>Ga0180009_10004279_pt1 | contig 15831 bp, 12 predicted proteins | sample OS_PC_MetaG_FD_123537 | JGI IMG/M metagenome (GOLD analysis project Ga0180009, IMG submission 123537) | Groundwater microbial communities from the Aspo Hard Rock Laboratory (HRL) deep subsurface site, Sweden - OS_PC_MetaG | ecosystem: Environmental > Aquatic > Deep subsurface > Groundwater...
ATATCCGGAATCAAAGTTTAGATAAAAAAGAAACTGATGACCGGGTCAAGCAATTAAAATTGTTTGATATGTAACTGGCGTTGAACCTGGCACCAGATACCCCGTCCGCTTGCGGCGGGGAGTTTCATTTGTCTTGATTTGGAGACTGTTGCCAAGGTTTTATCTTTTCAGCTTTAGCTCGTAAGGCGATGCGCACCACTAAATACCTCTAATCCGACATCCTTGGAATCACATACCAGTGTCATGTTGAGTTCTGACGCAAGTGCAACCGCAAGAGAGGTTGGGCGAGATTTTGCAAAAATCACAGATATCCGGGCTCTTGCAGCCTTTTGGACCAGTTCATAACTGACACGGGAAGAAAGGATTAAAAAAGAGGCGTCTTCAAGATCGCCGTTAAGAAAAACTTTCCCGATGGCCTTATCAAGGGCATTATGGCGACCCACATCTTCTGCAGCAGACATAACTTTCAAATCCGAACCGTATAGGACAGCTGCATGGGCTGCCCGGGTTTTTTGGCGGATCGGTTGTTGTTCGGAAAGAGATTCAAGAAGCTGTGCCCCCTTTTTGATGTCTATTTTAATAGAATCGGTTATCGGTTGTAAGGCTTGATACAGATCCTTTACGATTTCCTTTCCACAAAGGCCGCAACTGGTCTGACTGATGAAACCCCGTCTTTCAAGGATTTGAGGTATTTTTTCTCGGCGGGATGGTTTCAATGTAGCTGCTACCACATTGGTATTTGCCCCGTCACAAAATGCAATGGATCCAAAATCATCCGATTTATCAACAATGCCTTCGCCAAGGCAGAAGCCTGCAACATGCGGTATCTCATCACCAGGTGTGCGCATTACCACGGAGTAAGGGTTTCCCTGAATCCTTATCGATAAAGGTTCTTCTCCAATAATATATTGATCAATTGAAGTACTGTATATCTTGTTCCAGTGCATGACCGACTGGCTTATTGAAGGGTCCATTCAGAACTCCTTCCCATTGTTACATTGTAAGGTACCAAAAGCTGCTCCCTAAAAACGTATAGGCGACTCATCAATATGTGAGTCACCCATACGGAGAAAAGAATGGAAGTAAATAGATTAAGGAGACATCTAAGCATCTGCCAAGAATGCTTGTCCATAATCTATACAATGCCACAATGTGGCATGTCAAGGAATTTTTATATATTGACATGACGATTTTAAGATAAATATCCATGCATTTTGCGTTTGGTTAATCTTGCTCTAAACCAAAATAGCCTTGACTATTTTGGTTTAGAAGTTAAAGTGGCCATCGGCCCTATATCACCTGTATGTAATTGCCTAATCAAGCGGAGGAATCATGGAAAACATCTATAGAGAAATCGACAGCAACTCAGAGCGTTACCTTGAAGAACTCTTCACCCTCCTGAAACAGCCGTCCATCAGTTCCCAGGGAGTCGGTGTCGAAGACTGTGCCAAGCTGCTCGCCGGTATGATGGAAGATGTGGGGATTCGTACCGAGATTCTTCCCATGGGCGGAAAGAACAACCCGCCCCTGGTGTATGGAGAGCTCCTGTCTCCGGGGGCTGAAAAGACCGTACTCATCTACGGTCATTTTGACGTGCAGCCCACCGATCCCCTGGAAGCCTGGGATTCGCCTCCCTTTGAACCGACGATCCGGGACGGACGCATTTTTTGCCGGGGGAGCGCCGACAACAAGGGGCAGCTTTTTGCACACGTCAAGGCAGTGGAGGCGATTTTAAAAACCGAAGGCTCCCTTCCCGTAAATCTGAAATTTCTGTTCGATCCGGAAGAGGAGATCGGAAGCCCGAGCCTGGATGATTTTGTCATGGCAAATGCAGATCGTTTCAGGGCGGATGTTGCCTACAACTCGGACGGGGCCATGGATGCCTCGGGTCGACCCATTCTTTCCTTTGGAAACCGTGGAAACTGCTATGTGGAAATCAATCATCGTGAAGCCAAGCGCGATCTTCATTCCGGTCAGTTCGGGGGGCCTGTCCCCAATCCCAATTGGCGAATGATGGAATTTTTGAATACGCTAAGGGACTCAAACGGGCGGGTCGCCATCGATGGTTTTTATGACGATATTGTTCCTCCTACTGCGGCAGAAAAGGAAGCCATGGCCAATATTCCGTTTAACGAAGCCTCACAGCTCGACTATTTGGGGCTCCAGCGCTTTGATGGTCCTGAAAATATGGGCTACTGGGAAAAGATCATGTTCCAGCCCACCCTGAACATCTGCGGCTATGTGTCGGGCTACGGAGGAGAGGGTCAAAAAACCGTGCTTCCCTGCTCGGTGAAGGTCAAAATCGACATGCGGCTGGTGAAAAACCAGGATCCGCCGGATATATTCGATAAGTTCAAGCGCCACATGGAAAAGCGCGGATTTGACGACCTGGAGTTGAAACTGCTCACCACGTACCGCCCGGCCAAAACCCCCATCGATCATCCCATGAGCAAGGCGGTGATTTCAGCTGTGAAAAAAGCATTCGAGAGTGAACCGATACTGTATCCGGTAACCGGCGGCAGCAATCCCAGCAGTATCATCTGTGATTTTCTGAAGATTCCCATCGTCAAGGTCCCGTACGGCAATCACGACGAAAGCAATCATGCCCCCAATGAAAACATGGTGGTGGATCTGTTCTATAAAGGGATTAAATGCAGCGCAACAGTGTTTTATGAATTGAGCAGGCTTTGACTCGCGGACTTCTCTGTCAGAGTTGGGAGGTTAACACCCGACAGGTTCGGCAAACGCGCATCTTTTCCTCCCAGGTGTTTTGCGGCAGCCCCTCGCAGATGGTCCCGTTTATGAGCCAGCAATAGTCTCCGGCCTTGAACTCCCAGGCCGGGCAGCGGCTTCGTTTCTCGGCGGAACATTTCTTGATTTTCCAGCACAGCGGCCGTCCTTTGATTTTCTTGTTCTTCTGGGAAACCAAGAATAACAGCTGACGCTCCACGTAGGCGGGAATTCCTCGCCACCCCTGCTCATAACTGTGAACAGCTTTTAATGACGTTCCCAGGAGCTGCGCAATTTGACGCTGTGTTTTATTCAGCTTCTTTCTAAACAATGAAAATTCTTTTTTATTCATTGGATATCCTCAATTTTTTTGGCATTATTGCGCGATAGGGGCGGGAATGCCGAATTTTCTTGAATTTTCATACCACAATGTAGTAAAAAAATCAAAACGATAATCACTCGGGGCCGTTTAAAAGACACGCCCATGAACCCGTTCAAGCAGGACACCAGATTATGAGAAGGTTGATATATATGCACAGATTATTTTTATTATTGATTATGGCGGTGACGATAGCCTTAGCAGGCTGTGGGGGAGAAACCGTTTATAAATTTGTAGATTTTTCCGAAACCGTTAAGGTGGATCAGCCCCAACGTCAAAACGTGAAACCGGAAACACTGCGGGTGGCGGTTGCCGCCATGGTTTCGCCAAAAGAAACGTTTGTCTATTATCAGGAACTCCTGAAATACATCGGCGACAAATTGAACATCCCCATCCGGCTCATCCAGCGGAAAACCTATAATGAGATAAACGAGTTGCTGATGAAGGGAGAAATCGACCTTGCGTTTATCTGCACCGGTCCGTATGCCATGGGAAAAGAAAAATACGGTTTCGAAGCCTTGGCAACGCCTATAGTCCGCGGAAAGCCTTTCTACCAGTCCTACCTGATCGTCAACAGCGACAGCCCGTTTCAGAAATTCGATGAGTTAAGAGGGCACATTTTTGCCTTCACTGATCCGGATTCCAACACCGGTTATCTGGTTCCAAAATACTGGCTTTCCGAAATGGGAGAGCGCCTGGAATCCTTTTTTTCCACCGTAAATTATACCTACAGTCACGACAACTCGATTCTTGCGGTGGCCAGATCATTGGTGGATGGTGCTGCGGTGGATGGGCATATCTGGGAATATTATAACATTCGAAATCCGGGTCACACATCCAAAACCCGAATCATTAAAAAGTCGGAATTGTTCGGTAGCCCACCGCTGGTTGCATCTTCCTATCTTCGCCCAGAGCTCAAAACCGAGATCCGGAACCTCATATCCGCCATGCATCAGAATCCGCAGGGAAACCGCATTCTTGATGAATTGATGATCGACCGCTTTGTTGCACCCGAGGAATCATGGTACGATTCGGCCCGGCATCTGAGAAAAACCGTTCAGCGATTCGAGGAGAATCATGGCGTCAAAAAGCCTTAGAAGAAAACTTTTTCTGATAATCTCTCTCCTTGTTATCGGCAGCGGTGTCCTCATCTCCATTATGGTTACTCATCGCTACAGTATCAGTCTGTATCAGGGCGCTCTTGCCCAGGCGGAAAATATCGCGCACTCCATGGCCCTGGATGCTGCAGACAAGATTCTCATCAACGATCTGGTGGCGCTTCAAAAGCTTATCGATGACCAGCGTCGCAGCAACAGCGCCATTTCATATATTTTTATTGTGAGGGGAGATCGGATCTTAACCCATACCTTTACCGACGGGGTACCGGCTAAACTCATTAACGCCAATTCGCCGGTCGATAATGAACACGGCCATTTAGAGAAAATTATTTCTCATCGGAAGGAACGGTTTTTAGACGTTGCCTGGCCGATTTTTTCGCAAAAGGCGGGCGTGCTTCGCCTGGGCTATTCTGAAGAGCCGTACCACAACCGAGTTACGCAACTATGGCTCCAGATGAGCGGATTTACTCTCCTGGTATTATTGTTCTCATTGTATGCCTGCCACCTTTTTATTAAGCGGACCATTCAGCCGTTATCCAATTTGTCAAATGCCGTCGAAAAGATAGACGAGGATAACCTGGAACTGAGCATAGACATTAAAGGATATGACGAGGTGGGAACGTTGGCCGCCTCCTTTCATAAAATGTTGAACCGCATAAAGGAATACACTCGGAGACTTCAGGAGTATACGGAACGCCTGGAAACAAAGAACCTCGAACTGGATCGCGCCCATAAGCAGACCCGGACTTCATTTACCATCGCCCAGGAGATCGGGGCCCTTTTGAATCTAAATCATGTGGCGGCCTATCTCATCAAAAAACTTCAGGAAATCGTTACCTGCACAAACATGACGCTGCTGATATGCAGCTCCAATCACGACTCCCTTATGGTGTTTTCAGACGGCGGCGGCTCCCGATCCTTTGACGATCGTATCTGCGCCGAGGAGATGAGAGGGCTTTTCAGCGGTGAACAAAGGGTCGCTTTTCTATCGAAAGATCAAATCCATTCCAAAATCTTACCCGAATCGTTCCATGCTTCAAATCGGATGGCTTTGTTTCCCATGTTTCATGAACATCAGCTACTCGGAGGGATGTTAATCTCATGTCCGGACGATTGTCAGTGCGCCACCAAGGAACTGGATATCATTAACATGATCATGGAGCAAACCTCGGGAGCTGTCCACCGGTCCCTTTCCCAGGAAGAGGAACTCCGACAGCTCCGCAGCAGGATAGAGCAATCTGCCGAGTTTGGCGGTTTGATCGGCAAAGATGCTAAGATGCAGGTCATATACAATCTGATCAAGGATGTGGCCACCACCGACGCCACGGTCCTGATTCAGGGTGAGAGCGGAACCGGAAAAGAGTTGGTTGCAAGGGCCATACACAACAAAAGTCTTCGAAACGATCGTCCGTTTGTCGTTATCAATTGTTCCGCTTACCCGGCCACGCTTCTGGAAAGCGAGCTGTTTGGTCATGAAAAAGGGGCTTTCACCGGTGCCACCCGCCAAAAGAAAGGGCGTTTCGAACTGGCCGGTGGGGGAACCATTTTCCTGGATGAGGTGGGCGAGATTGTTCCTAACGCCCAAATCAAATTGCTCAGAGTGCTTCAAAATCGTAAATTCGAGCGGGTGGGCGGAGAAGAAAGCCTCGTTGTGGACGCCCGCATCATTGCCGCCACCAATCGTAATCTGCTGGAAGACGTAAAAAAAGGTCAATTCAGGGAGGATCTCTTTTACCGGTTGAATGTTATCCCGATTTGCCTGCCGTCCCTCAGAGAACGGCGGAATGACATTCCATTGCTGGCCAGGCACTTTCTTCGCCGGTCTGCAGCCGAACAGGACAAAGATATCCGGGACTTCAGCACGGGAGCAATGAGAAAGCTACTCGATTATGCCTGGCCGGGTAATGTTCGGGAGCTTGAAAATAGTATCGAGCATGCCACCGTGCTGGTTAAAGGAAATCGTATTGAAGTCGCAGATCTGCCTTCCGCACTTCTTGAAGCAAACGGATTCGTTCTGATGGGTGAATCCGAATCAGGAAAGACTCTGAAAGAGAATGAAAAGCAAGTCCTTATTGAAATGCTTGAATCGTGTAACTGGAACAAGAGGGAAGCGGCCAATCGATTGGGAATCGGCAGGAGCACCCTTTATGTAAAACTTAAAAAATACCAAATATCAAAACCCACCCTCCATTAGCCTTCCATCGATTTTCCGATCAATTTATCATTTTGTAAAATGTCCAGGCATCAAGAAGTGTCCAATTTGTGGATAGTTATAACTAATTGAAATAGTATAAGATATGAATTTAGAAGATTACTATGTCCATATTCGGGACACTATTGATTGTTAGCAAACCATTCTTTCAGATGCTGGCAAAACAAATTCTATAACCGGTTCAAAAATTTCATCGGATAAATAGTACAATATTATTAGTTAGTTAATAAAATATTGGATTATCCCTCCGATTTAGATTCCGGTGCCGAAGACATATTTCAGCTTGTTGGCATGTTTAATGCTACATAGTGGTATTTCATATTGGTCGTTTTCTCCCACTTTTTTCCCCAATCTACGGTTTTGAAAAGAAAACCGAAATGCAGAAGAAAATTGTCGTGTTGGATACGGATGAAGCTCAGTGCGTGGAGTTGTGCGCATTGATCGGGCAAAAAAGCTATCCGGTTATTCCCATTCATTCAGTCCCTCAGCTGGAACAATGTTTCGAGGGTCGGGACTGCTTAGGGGTGTTTATCGATATCGATACGGTACCCCTTACGAACAGGGATATCCGGCAATTCGCATTGAAATTTCCGGGAACCTATATTTTTTGCATCTCCAAACATCAGTTCCACCCGGAATTAAAGGAAGCCATTTGCTATCACGTATACGCTTGTCTGAACAGACCGGTTGATCCCGATGAACTCTTTTATTGGATAAGGAGTATTTATCAAGATGATCAAGACGAAGAAGATTTTGACGGCTAAAGGATATTTATTTTTTCTTCGGGTGATTGGTGCCGCCCTGGGGATCGTATTCGTCGGTTTGATTCCTCCGGCTCTGGGCGCCGGACCGCCCGGGACGCTTCAAACCGAACTCCCTCAACCGGAAATACCGAAACCGCAATTCTTCTGCGGCTACTGCCATATTCTGACATACCCGGATGCCGTTAAAAAGGGGTATGAGCTGTGGAAGCAGGGCAAACACAACAACGTCGGTTGTGTGGAATGCCATTATCCGCCTGAAAAGGTTGTCGGATCGAGCGGAGCCATGCAGGCGGATGCAAAGACCGGGAAAGGGCACATTCCGAAGGCGCCGCCGGAGCGGTTCTCCTATGTCAAGCTGGGTGGAGAGACGGTAATGACACGACCGAAAATCGTCGATGCGAGCTGTATGACCGCAAAGTGCCACGGCAACCCCAAAGATGAATTCAAGACAAAGAAAATCCAATTTACCGAAAAGGTAGTTTTCACCCATAAACCGCATCTGGAGGAAAAAAATCAGATCGAGGGGATGCGGCTCAATTGTGTTTCCTGCCACCAGCACGAGACAGATAAAAAGAAGTTCGAGGTTACAAAGGTGTCCTGTCATACCTGTCATTTCACCAACGTAAAGTTCAATGAAGGGCGGGGAAAATGTGAGGCCTGCCATGCACTGCCGGAAAAACCGATCCAGACGTCCGGTGAAAAGCCGATCACCCATCAGATGCTGAAAGATGCCGGGGTGACCTGTTCAAGTTGTCATATGGACGTGATCCAGGCGGCCGGCGGGGGCCAGTATGAGGCTTATTTTGAAAACAACGAATTGAAGACCGCTCTGGTTCTGGGTGCGGGCCGGATCAAAAAAGAAAACTGTGCGGCCTGTCACGATCAGTCCAAAGCACTTAAGGAAGATCATAACAAGAAGTTGATGCATGAAAGGCATGTCACCAGCAAAAACGCCCGCTGCTTTGACTGCCATCGGCCCATCCGGCACGTCAAGCTGGTTTTGGAAGGCATTGATGAATCCAAATCGGACAAGCCTCCGGAAGGTGTAATTGAAACAAAACCTCATGGACATGAACAGTTGGGGTACACCCGATTCGTTCAGAACAGCTGCACCGCCTGTCATCCCGATACTCACAGTTATCAACGGATTCTGGCTGTCGGACCGGAACGGGGAGACGTATCAAAGACCCCCGATTTTATGTACAAGGCCCGCACCAACTGCCTGGGCTGCCATATTGAAATGAAGAAAACGGCAAAAGGTGAAAACGTTCTCATGGCATCGGGAAAGACGTGTGTGCGCTGCCACACCAAAGATCACGACAAGATGCTTGCGGACTGGAAGACAGAGCTGGCCAAAGAACTCAAAGCGGTCAAAGAAGTGGAGCAAGAGGCACTGGAAGCTCTGGCCGAGCACAAGCCGAAACTCACGCCCGAGAAATTGGCCAAAGCCGATGAGTTGCTTCAGCAGGGCCGTGAGGATTTGAACATCGTCCAGTACGGCAACGGGGTCCATAATAAGAAATATTCAATCATGCTGATTGATGCGGCAATAACCCGCTTCGAGGATTTGATCGATTTTCTTGAAAAAGGTGGATGAAACCCTCAAGCATACAGAAAAAACCACAAACCGAACTCTTAACAACAAAAGCAGGAGGTTATTATGAGTGAAAAGGTGGATGTAACCAGACGTAAAATGGTCAAAACAGCCGGTATGGTGGCTGCAGGGGTCGCCGCTGCGGGTCTGATTCCCGCTGTGAAAGCCTCCGCTGCAGGGGAAAAGGCTCCGCGGTGGGTCATGGTGTTCGATCTCCGCAGGTGTATCGGCTGTAGGGCATGCACCGTTGCGTGCAAGGCGGAGTATGATGTCCCGCTCGGGGCGTGGAACACCGTGGTCAACGAAGAGGTGGTGGGCAAGTACCCGAACACGAAAAAACCGTTTCTGCCCATCCGGTGCAATCATTGCGAGGGAAATGAAGCAGATAATGTTCCGCCGTGCGTTAAGAACTGCCCGGAATACCCGAAAGAGCGGCAAAAATTTGAAACACCCGACGGGAAAACCATCCGATACCGGGACGGCGCCACTTACAAACGCCCGGATGGCCTGATCCTTATTAAAAACGAATATTGCACCGGATGCGGCAAGTGCATCGAAGCCTGCCCCTATGGTGCGCGCGCGTTTAATAAAAGAATCAAATCAGGAAAAGACACCAGCAAAAACGGGATTACCAAATGCAGCTCATGCCAGCACCGGATCGACCAGGGCGTAGCCCCGGCGTGCGTGAACATTTGCCAGGGCCGTGCCAGGATATTCGGGGACCTGAATGATCCGGACAGCGAGGTCTCAAAACTCGCTAAAGAGTTTGAACTGATAAAAAACAGGGATAAATCGACCCTTCTTCCCGCTGAAAAAACCGTTCCCATGAATTTCTACGTGGATCCGGATAATGCGCTGAATACCAAGATGGCCAGAAAAAAATACGAGAAGATGGCGTCCTATAGTTGCAAGGTAAATGGCTAACACCATAAAAATACAATTTGATGAAAAAATAGGGGGTAAATATGCAAAAAATTACGCGTCGAGGCCTTATGAAATTGGGAATAGCCAGCGGTGCTATCCTGACGACAGGAGGAATGTTCAAAACAAACGCCCTGGCCGGCTCCATCAAGTTGGAAGCGGGGGGTAAGGATTTTTCACCTGCGACCGGAACCGAAAGAAAAATGATTCCTTCGGCGTGCTGGAATTGCGTGACCCGGGATGCCATGATCGGATTCGTTGAAGACGGGAGGTTGGTCAAGCTGGAGGGACAGCCCAATTCCATCAGAGGTCTGGGAAAAATATGTGCCAAAGGGGCTGCCGGCATCAACCAGCTCTACGACCCGGATCGGGTTCTTTATCCCATGAAGCGTGCCGGCAAGCGGGGTGAGGGTAAATGGAAGCGGATTTCCTGGGATGAAGCCCTGACCGAACTGGGGGGCCGCTTAAAAAAGCTGCGGGACGAGGGCCACCCGGAAAAGTTCATGTTCCATTACGGTCGCATGAAGGGCAGCTCCAGCAAAATCGTAGGTATCTTCCTGGACGCATACGGCACCGGAACCAAAGGCAATCACACCTCCATCTGCGAGGGCGGCAAGTGGACGGCCCAGGAACTGACCTGGGGCAAACACTATGACAACTGGGATTTTGACAATACCAAGTATATATTGAATTTCGGAAGCAACGTTCTGAGCGCCCACACCAACCACATCCCCACTTCCCAGCGTCTGGTTTCGGCCATGGTGGAGCGGGGAGTTAAAATGGTCACTTTCGATGTGAGGCTTTCCAACACCGCAGCCCGGTCCACCGAGTGGGTGCCGGTAAAGCCCGGCCAGGATGGCGCCGTGGTCTTGGCCATGTGCCGGGAGATCATGAATGCCGGGCTTTACGACAAGGATTTTTTCAAATTCATCAAGGCGACGGAAAACCCGGATGCAACCACCGATGAAAAGGTGGCCGCTATAAAGGCGCACCTGGCCCAATACACACCCGAGTGGGCGGAAAAGATCAGCGGTGTTCCTGCGGCCAAGATCAAATCGATTGCGCTGGAGTTTGCCAAAGCAAAACCGGCCGTTGTCATCAGTTACCGGGGGGCGGTGGCCCATTACAACGGCAACGACACCGAGCGTGCCGTCCAGATGCTGGCCGCCATCACCGGCAACATCGACAACCCCGGCGGTCGGGTCCGGCCTGCAGGTAATAAATGGAAATCCCCCAAGGGTCCCGAGAATAAACCCAAATCAAAGAAGCTTAACCTCGCAGATGGGTTCAAAGGGCAGGCGGCCTACCCGACTCACCACATCAACCATCAGATTCTAAAGGTGATCAAAGACGGCAAGGCCGGCCGGCCGGATATCTACATGTGGTATTGCTACACCCCGGTCTATGCCAACGGGGAATGCCAGGAAAACATCGATATCCTGAAAGATGAAAATCTGATGCCCTACAATGTCTGTATCAATGCCTACTATGACGAATCCGCGGCCCTTGCGGACCTGATTCTTCCGAATCCCTCCTATCTGGAGTGGTGGGACTGGGAAGACCACGTATCCCCCAAGCAGATTCCGGAGTATTACATTCGCCAACCCTTTGTGAAACCGCTGGGCGAATCCCGCGATTTTAAGGATGTGGTGTGTGATCTGGCAGAGCGCATGGGCTTCCCGCTGGGATTCAAAACCGCGGAAGAGTTCGTCAAAGTGTCATGCGATACGACACCGGGGATTAAGGAAGCCGGCGGTTTCGAGTACATGAAAGCCAATGGCGTGTGGCACGATCCAAAGGCCAAGCCCAAATACTTCGGGTATAAGAAGGAGGTCAAGGCGGATGCGCTCAAGGAAGAGGGTGTCATCCTTGACGAGGCTACCGGCGTTTACTGGAACTGGAAGAAGTCTACAGCCAAGAGCGAGGCCGAGGCCAAGGAAATGGGGTACACCAAAACAAAGAACGCATTGAAGGGTTATGTTGGTCAGAAGATCGGCGACATGGTGTATGAGGGATTCAAACCGGATGGGGTCAATAAATCCGGTTATTTTGAGCTCTTTTCAGAACTGTTGAAGATTAAGAATTTTCCGGCACTTCCTACCTATGTCCCGATTCCAGAGCATGAGAAGATGGGTCCCAAGGATCTGGTCCTGACCACTTATAAGGTTTCGGTGCAGATCCATTCCCGGTCGACCAACTGCAAATGGCTCACCGAGATGTATCATGACAACCCGGCAAAGATTAATCCCATATCGGCCAACCCGCTGGGGATCAAAACCGGGGATGCCATCAAGGTTAAATCGCAGATCGGTGAGATAAAGACCACCGCCGAGGTGACCGAAGAAGTTATACCGGGAATCGTGGCCATCTCCCACCACCTCGGACACTGGGAATACGGACGCTACGCGTCCGGCAACAAGGCGCCGATGGCCGGGGACGATGATCCGGATCTCAAGCACAAATGGTGGGATTCTTACGGGGTGCATCCGAACTGGATCATTCCGAATAGTCCGGACCCGATCAACGGACAGCAGCGATGGATGGATACCGTGGTCCAGGTGACCAAAGCATAACCAAAAAAGGAGGCCCGAGTGAGCACGAGCACCATGGAAAAAAATGACACCGCAACCATGGCCAGACAAAGAAGCGATATATACGGATTTCTGGCCATGGTTTACCGGCAGGAAGTGACCTCGGATTTTCTTGAACAGATCAAAGACCCCCGGTTTCTGGGGGTCTTATCTGATCTGGAAATTCAATTTGATGATGATTTTCTTCTGAAACCGGAGAAAGAATTGCTCGAAGATCTGGCTGTTGAGTATGCCCGGCTGTTTTTAGGTCCCGGCAGGCACATATCTCCCCATGAATCGATCCATCACGAAAAGGATAACAGCAAATGGGGTCAGTTATGGGGGGATTCGACGGTTGAGGTTAAAAAATTTATCGAAGCCACAGGACTTGAATATCAGCCGGACTACAAGGGGCTCCCGGACCATATCAGCGTCGAGCTTGAGTTCATGCAGCAGTTAACGTTGCGCGAAGAGCAAGCCTGGGATGACGCAGATACGGAAGGGGCCGATTCTTGCCGAAACATCGAAAAAAAATTTATCGAAGAACACCTGATTCCATGGGTTTCGGCATTCTGCGAGAAAATCATGCAAGAAGCGGAATTGCCCTTTTACCGGGACCTGGCGGCGTTAACCCGAAAATTCATTGAATTTGAGCAGGATGAAATCAACAGGTAGCATGATGAAAAATATTCCGAAGTTGCCCATTATCATTGGTGCAGTTTTTATAATCGCATTAGGGGTCGTTATCGCGACTACGATTGCGCTAAAAAAAACGGGATTGGCCTTCAAGGAAACCCAGCTGGAGGGCAAATTCAAAGACCGGATTGATGCCACATTTGTCGGCTCTGAAACCTGCAAAACGTGCCATGAAAGGACCTATTTAGAGTGGAGGACGTCTCTTCACTCCAGGATGATGAGGGATGTGGAGCTGGAACCCCTGGCCAACATCGCAGATTTTGAGTCACCCAGCGATGTGAGGACATTCAAAAAGGAAGAGGTGGCTTACACCCTGGGCAGTCAATGGAAGCAGCAGTATCTGAAAAAAGACGGAAAGGATCTGATCGTCCTTCCCGCTCAGTACAACATCACCACCGGTGAATGGAAGGCTTATTTTCCCGACAAGCCGGCCAGAAGAGATTGGTTTTATGAGTGCGCCGGATGTCATGCTACCGGCGTAAATCCGGAGAAGAAGACCTTCGTTGAAATGGGTATTGCCTGTGAGGCCTGCCACGGACCGGGCAGCAATCATGTGGAAGCCATACCGGGTTATGAGATTCCAACGATTATCCAGGCATCTCGACTCACGCCGGCTTTGGCCGCCCAGATATGCGGCTCCTGCCATACCGGTGGTCGGGACAAGACAGGGAAACATGCGTATCCGTTGGAATACCAGATTCATAAGGGAGTGGGCAACATCCGACTCTATTTTGACGAAGTCAATCCCGATACTCATTCCGAGCACTTTTGGCCGAGCGGAGAATCCAGACACAGTAACCAGCAGTACCTCGACTGGAAGCAAAGCGAACATGCCAAAGTGGGGGTCACCTGCATCACCTGCCACGACGTCCATAGGAGCAAGAGTTCTCTGCAGGCCGTCGGAGAGGTGCCTAACCCACTAATGGTCATCCGATCAAAGACCCGGTTGTTCGAGGATCAACTCTGCAAAAGCTGTCATACGACACCACAATACCGCTCGGTCCATAGAATCCACACATTCGGCAGTTGCGTGCGTTGCCATATGCCCAGAGTAGCAAGCATTGGTGAAGCGGGGGACGCACACAGCCACACCTTCAGATTCATGTTCCCCCAGGCCACCTTGAAGGCGGGCGGTCTGGACAAGCAGCCCAATGCCTGCAACGCCTGTCATCATCACAAAGAGATGCCCCCAGGAGATCTGGTCGACTATCTGGAAGGGGCAAAGAAGGCGGATATGCCGAAACCCTTTAATGTTCATCTGAGGGCAGGGGGATCTCAGCAATGACCGAAGTGAAGAATAAAAATATAACGACCCATGAATAAGAGGGCGAAAAGAATATGCAGGCGACATTTCCTAAAACTCTTGGCCGGTGCCCCGGTTTACGCGGCTTTGGGATCTGTTGGCATTGCTCACGCGGAGAAACGGCGCTACGGAAAACTGGTGGATACGGTGATATGCATCGGCTGCAAACGGTGCATGTCGGCGTGTAAACGTTGGAACGGGCTTAATGTGGAGCGGGATGAATTGATCACCGACCGGGAGACGGATCTTACCGCCAATAACTGGGTGGTGGTCAACTTGCTTATCGACTCCAAAAACCGAACGGCCACAACCTATAGCCATTTGGCCTGTCAGCACTGCATCCGGCCGGCGTGTGCCGGGGTCTGTCCGGTAAAGGCCATCACCAAACTGCCCGAAGGGCCGGTGGTCATCAATGAGAAAAAGTGTATCGGCTGCCGTTACTGCTTTCAAGCCTGTCCGTTCAAAGTGCCTCGGTTTGATTTTGAAAAACGGGTCACTCGCAAATGTCACATGTGTTACGACCGAATACCGCTGCTAAACTATATGAAACCCGCTTGCGTGGCAGCCTGCCCGGTCGGAGCCCTCCACTTTGGCTACAAGCCCGGGATAATAATAGAGGCCAAGCGGCGAGTCCAACAGAGGGGAGGGTCAAGCTATATCATGGGGCTCACAGAGGCGGGCGGAACGGACATGCTGACGATCCTGCCCACCCGTCCCCAGGATTTGGGCCTTGTCGTAGCGTCCGAAAAGGTCATCAACCAGAACCTAGATAAGATCAGGATCACCGCTTCGGGGATCATGGGAGCTTCGGTCCTGGCCGGGTCGATGTATACCTACGCCGCGCTGACGGGGGAAAAAAACACAAAAGATCATGATTGAAAAAATTAAAAAATATCACCATCTCTTCCGAATCACTGTTGAGGGCTCGCCGGCTTTCTATATCTGGATCAGCTTCCTAATCGCGGTGATTTTTCTCGGCGGCTTCGCCTTGCTGATGTCCCTGGTGCACAGCATGGAGATTTTGGAATTCTACACCAATATCCCGTGGGAGATGATGGTGTCCAATTACGTTTTTTGGGTCGGTTCCAGTGTCGGGCTGTGTTTGGTTTCGTCATTAGGTTATGTGTTCGGGCTCCGCCGTTATGAAATCATCGGTAAACGAGGTTTATTTTTGGCCCTGATCACCATAATATTCGGACTATCTTCGATTGGCCTCCACTTAGGTCACCCTGAGCGGGGCGCCATCTATAACGTTTTAACGCCTAACCTGCGTTCAGCCATGTGGTGGATGGGAACCCTTTACCCACCCTATATCGCTTTCATCGCATTGGCATACTGGCTTTTGGCCAGGATGGACTTGGCTGAAATAGCGGCCGGGTCTGAAGGGCTGAAAGCAAAGGTTTACCGCGTGATGGCTTTAGAGGGGTTGAGACCTTATCTCTATCAGAAATTCCCCATTCAGAAATTGGAGACCAAGATCAACGCGCTGCTTCCGCTGGAGAAAATGGGTCTGTCACTGGATTCCGACGGCGCTGAATTGAGAT
>Ga0180009_10004280_pt1 | contig 15831 bp, 12 predicted proteins | sample OS_PC_MetaG_FD_123537 | JGI IMG/M metagenome (GOLD analysis project Ga0180009, IMG submission 123537) | Groundwater microbial communities from the Aspo Hard Rock Laboratory (HRL) deep subsurface site, Sweden - OS_PC_MetaG | ecosystem: Environmental > Aquatic > Deep subsurface > Groundwater...
CCAACCGGAAAAGATATATTGTTGTTTGTATCTAAAGAGTCAATTCGTAGTTTTGTTTGTTTCATAGCAGATTCATACAAAACTACGAACCTTTTCTATTTAACTGTCAAACTTGGGTTATAATTTAGTCTATACCACCAAAAAGAGGGATTTAATGGCTTTAGGAAGCAAGAGGGCAGTTTCTCCGCTTATAGCAACAGTTCTACTCGTCGTCATCACCATCTCTATTGGCGCCGTAGTCATGTCTCTCATCCGCGTCTACATCACAGAGGGCGACAGGGATATAACTGAGGGCAAGGAAGCGATAAAGTGCGGTAGGGATGTCGGCATGGAGCTTGCCATCGTGAATGATAATTACCAGATTTGCAACGGCACTGCTGAGGATAATGACATGGCTGCGTTGTTGTTCATGGTGGAGAACACAGGCACTATGGACATCCTTGATGCCCAGGTCCGTATTGTCGGCACTAAGGGCATTGTCTTGAACAGTTCTGTCTTCAATGAGACTTTGAAGATGGGCGGTGCGCAGGTCGTCAATATGTCTTATGATCCTGATAGTGTGGGTGAGTTCAGGCAGGTTAAGATTGTGCCTCGGATAAACCTTCCAGGTGTTACAGAGCACGCATTTTGCTCTGACTCAGGTATTGAGATATCGTCAATATCCAATAATTGTACAACCTATCAATAGGAGGTGTAGTAGATGGAATTTTTGAAATCAAAGAAAGGCGTTGAGCCATTGATTGCGGCAGTCCTGCTTATTGTCGTGGTTGTCGGCATCGGCGCAGTGGTCACGGGAATCGTGAGGAACTATGTTACTGAGAACAAGCAGACGATAACAGAGAAGGCTTCGGATATGAAGTGCGGAGTTGAGGTCGCGATAAACGTGCCGGTCGTTGCGGATGTTTTGAGGATTTGCAACGCTACTGCAACAACCAGTATCAATTTCACATTGGAGAATACTGGCTCTTCAGCCATTGACGAGCTTCAGGTCAAGTTCTTTGGCGGTTCCAGTTTCGATGCTGTTGACACGGCCTTGAATGGTGATGATTTGCAGCCTGGTGAGACAAGGATGATTGGTGCAGTTTATTCCACCGGAATCGGCATGCCTCTCCAGCAGGTCAAGATTGTTCCGAGAGTCAAGGTTGTCGGAAGGACTGACAAGGCTTACTGCACAGATGCAGCTTTGACCTTCACAGACGTACCTAACTGCATATAAGCAGTTTCTTTTTTCTTTTCTTTTTTTTAAAATGTTTTCTCAGAAGAGAGCGGTTTCTCCTCTTATAGCTACTGTGCTTCTCCTGGTCGTCACTGTCAGCATTGGAGCGCTTGTCATGGGCATAGTCCGCGGTTTTGTCTCTGATAACAAGGCCAGCATGGAGGGCCGCGCAGAGCTCATTTCATGTTCCACAAATGTCGTGTTAGAGGTACTCAAGGTCGATGGCGTGCCACAGGTATGCAAAGGCACTAATTACGCAGACATAATACTTGAGAACACTGGCAATGCTGATATCGATGATTTCCAGATGATTGTGCTTGGTGACGCTGGCGTGTACAACAACGACTCTGTCAATGCGGGAGTGATGGTCAAAGGCGCGACCAAGGAGCTGAACGCCAGTTTCAACCCCGGAACAGTCGGCAATGTAGAACAGGTCAAGTTCATCCCTAAGCTCAAGAAATCAGGTGCTGCAGGATACAGTTACTGCACTGATGTCGCTGTGAGGTATGAAGGATTAGAGAGCTGCTGATCAGTTGAGTTCTTCGTCAGCAACAGGGTGTGCATGCGCCCTCTTTCCCCAGTGTATCCCGTCCCATGCCCTTTCATGCGCGTAGTATCCGACGGTCTTCACTGCATTTGTCACTGTGGTGAATCCCAGCGACAATCCGACATTGCCTGTTATCGCGTATGCCCTGGCGAAGTCCATGGCGACGATGAATGTCCTGTACGTCGCGGTCTTCATCAGCGACCTTGAGTGGTCTTCTGAGAAATGGTGGTGTGTCTGCTGTTCCATTTGTCCTCCTTATGGCATCCTCTTGAGCTGTTTGACTAGGTAGTTCTCATCTTCTTCCTTCTTTTCTTTGCCTTCTTCTCCTTTCTCTTCTTTCTTTTCTGAAGGCAGGTCTTCTTTCTTCCCCTCTTCCATCTCTGGCTCGGGTTTCTTCTCGGGCGCTTTGGCTAACTCTTCTTTCAGCTGCAGCTCGACAGTGGCCATCTCTTCCTCGCTTAGCTGCTTCGGCGCCCAGTCGAAGACAAAGCCGTCCCCGCCCCTTCGAGCGATCACGTTCACAGAGAAATGCGGCGCTTCCTGTCCTGCTGCCGGGCCGTTCTGCACGATCAGGTTGGTGCCTTCGCACTTTATGGATTCGAACAGCGCTATGGATATCTTGTTCGCGACATTAAAGACGTGCTCCATTGTCTTGTCATCCAGCGCTTCCATTATGGGCAGGTGTGTCTTCGGCGCTATGATGATGTGGCCTATCGTTGCTGGAGTGGGAGAAAGGAACGCAAACAGCTTATCGTCGGAATACAACATAGCAGACTCGTTCTTCCCTGATATCGTCTCGCAGTATTCGCAGCTCATTGTTAAAGCTCGGTGGACGCATCGGCTTTCAGGCCGATTTCAGTCACCGAGGTTTGACACTAAAAATACCCTGCTTCCGGGCAGGGGATTTTTTATTTTCCGAACAGCCTTGATATGGAGTCAAGGTCGAATTTGCCTTTCGACATGACTTCTTCAGGAGGCACAGTGTCTTCCAGCGCTTCCTCATCGCTCATCTCTTCTGGCGGTGCGATGTGTTCCACTTTCTCTGGCTTGGGCGCCTCGATTTGAACATGCTCTGTCTCTTTGATGCCGAAGTGCTCATTCACCTTCTGTTTTATCGCGACGCGGAGCTTATCCTGGTCCTCGTTGCCGATTGTGTTCTTAGGCAGTGTAAACGCGGTTATCCCGTCTTTTTCCCGTCGGGGTATGACATGTATCATAAGATGGGGGGACTTCTGCCCTGCTGCTGCGCCGTTCGCCACGAATATGTTTGTGCCGTCTGCTTTCAGCGCGCGTATCTGCGCCATAGACACCTTTTTAGCGATCTTGAAAAGATGAGAAGCCTCGTCCTCGCGCATCAGCGGCAGTATTGTCTGGTGCTCTTTAGGCAGTATGAGTGTGTGTCCGGGATTTGCAGGGTTTATGTCGAGCAGGGCGACGCACTTATCGTCTTCATAGACCTTCCTGGAAGCGACTTTGCCTGCTATTATCTTGCAGAATATGCATTGCTGCTTCTGCGTCTCCGCATTGTTGCTTGCGTTGTCTTCAGCCATGTTTCCTCTTTTTTCTGTAGTGCTGGTGTGGTGTGTGGGCCTGCCTGTTCGGCCTGTTTGTCTCTGCCGGCGGCATCGGCGGTTCCGGCTCTTTCATCCAGAACAGCACTCCGACGAGCACCAGCATCGGTAGTATGAATGGCATGTAGACCATGAAGCTGCTTGTTGCGGCCTGCGCGCCTTCAGTGGTGGTATCTGCTATTGCCTTTATATTTATTATCATTGATATTGAGAATGCTATTATCATTGCAGTGCTTATTATCATCAGTATGAGTGCTTTCCTGCCTTCGGGGTGTTTGTGCGGCGGCTCTGGGGGTATGAGCAGCTCTTTCCTCTTGAGGTATATCAGCACCAGTCCCTCAGTCAGCACGATTGTGAAAGTCACCGAAAGGAACCGGAGTATCTCGTCTATGAGCGGCATGGTGTCTGCGATTGCCATGCATGCTCCATTCCTATACACTGCTGATGGCAGCAGCATCACGACTATCGCGAGCATCAGCAGGATGTTTATTATGGCGAATGCCTTTGTGTACCGTCTGTCTGTATTCATCGCTCTGGCGAGTATGATCATGACCAGCAGCACCACTGCCAGCAAGGGCAGCAGCGTGCAGAGTATGTTCGCTTCAGCATACTCGAATATCGCTGGCAGCTCCAGCTTCTTGCATGCCTCGCAGCTTCCGCCGCAATCGACGCTTTCCTCGCCGTTGTTCTGTATTCCGTCGTGGCAGAAGCTGTAGCTGCATTCCTGTGATGTCGCTGGCATGCCTCTTCTTGTGCCGCATGAGTTTGTGTCTGCGCATTCCCTTGTCTGTGCTTGTTCTGATGTGCAGCTGCTCCACTTTGTGCAGTTCCAGTTCGGAGTGCAGTATTCGAAGCAGGGCATCCTCGTGAATGGTCTGTACTCTTCTGTGCCGCAGCTGTTCATGTCTGTGCATTCGCGTGTCTGTATTCCGTTGAAGCATGCGGCCCATCCGTCACACTTCCAGTCTTCTACGCAGACCTTCTCGCTCTCTCCTCCTCCGCCGCTTCCGCAGCCGACGCAGGGCGCCGGGGTGGTGAGCTCTTTTATGCTGAATCCTGAGAACCCTGTCACGAGTATCTCGAAGTAGTATTGCGGCTTGTTCTGCGTGGATGATGTTGTCACGTCGTTCCATGTTCCTGTGCAGGTCATCGCTGTGAAGTTGAAGTCTTCGCACTTGTAAAGCCGCAGATTGTCCTCGTTTGTATAGTTCAGGTCGTCGTACTTTATCCTGACCTTGCCGTCCGTCACCGTCCATTGGGGCTCTGCGCCGTATGTGACTAGGAACCCATCTGAGTTGTAGCGGACGTCCATACCTACATACTTCCCAGCTGCATATATTATGTCTATGTTGTACGTCGTCACGATTATCCTGTTGGAATACGCGTAGAACTCCAGGTCTAGTGTCGTGTTGGGCACGTATATTATGTAGTGTCCTATCGCTGATTGGTTCAGCGCCACTGTGCCGTTCCTATAATATGATATGAACGTGCTGTTTATTCCTATTATGCTGCTGTTTGTCACGTTGAGGTCTAGTAGCAGTCCTCTGAACGCTTCGAAATAGTCTTTCTTGCTCACGATGTTTCCTGCTGTGTCGTTCGCGTAGAACGTTACATTGTATATTCCGATGATGCCTGTGTTGGAGTATATTGTGTTGGCTTCGTCTGTCAGTGTTACGTTCTCTTTGCTTCCGTCAGGCCTTCTTATCTCTGCCCAGAGCCAGCTGAATCCTGTCGCGTTGATGTACAGCGACACGTTCGTGCCGTTTATTATTGCGTATGGGCTCACAGCTGTCTCGATTATCAGCGGTGGCGTCTTGTCTATCGCTATGTTCCTTGTCTCAGTAGAGTTGCTGTTGCCAGCAAAATCATACGCGGTGGCATAGAATGTATAATTTCCTTCGTTTGTCAGGTTGTAGTTGCATGGGCTGCTGCCGCAGGTCTTCACAGCGCTGCCGTTCACGTATATTGTTATGTTTGCCAGTCCTGACAGGGCATCGAATGCTGTCACATTGATTGTCTGTGTTGCGTTGTACGTGCCGTTCAGGGGTGTCGGCGCTACGAACTGTATCGTCGGTGGGGTGTCGGATAAAATATTAAAATAAATAAGAGTGCCGGTATTTATCGCCTGTACTGAACTGAAGAGCAGAGCAGCAGCTATCATGAGCAGGACCATCCTCAATCCTTTAGTCGCGTTCTTTCTCATCATTTCCTCCATGCTTGTTTTCCGGTCACCTTATTCAATAAAAAAATTGCAAAGCTAAGCCGTGCTTAGCTCTGCACGCCGTTGCTGTACAGGGTCCTTGTCGACGTGTCGGCCGCGGTGCACGCGGTGAAGTCCGCTTTCATGTACCAGTTCTGTGCTGCCGCTGCGGGAGCGTAGCTGTTGACCACGGTCACGTTCGTTGTGCCTATCTGCGGTCCGGTATCTGCTCCTGCGTACGTCGTCGCTCCGGTCAGGTTTACGCAGCTCTGCGTCACGCTGTTCAGCACCACGCTGATGTTCAACGGCACTGTCCCTGTGTTGTCGAACTGGAATATTGGTACTCCGTCCGACTGCTGCGTCCCGCCCACGACCTTTGCGTTGACGTTCGCGGTCGTCCCTGTCGTGCTGTTGAACTCTATTGCCGTTGTCGGCGCTCCGGTAGAGTTCGCGTTCACCGCGCTCTGTCCTGGCAGCGTAAGCGTGTAGGCGACCAGCGATGCCACGTTGAAGTACACCAGTGTTGTCGTGCTGATGGCCCACACGAGTGGTATTGCCAGCAGCGCAATAACAGCCAGTGCTATTGCGGTTTTCCTTTTCATTTCATTGCCTCCTTTGTTTTTCATATGTTGCTAGTCTTTGTCACCCTTAGTATCCCTTGAGAGGGCCTTGGGTCTGCAAGCTTGAGATCCGACGCATCGAAGACCAGGTAGTACTTGCCTGCCTCGCCGTTGTTTATGTCGATGGGAAAGTTTCCGTCAGTCCTGCAGCATCCTTCTGCGGAGTTTGTCGTGGCTTTGCTCATCGTGTGCTGTCCGTTCTGCTTCCAGTCGTTGTACCTTGCTTCATTGTAGACGACGAAGCGGATCGGGCTGTCGGTCTCGAAATATACGTTGTACTTCATCCCTTCTTCCAGCGTGACTTCCCTGACGAGGGGGAATGCTGTGAACTTCACCTGCTCGTCTAAGAGCTGCTGGTTGTAGGTCTGTCTGTCCACTGCGGGCGGCTGTGCGGCTGCCGGGCTTGCGGCCGGTGCTGGCGCCGTGTTTGCCGCCTGCGGTGCCTGTGCCTGTTCTGGTGTCGAGGGTGCCTGTGCCTGCTGTGGCGCTGCCTGCTGCGCGTTCTGCGCAGATGGCATCATGCATCCTGTCAGCGCGAGTAGTAGCATTGCTGCTGCTATCAGGCACTGCACTTTTTCTGGTCTCATTTGGTTTCACCTCCTTCTACAGATATGAACGCCCTGTAGTACGGCCTGTCTATCTTTGTCATTCCGCCGCTCGTGTACAGGTTGAGGTATTCCTTGAGCCATTTCTGCTCGTACTCGTCAGGCACCTCTCCTGTGTCCAGCCCTATCACGTATTTTCCGGGTGGAGTGTCACTTGCTGCGGTGATTGTGACTTTGACTTTCCTCGTTCCGTTGTAGTTGTATATCGGGAAGTTCGGCTCGAGGATGAATGGGTTCGGCTCGACAGCCACTTTGAGGTATTTCTCTGCCTTCGCAGGATCCTGTTTCACCGATTTTGTCCCGTCGGGGAACTCGTATCCTGTCTCGATGCTTGCCTCTGCAGGGAACATCGGCACGAGGTTCACGCCCTGGTATGTCTCGACGATGTAGTTGCTCTTGATGAAAAAGTAAAAGTCAAGGCTCTCGCCGGGCGTTATCGATGCGACAGAGTCTCCGGGGTAGACTGCTATTCCGTATGCGCCCCACCTGTCTTTCGGCGGGTTCTGCAGCAATGGCAGGCCTATATCCTCGAAGTACGGGAAGAACTCTGGCTGCATCCAGTAATTTTCCTCAAGGTTCCTGAAGTCTGTTATCCTTCCTATCCTGACAAGGCTTCTCACCTGGTAGAAGTCCTTTGGGAACTCAGGCAGCCTCGCGAACATCTCCTTAGGCAGGTAGTCTGGCCTGTTTTCTCCCGGCCTCTCCGAGCTTTGCTCCGCGAGTATCCTTTTCTGCAGCTCCTCGCTGTATGGCGCGTCCTCGCGTATGTCTGCAGTGGTCTCTAGTTTTGCCTGTCTGCAGCCTGTTATGATCATCAGTGTTGCGATGAGCGCGATTGCGATTGCTGCTCTTATTGTTCCGGTTGTTGTTGCTGCGGTTGTTTTCGTTGTTCTTGTCGTGTTTTTCATTTTCTATCCTCCTTATCCTCATTTATCATATGGTCTGGTTTCCTTTGGACGCTAGCGTCCTCGTTGTGCTGTCCGCCGGGAAGGCGTTGATGAAGCTGCCGAAGAAGTACGCGTTCTGCGTGTTGCCTGGCAGCAGGTTGGTGACTATGTTCACCGGTGTTGTGTTCATCTTCGTCGCTGTTGCGTTGTTCCTCACAGTGTTGACTGTCATGTTGAACATCGCAGGCAGGTTGGCGTCGAGACTGACGTTTATGGTGAGGTTGACGTTGCCTGTGTTGAGGTAGATGAAGAATGGCGTTGTTGCGTTCTGGCAGTCTGTCGTTCCCTGCACGCATGGCTCCATGTTGTAATATGTGTTTGAAGTGCTGTTGAACATCATCGTAGCTGTCGCGTTTCCGCCCAGTGATGCGTTGACAGGCGCTTTTCCTGGCAGCGTGAGGCTGAATCCTATCGACGGCACGAATGCGGTGTAGTTGATCTTGATCGTCCTGTTTGCCGTCGCGAACGCGCTGTTGCCCTCAGCGTCGTAGCCGAGGCAGTTCCATGTGTAGTTGCCCTGCGCAAGTATCAATATCCAGCTCGTGGAATTGGACGTTCCTGTCAGCGGATTTGTCTGGTACGGCGCGAATGAATTATTCTGGCTGTTTGTTATGTGCAGCGTCATGTTCTTCAGCGCAGTATTGTCTGTCGCGCTGCAGTTGAACCGTACTGTGTTGTTGGTGTCGTTGTAGTAATTCACAGGCGGATTGTTCAAAGTGACGGCTGGCGGTACAGCGTCTATCGCGTATATGTTGCGCGTGCTGTTGCTCCCTGTGTAGTTCTGGTTTGTGTAGTATGTGCAGTTTATCGCCCTATGCCCGAGCGTCGTATATGTCTTGGTGGTCTGCAGCGGCGATGCTCCGTATGCTATCTGCGTCCCGTTCTCTGTGATGTTCACGTTTCCGCTTACATTGGCGACGCAGGTTATGTTTGCGGTGAAACTGACATTCCGGGTGTAGTCTGCAGCAGTGCCGTTGACATATATCGTCGTGTTGGTCGGAGCCCGCACCACCTGGAAGTAGAACACGTCTGACGCGTTCTTGTTGCCTGCAGAATCGTTAGCGTATGACTTCCAGTAGTATGTCCCTACAGGCAGGTTCGCGTAGTTGTAGATGTACTCGTACCCGTTCTGCGCTGAGAAGCTATAGTTTGCAGGAGTTCCTGTGAAGTTGTGCTCTATCCGCGAGGTGTTTATCGCGCCGTTGTCCTGCCAGCTTATGTTGAACTGGTAGCTTCCTCCGGATATGTACGTTGCAGGCGATGCTGGTTTTGTCAGGTTGTTGTACCACCAGGGCGGCTTTGTGTCGACGAGTATCGTCGCGTTCGCCCCGATCGTATAATAGTTGGAGTATGTCAGCGATCCGGTGTCTCTTGCCCTGCACCTGAAGTCTACGCTGGTCTGTGGTTGCTCATCATATATGCTCCACAGTAGCGTTGTCGTGTTGGTATGTGTGCCTATCTCGTTCCATCCCTTTGGCATGTCAGATGTGTTGACTGCTGTTATGTTGATGTTGTCGAGCCAGCATTCGCCATTTTCATCCGCTGCGTCGACTTCGTAAAGCCTGCATCCGAAGTTGAATGTCTTGCTTCCGTTATAGACTGCGTATTGCCTGACCGTCACTGTTCCTGTCTGGTACTCGTCGACAAAGTCTGTGCCTGTTATGCCTATCAGCTGCGGGCCTCTTGCCGCGAGTCCCGTGCTCATGTCCCTGTACCATATGCTTATGTTGTCTGTCGGCTCAGTTGAGTCTGAGAGCCTCATCTTGTACGAGAATGTTATGTTGAGGTATGTCGGTGCGTTCGTGATGTTGACAGTGCGGTTCCATCCGCCAGAGATGTTTGCTCCGGTGACTGGTGTGTTGATGTTCAGCTGGACATTGAGGCAGCTTCCGCTTGTGCAGTTCGCGCTCGTGACCCTTTGTCCGACAGCCTGCGTAGGTGATGATGTGTTGTAAAGGTCGTCGTAATAGACGAAGCTGTCGTTGCCTGCTTCGAATGTGGCGTTGAGGTGCGTCTTGTTGCCTCTTGCAAGTGCGTAGAACGCCTCGACGTGGTATGTCAGCGGGTCATTGTCCGGGTCTGTGCTTCCTGAGCAGTTCAGGCGTATGTTTCCGCTGAACGATCCTGTGCAGCTGCCTCCGTTGCACGTGAGGTTTGTCGGTGTTGTCGGCGGGCCGTTGGTTATGAAGAAATATGACGTCTCCGTATTGTTGTAGTTTCCTGTGGTGTCGTTTGCGATTATCGTGATGTTGTACCTTCCTGTGGTGGCCGTGTTGGAGAAGTTGCGTTCATACAGTTTTGATGTGGCATTGTATATGAGTGTCACGAGCTGCCAGCCGCCTCCAGGTACCGATATGTTCGCGGTCACATTGCTGACGAGGCCGTTATCCGTCACATTCACTTTTATCAGCACGTTGCTGTACTGCGGGTATGTGCTTGCGGGCGCAGGGGTGATTATCGTCACATTGGGCCTCAGTGTGTCTATGACTGTGGTGTTGGTAGTGCTGTTCAACAGCCCCATGTTGGCGTTGTTCGTATTGTAGTACGTCGCGTTCGCTGTGTTGTTGATTATCGTGCCGTTTTTGACAGTCTCATTCACCCTTACGGTGAAGGTGACCTGTCCGTTCTCTCCTGCGTATATTGTCGGGAACGTCCATCTTATCATGTTGCCAAGCAACGTCCCGCCCTGACCTATGTTTGTGACGCTCGTGTTCATTGGTGTTTTGTCGTCTATGATGGCGCTTATTGTGTCTTCTGGCGAGAACACCCTCTGTGCAAAAGTCACGTCGAGCTCTGTGCCGTTGGTCCTTAGCGCCGAGATGTAGTACAGTCCTGTCGAGCCTGTCTGGACTATGCCTGGGTAAGAGTCTGATATGTTGTTGTCGGTTATCCTCCTTATGTCCCAGTTCTGTCCGTCGTCGTATGAGCTTGCCAGGAACACCTCATTGCTTGTTCTGTTCCAGTTTGGTTGTGGGGCTTCTGAGACATTGACCATACCTACCCAGCCGATGTATATGTTCCCGTCTATGTCCCTGTTGACCGATGTCTCGTAGTCGTAGATGTCGTTGTCTGTTATCTGGACCTTGTGGTTGTCCAGAGAGGCGAAGGTGAGCGGGTCTGTGATGTTGGCGAACCATATCTCCTGATAGTCTGGATATGCTGGCGCCCATGCGAAGTAGAAGATGTCGTCTACTATTGAGAACTCTATGTCTACATCCATGTATGTGTTGTCTGTCGCCTGTGTCCTGTTGGGCCAGCTTCCGTACAGATTGGAAGAGTTCAGGATGTATATCTCCGCGTCGGTGTCAGGCGCGATGTATGCTTCGAATGCTATGTAGTACATCCCTGTTGAGTCTTTCTCTATCGCAGGCTCCCATTCGCTTATTGTCGGCGTTGTGGTGACTGCGAAGGGCTCGCTCCAGGTCAGGCCGTCACTGCTGGAATTGACTAGCCAGATGTCATTGTATCCTGCAACAGTCTCGTGCGAGTAGACTATGAGAAGTGTACTGTCTGTGTCTACGAATATGTTGGGGTAGGTGTCAGAAGGCAGTTCGTCAGTCACTTGTATCGGGCTTGACCACGTGGCTCCCTTGTCAGTGGACCGTATCACGTAGATGTCGTTGTTCGTGCCGGGCATCGCGTGGTATACTATCACAAGCGTTCCCGCGTTGGATTCTACCAGCTGCGGCGAGTCTTCACGGAAATCATTGAAGGTCACGAACCTGAAGTCCTGGAAGTCCAGCAGGACTATCCCTCCGGCAGTCCTGTTCACGGTGTAGTTTATCGCGTAGTTGATGTACTGACCTACTTGGACAGGGTCTGGCGTGTCGTTCTTTGATATGTTCATGTATGGCCTGACCACCCTGAACATGGTGTACTGTGTGTCGTTGATGTTGCCATTGGTGTCCTTTGCGATCACTCTTGCGGTGTATGTTCCGAGCAGGGCTGTTACATTGAATTCCCCTGTGTATCTTGCTATGGGAGGGTCGTATGTCATCTGCATCACGACTATTGTGTTGTTGGGCAGTGTGACGTTTGAAGTCACGTTATACACTGCAGTGTCGTCAACAACTCTCGCGGTTATCAGCACCGTGTCGTTTATGCTGTAGATCGTGTTGTTTGTCAGCAGGTTTGTGACGTTCGGCGGGTTAGTCTCGGACGTGAGCTTGACTTGGATTGTCCTGTTGGCCGCCCAGTTGTTCTGGTTAGTGCTGTCGTAGGTGAGGCAGTTCCAGGTGTAGTTTCCGTCTGCAAGGTAGATTGTCCAGCTGGTGCTGTTTGATGTGCCTGTGATTGGTGTGGTCTGATTACGCGCGAAGCTCTGGTTTGTGCTGTTCGTTATGTAGAGTGATATGTTTACGAGCTGTGTGTCGTCCGTTGCAGAGCAGTTGAACAGTATGTTGTGGTTAGTCGTGTTGATGTTCGAGTCAGGCGGGTTGTTTAGCGTCGTGACCGGGGGTGTGTCTGTGTAGTTGATACTGACGCTCCAGTTTGCCTGGGCGGACTTGCAGTTCTTGGCGTCGTCGCATGCCCTGCAGTTCCATGTTATGTTTGTGTTGTTCAGTCCGCTCCTGTAGAATCCTGTGCTGTTTGATTTTCCGCTCAGCTGTGCTGTTCCGTTCGCCTGCCAGCTTCCTGTGTAGTTCCAGTAGAATGTTATGTTCTTCAGGTCTCCGTCGTCTGTTGCGTTGCAGGTGAAGTTGACGGTCCTTTCAGGAGTTATGTTGCCGTTGTTCGGCGAGACGAGATTGACTGTGGGCGGATTGCACACGCCGTCCCATTCTGTGCCGTTTATGTAATATGTCTTGAATACGCCTACGTTGGAGTTGTTGGTGTACGCGACGATGAATGTTCCGGGGCAGGTTCCAAGGCCTGTTAGCGGGTCTCTTGCCATGACGTCGATGAGTGTGTAAGTGGTGTCCTGCTGTGTCTCGACAGTGAATGGCGCGGTTATCTCGCTTCCGGTACCGTCGTATGCTGCTGCCTTGATGTCTGTCGATGCCTGGTCCCACCATGCTACGACGAATGAGTCTGTGGTTGAGCTTGCGTTCTGCCGTATCGCGCTCACTGCGACTCTCGATTCTGTTCCTGCGTTTGTGTCTATGTCTGTTCGTGCGAGCACGACTCCGTTGGCTGACGTCCTTATTGCTATGGTGATGTCATCGTCTGTTGAGTCGTAGAATGCCATTACGAACTTGTCGGCATCAAGCGTGGCGACCGCTACTTGTCCTGTCTCTCCGACGTTTCCGTCGATGTCTGTGGGCGCGACTATTGATGCTCCTGTCTCGCGCCTTACTGCAAACGTCGCGTCGTTGGTCGGGTCGTCGAAGTAGAAGTATGCCCACCTGGTGCTGCTTATGCCTGCGCAGCTGACGAGGTTCTGGAGTGTCGCTTCCGGTGTCGCTCTTGTGTCTATGTCTGTCTCTGCCACTGCCTGCGTGCCTGCATTGGTGATTATCCTGAAGCTGGCGTCGTTCTGGACGTTGTCCATGTAGCAGAGCGCGAACCTGTTTCCGAGTTGGGCGAGTGATACGTCTGTGTTTGTCCCTACATTTGTGTTGGTGTCTGTCGCAGCGACTATGTTTGTCCCGTTTATGTCGTAGACTGCGAACGTAACATCGTCATCAGGACCATCCACCCATGCAAGAACGAATGCTGTCTTGTTTATCGGCGCCACTGCCACCCTCGATTCAAGGTCTGCTGTTGTGTCTGCGTCTATGGTGTCGGTTATGTTGGTGCCGTTTGTATTGAATACCTTGAATGAGATGTCGGTCTCCACAGCATCCACCCAGGCCATGACTATTGTCGTGTTGTCGATAGGGGATATCGCTACGTCGACCGCTTCGCTCGTCTCTGCGAACGCAGGGTCTTCCGGCGTGAGGTTTATCTCGTAATCCTGGCCAGGTGTTATCCTCATGATAAGTGTCCAGTTCTGGCTGCAGCTGGTCTCGTTATCTTCGTCAAGTGTGCATGTCTCCCTGCACTGCTGCGCTGTGAAGTTCCAGTCCTTGCACTTGTATAGCAGGCTGCCCTTTGCGGTCGCGGTCACTTTTGCATGCGTGAAATTTAGCGGTGTCGGGTCTATTGCGTACATCTGGAGGAATCCAGACTTGCTGTCTGTGATGTTTACTCTCTCGACGCGCAGGAACCTGTCTGTGTCGCGCTGTATGGCAGCACTTGCCAGTTCTATCTTCTTTACAGGTATTGCCGCTTCTGTGAGGTCTATGTTTATCTTGTAGTCTCCTCTTTCGAGCATCATGGCATTGGCCATCGATTCAGCCATTCCTCGCGTGCCTTGCTTCTTCTCTCTCCTTGCGATCCTCTTTTCAGCTACTTTCTCCAGCGTCGCTTTCTTCATCACTTCGACTGTGCTGGGCAGTACATTGCCTTTCGAATCTGTTATCTCTGGGTTGAGCATGACTGTCATGTTCCCTTGGCTGAGGTCCTCGATTGAGTATGTTATGCTCTTGAGGAACAGTGTCGTGCCGTTCTCTATCTCGAACAGTATCTTGTATGAAGTAGAGTTCAGGCCTGCTGGCAGCATGCAGCTCTCAAAGCATTCTCTTGAGAATTCTTTCCTTGTGGCTGCCTCGAACCTTGCTGCAAGGGTTTCGGTATCGCTCTGCACAGACTCGAAGCGCGTGTCTCCGACTTCGAGGCTCTGGTCTAGGTATATGACCTGCGCAGATACTGTATTCGAAGCTGTCGTGCCGTACTGCTCATAGTATATATGCAGTGGCGCGTCCCAAGAGCTGTCTTTTGGAGCGACGCCAACAAGCCCGCAGCATTCTGCATTGCCATTGCACAACGTCGTGCTGCTGCCTGTCTCTTCAGATGTTATTGTCCATCTTGTGCATATCTTTGATTCATCAGCATCCCAGCTGAACCTTGTCTCAGCGACAGTGAAGTCTACAGCATCTGCCTCAGTAGAGGCGGTTCCGTCATCATTCGCATCCCATCTTGTGCCTCTCTGGTATCTGAGTGATATGTCTATGTTCTTCTCAGGTGCTGCTGGCTCTTGTCCAGTTTGCTCCTCTCCTCCCTCTGTCTGGTTCGTATCCCCCACTACCTCGGGAGCTAAGACCACTGACGTATCATTCTGGGCGAAGCCCTCGTTAGTAATTATTCCTGTTTCTGAAGTGTTTTCAACAGGCGTGTTCGCGAAGCCCTCGTTAGTAATCGTTTCGTTTGATGAAATTGTTTCATTAGTATTTTCAGTTGCATTTTCCGTAACTCCTTCTACCTGCATTCCCGTTATCTTATCGTCTCTCTTCAGCCCTCTGCTCTGCATTATGACGTATCTTTGTCCGTCAGGCGTGATAAGCGTCGCCCGTACTTTGCCTTGTCCGATGGTCTCGCCGTTCAGCATCACCGAGCGTAGGTTGAACAGCGCAGGGTGCTCTTCAAGTTCCCAGGCGTATTCCTGCGTCGATGTGAATGCTAGGTTTATCTCTTGCGTGTGTGTCGTGTAGTTGCTGATGCCGAGCACCTGCATGCCTATCAGGGTCATCTTCCCTGTGAACATCAGCGCTGCGCCGAGCAGCACCAGGGTCAGCAAGGCTAGTACCAAGAACACCCGCGCGTGCTTGCTCTTGCTGATCTCGTCTCTTGTTATCACTTTGCCATCTCCTCCACTGCTTTTTCAGGGCTTTTCAGTACGTAGTTCCGCTTTCTTGTGTCATCGGGGTTCAGCGCGACCTCTACCCATCCGTTCTTTTTCAGGTAGCAGAGGATGATGCTTGCGTGTTTCTCTCCCAGTATCTTAGAAATCTCGTCATGTTCGAGAGAGCGGTCTTTGTATTTGTTCCAGAGCTGAGAATACCTCTGCATTATCCATTTTGGTAAAGGTCTTGCTGCTAGGGTACCCATTAAGGCCTTTAAAGCACGCCCAGTATTTAAAATTTGCTATTTGCTAATATATTGTTCAATTTGGAAATCTGTTTACACTTTCTTTATAAAGTGCCTTTAAATTCGCTTGTAGGGTGATATTTATGGGTGGATTGAACCCAAGTTTGACAGTTTCTTAATTATTTCACTGAAAAACTGCGTTTGACAGAAGCTAAGATTTCTGCTTTTTTCTCAACAAGAATCAGGTTATTGCTTGATTTTGACAACAAATCAGTTC
>Ga0180009_10004281_pt1 | contig 15821 bp, 19 predicted proteins | sample OS_PC_MetaG_FD_123537 | JGI IMG/M metagenome (GOLD analysis project Ga0180009, IMG submission 123537) | Groundwater microbial communities from the Aspo Hard Rock Laboratory (HRL) deep subsurface site, Sweden - OS_PC_MetaG | ecosystem: Environmental > Aquatic > Deep subsurface > Groundwater...
AAGTCTATAAGGAATAAATCTTTATTTTAAGTAAGTTTTCTTTATCTGCTCTATTTTTTCATAAAAATTATCATCTGATTTGCTAATATATTTTGCTCCATATTCTAGAGCCCTCTCTTCTAATAGTTTTGCTATTTTTTTAATAGGCTCAAAAGACAATAAATAGATAGGTGTTTGTTTATTAAACTCTCTTATCTTAATAATAGCATCAAGTCCATCCAGTATAGGCATTTTATTATCTGTGAGAATAAGGTCATATTTTTCTAATTTAACTGCTTTTACAAGTTTTAAACCATTTTCAACGCTACAAACTTTTATCCCTAGTGAAGAAACTGCCTCAACTAGCCTTCCTCTCAAATATTCATTATCTTCTGCAATAATAACTTTTTTCATAATTCTCTCTTATTTTAAGGGTTTTTAAGAATTATTATACTGAAAAATAGAAGTGGCCCCGAAGGGATTTGAACCCTCGACACCTGGATATCTTCTCGTGTTTTACAACTAAAAGTCCAGTGCTCTGCCAGGCTGAGCTACGGAGCCATAGTAAAATAATTAGAAAATAGTTTATAAAATTATCTCATTAATCACAATTATATTTATAATCCATTAAATTTACAAGACATTATGAAATTAGAGAATTTATTCTTAAAAAAAGAAGAACTCCCAATCCTCTATAAAACTTGCTTCGAGATTCCAATACACCCAAAACTTTTAGACCCTGCAATTCAAATAGATGAATCAATTGCGCAAGAACTCTTTCCTCAGGCAGCAGAAGATTGGTATAAAGATTTGAAAAATTATTCTCCTGAAACTAATCAGGAAAAAGAATGGATTGATGGGGTATTTCTAAAAGAAAAGCCAAAAATAGAAAAGCATCTTTGTAATCAATATCTTTTTGGTTTTTGGAGAGATGAAATTAATTTTGCAGATAATGGATTTGTAACCGGTTTTTCAATAAGCAGAGATGGCGGAGGAAGTATTTATTTTAATGATTGGGATGATTATGATCATCATAAAACACTTATTCCCAATCCATATATATTATTTTCAAAAGAAAAAGTAAAAGAATTTGATTATAAAAAAAGTGAAAGATTTTCTATAACTTTTACTTATGCAAGCCATAATATAGATCACTTTCCCGGAGCATTATTTTTGAGAAACTGGGCTATTATGTATATGAATGAAGTGTTTAAACAAATATTTTGATTGGAAATTAACTTACAAATGCTTCTTTAATCTTTCTTCAAGCTCTTCAGAAGACATAGAGCCAACAAACTGCTCTGCAACTTTTCCGTCCTTAAACAAAACAAAATTAGGAATAGAACTAACCTTGAATTTCTGTGCAATTTCTTGATTTTCTCCAACATCTAATTTACCAATCTTCAATTTTCCCTTCATTTTTTTCCCTACTTCTTCTAATATTGGAGCCATCATTAAACAAGGCATGCACCAATCTGCAGAAAAATCAATTAACACAACACCTTCTTTAATAAAATCATCAAACATTCCATTTGTCAATTCTTGTGCATATTCCATAATTTTATTGTAGAAGAAATTGATTTATAAAAGTTTTTATTTAGCTTCACTCAACATTACTTGTTTTGTTTGTTTATGTAATTCTTGATTATAATCTCTCATCTCAGTTATATCCTTACAATATTTTCCTTCTGTACAGAATCCAACATTGCATTTTGATTTCAAAAAGTATTCTAATTCTGGGAGTTTTTCTGCCATAAGCTCTCTTTTTTTCCAAGAAGTAGCTTTTCTTTCAGGTTCACAAGTATCACATAATCTTAATGGAAGTTCTAAATTAATTAAATTAGTTAAATCATAGTGTTCCAATGTTCTAACTCTTATGTTCTTTGGAGTAATGTATAGAGCATCTCTCTGTTCAAAGCCCGCATCAATTAATTTTCTATAAAACATAAGTTGCTTAGCAGTGTGATATAAATAAGGTAAAATTAATTCTTTTTGTTTTTTCAATCTATCATCAATAATTATGTCTTTTTCTAATTCACCCATTATTTTATTTATACCTTCAAAGTCATTATTTTGATAAGCATTTTCTATAGTTTCCCAAAATGTTGCTATTTTATCACTTGCTCTTGGAACAGCCGTATAGGTTGATTCAACATTTTGCCTTAATGTAGCATGTCTTTTTTGTTCAGACCAAACTCTCCAGGATAGACTATCTGCTATCTTAACTCTTACTGCTTCATTGTATTCATTAGAAAAACTTTTTAGAGCATACATACACTCTAATGAGGCTTTGTGTAATTTTCTAGGATCTTTTATGTTTTTTGTTTTTGCAAAAAGTAATTGCAGGTCAAACAACCCATCTATAAAATCAGTGTCAAAATCTTCACTAAAATCTATAACTTTAGGTTCAAGAGACATTCCAGTTGCTTTAGCCTTACTTAAAGCATAATTAGGTAATGAAGGATCCTTAAATACAGTGTAATGAAAATAAGTGTCTCTTGGAACTTCTATTCTTTGTTTGAACATAATATTCTGTCCAACTTCTTTTGTAATTGGATCAAATAATTCGTTTGCCAAAGCTCTTATTTCTCTAGGAACAAAATTTCCATTTGGATTTAATTCATCTTGTCTTACTTCAGAAACAATTGTAGATAGAGTATCTAAAGGAAGAACAATAAATAAATCAGCCGGATTATTATAAGGAATAACTTTGTTAAAAGTCTCAACTCCACCCATTTTTCCAAACTTTTCTTTAAACTCTTTTCCTAAATTAAAAACTTCTTCTGAGATTTGCATATATTCTTTCAATAATTCAGGATGTTTTTGTAAACTTTCAGGAATAACTATATCTCCTAAACCTGTTTCTCTTCTCCTACTACTTGTAACTAAAGATCTTGAAGAACATAATCCTGTTAAACCAGAATCAATCATTTTTGTTCCATGAACACCCAAAACAACTCCAGAAAGGCCGCCTAGGGAATGTCCTCTTCCAATTCCTGTAGCAGTTTTACTAAAGATGATCTCTCTTAAATGTTTTTTATCTGGATTCTCAACATCTTCTAAAATATCTTTTTCTAATTCTCCAAAATCCATGCCTTTTGAAACTAGTGATTGAGCATATGCAACAAGCTCATCTCCACCTAAAAAAGTTCTCCCAAATTCTTCTTCAAAGAAATCTTTTAATTTTTTATCGTTTATATCAACTCTTGGAAAGAAACCTAACTTAACAACTTTCAAATCATTATCAGTAATATATGTTTTATTACCATATTTTATTGTCATTCTTACTCAAAACTAATAATCTTTTATAAACATAATTGCAATCTGAAATATAGTTTAAGAAAAAATCATCCGCACTTACCAACACTCCATCCACATTGATTACAAACAAGGTCACTACATCCGCTTTCTTTATGATGTTTTTTTGAGTGGCATTCTGGGCATTCAAATTTCTCATCTATATTTTCATATATTTTGTGTTCTGCACTTTTTCCATTGTGATTGTTAAGTTTCTTCTTTATTCTTTTCATCTTTTCTTCATCTTCTACCTTTATCAAATCCTTTTTATTAATTGCATTTATTATTTTATTGCTTTGATCATATTCTACAATACCTCTTGATAAACAATAATGTTCAAAGGCTAATCCAACTCCATGAGAAGGAGAATTAATTCTTGTAGGACCAATACCTTCTATTTTGTCTCCTGTTACAGATTTCCATTCTCTAATCATTCCTGCCCAATTTGGATCTTCAGATTTTAATCTTCCTGTTCTATCAAGGCCTGATTGCGCAAATTCTGTTGATTCTTCTTTTCCTAAAGGTTTAGTATTTTGAAATACTTTTGAAGGAAGAATATAAACCTGCTTTGTTTCTTTGTGTTCCCAAAAATCTCCAACAATTGAAACATGGAAGGTATCATCCCCTTTTTGAATATTATAATATTTTGCATCATGACCTTCTTTTATTGCTTTTGAACCTAATTCCACATCAATTAAAGTTACTTCCTCTACTTTTTTTTCTAACCCGCTTGTTAAGATTTGATGTTCTCTACTTTCATCTCTATAAACAGTGACTCCTTTACAACCTAATTTATATGCAAGTTTATATGCATTTTTTACATCTTCTCTAGTTGCTTCAAAAGGAAGATTTATTGTCTTAGAAACAGCATTGTTCACATATTCTTGAAAAGCTGCTTGCATTTTTATGTGGTCCTCTACAGGAACAATCCCAGAAGTTCTATAAACTTTTAAGATTTCAGATGGAACATTTGATATTTTATCTAGGCTTTTGCCTTCTTTTAATTCTCTAAATATACTCTCTCTTTCTGAATCACTTAAATCTGAGTTTTCTAAATCTCTTTTTATTGTGGGGCTTACTATTGGGCTCTTATTTCCATCAGCATCTGTATGTGTGTAAATAACATTAAAGTTTGGCTCAATACCAGAAGAAGTGTGCCCTGCTATTTGACTTATTGTTCCTGTTGGAGCAATTGTTGTTCTTGTTGCATTTCTTATTGGTTCTCCTCCATCATAAATACTTCCTTTAAATGCAGGAAAGACACCTCTTTCTTTAGCAAGTTCTATAGATTCATCTTTAGCAATATCATTTACAAATTTCATAGTATCTCTAGCTAATTCTCTTGCTTCTTCAGAATCATAAGAAATTCTCATAGCTATTAATGCATCTGCCCAACCCATTACACCTAATCCTATTTTTCTTGTTTTATGAGCCATATCAGTAATTTTTTCTAAAGGAAATTTACTCATATCAATCACATTGTCTAAAAAATGAACAGAATTTCTAACAACTTTTTCCAACCTTTTCTTATCTATCTCTCCATTTTCAACAAAATTTGCTAAATTTATGCTTCCTAAATTACAAGCTTCATAAGGTAAAAGGGGTTGTTCTCCACAAGGATTAGTAGACTTCATTTTCCCAAGATGAGGGGTTGGATTGTATTTGTTTATTTGATCTATAAAAATTACTCCTGGTTCTCCTAATTTCCAGGCACTATTCACAATATAATCAAAAACTTCTGTTGCATTTAGTTGTAATTCTCCTTCTTCATTAAATCTTGTAGTTAATCCACCAATATTCTCTATAGGTTTACCATTTTCATCAAGTTTGAAATTAGTGTCTTCAATTCCTATTTTATTGAGACCTACAGCAGTCATTATTTTTTCAAGATCTTTTTTTGTAACAGGTTTCCTTTCTCCTTTTTTAGGATTATATAATGTATACCAATCATCATTCTCAACATGTTTCATAAAATCATCAGTGATTGATACAGAAAGATTAAAATTAGCACAGTTTCCTTCAGTAGTCTTTTCATTTATGAATTGTATTACATCAGGATGGTCTACCCTCATCCCACCCATATTTGCTCCCCTTCGTGTTCCTCCTTGATTTACTGCATGAGTTGTAGCATCGTATGCTCCTAAAAATCTTACAGGTCCAGAAGAAAGGCCATAAGTTGAAGATACAATGTCATTAGCCATCCTTAATTCACTCCAATCAAAACCCGTTCCTCCACCGCTTTTATGAACCATCCCAGCATCTTTTTGAGTTCCTAAGATACTATCCATATCGTCTTCGATAGGCAATACAAAACAAGCAGATAATTGTTGAAGTTTCCCACCAGCATTCATTATTGTTGGAGAATTAGGCATAAAATCCATAGAAGTCATCAAATCATAAAATGTTTTAGCAGATTCATATGCTTTTTCCTCAGTAGCACCATAAGCAATATCAGCATAAGCAATATTAGAAGAAATTCTTGCAAACATTTCAGGAACTCCTTCAAGGATGTTCCCATCTTCATCATTCTTAAAATATCTTCTTTCTAAAAGAGAAATAATGCTATCATCAAATTTTTCTAATTTATCATCAATATTTATCTTTAATAATCTCTCTTCTAACCTCTTTGTTAATTTTTCATCATAACTATCATATAGTTTTTGATTTCCGACACCTATTTTATAATTTTCACTCATTTTACAACCCCTTTAACTCCTTTTTAAAATCCTTGATATCTTCAAAATCTCTATAGACTGAAGCAAATCTAATATAAGCTACCTTATCTAATCTTTTTATTTTTTTAGATACCAAATCACCTATAATTGAACTCTTTATTTCTTTTTTGCCTTTTTTTCTTAGTTGCTCTTCAATTTCATTTATCATCTGCTGAATTTTGTCTCTGGAAACAGGGCGCTTTTCAAATGCTTTTTCAATTCCAGATTCTAATTTATCTCTATTAAACCTCTCTCTTTGCCCATCCTTTTTTATAACATAAAGGTCACCTCTTTCTGTTTTTTCATAAGTTGTGAATCTCTTTTTGCACTTGAGACACTCTCTTCTCCTCCTTACACCTGAAGGAGAACCTCTTTTGTCAGTTACTTTTGATTTTGTATGTGAACAATATAGACATTCCATTTTATATTTTTATATTAGACAATATACAATATATTGTATGTTACACCCCCTCTTCTTACTATCAGTTGTAGTAAGGAAATATCAGGATTAATTAGTATTTAAAGATTTAGAACCATCTAACAAAAGTAACACCTCCCCACCATCAGCTTTTTAAACTTCTTTACATTAAAATTAATGGAGGTGAAGATGGTTAATTATTTTACAACACTTGCTGAACAAGCAGGAATTGCTATATGGTTGCTTATAGTAATCTTGATTTGGTCATTAGTTTGGAAACTTTTGGCTTTATGGAAATCAGCAAGAAATGGCCACACAATTTGGTTTATTGTAATGGCTGTGATTAATACAGTAGGTATCTTACCTATATTATACATCTTTGTGTTCTCAAAATTGAAGTGTTGCAAGCCAACAGCAAAACCAGCTAAGAAAAAGAAATAGTTATCTTTTATTGTTCTTAACATTATAATTTAATATTTCTAGAAGGAACATTCCATAAATAGCTCCAGCAACTCCTTTAGGAATAGTAAAAGGGTCTTTTAAAGATTCAATATATGGTTGCATCTCTGAGAGAGAATCCACTCCAGAACAGATTAAATAACATGCGATTGGAATTCCCAAAATCCATCCTGTATCTTTTAATTTCTTTACTAAAGACATTTATCGTCTGAGAGAATAATGCTTTAAAAAGATTCTTATGTTATCTTCATTAATTCACATCTCTTACATATTTTATTTCTAGAAGGTTCTCCACAGAGTTGACAATAAATCATTTGGTCATCTTTTTTATCTAATCTAACAATCCATTTTTCAAAGTTATTAACAATTCTTTCTTTGTCTTTTTTAGATAAAGTATTTAGAAATTTTCTGACTTGAATTCTATATGAGTCTAAAGCGCAAGGGCAAGAATCATAAACAACTGGCAACTTCTTTTTCTTAGAATATTCTCTTATGTCATTTTCAGCAATATAAAATAAGGGTTTGATTCTAGGAACAAATTTTTTATCAGGAATATTCAAAGTTATTGGTCCAGAATTTGCACTTAATTTTGGACTTCCTTTAAATATATTCATTAAAAAAGTCTGAGCTTCATCATCTAAATTATGCCCTGTTGCAATTTTGTCTGCTTTTAATTTTCTTACTTCTCTATTTAAAATCCATTTTTTTATAACTCCGCAAATCGCACAATTTTTCAGTTTTCCTCTCCCACTGCTCGATTGAATAGAAGTCCTAAGATAACACATGCCACTCCCCATTTCTTGCTTCATATCATATAAATGTAATTTTATATTCAAATCTTCACACAACTTTTTCACAGCTTCTAGACAATCTTCACTATATTTCCCAATTCTTAGATTAATATGAAATCCTTCAATATTATAACCAAGTTTTTTCAAAAGATAAGCAGTTGTAGTAGAGTCTTTTCCACCTGAAAGCGCAACTATGATTTTTTCTTTCTTATTTAACTTTATCTTCTTCAAGGTGTTCTTGACTTTTTGTTCAATGCTCATGAAATATCCAGTAAAAATACTTATTAAAAACTATCTGATTAATAACAATAGCCTAAAAGAAATTTAATATCATATCAAATGAATCAATATATTCTAAAAATATTTAAAGAAGGATATCTTATTTTTAATAATGCCCTTGGATATTATTCAAACAATCGAGCAATTGAAAAAGAAAAGAAATGCAATTATTCTTTCGCATAATTATCAATTGCCTGAAGTGCAGGACACCGCTGATTTTGTTGGGGATTCTTTGCAGTTAAGTCAGGAAGCCGCTAAAACAAATGCCAAAATGATTGTTTTTTGCGGAGTGCATTTTATGGCAGAGACTGCTAAAATTTTAAATCCAGAAAAGATAGTAGTGATGCCGGACTTGGCTGCTGGTTGCCCTATGGCAGGTATGATTGATATATCTGGCTTAAAAAAATTAAAAAACGAATATCCCAAAGCCAGGGTTGTTTGCTATGTTAATACAACTGCAGAAGTAAAAGCAGAAAGTGATATTTGTTGCACTTCTTCTAACGCCCAAAAAATTATTGATTCTTTAAAATGTGAAGAGATAATTTTTGTGCCTGATAAATATCTTGGCGAATGGATTTCCCGGAAAAGCAATAAAAAATTTATTCTCTATCCTGGTTATTGTGTTACTCATATAAAAATTTTAGACAGAGATATAATTCAATTAAAAAAACAACATCCAAAAGCGAAAGTTTTATGTCATCCTGAATGTACAATTCCAGTTAAGGCAGTTTCTGATTTTGTTTTAAGCACAGGACAAATGATTAAAACTGTTAAGGAGAATCCATCTAAGGAATTTATTATTGCCACAGAACAGGGGATTATACATCAGATGGAAAAGCAAAATCCTAATAAAAAATTTTATCATGCCTCACGATTAGCAGTCTGCCCAAATATGAAGAAAACAAATTTGTCTAATCTTTTAGATGCCTTGGAAAACCCTCAAGAGCATGAAGTTGTTGTTAAAAAATCAGTCGTTAATAAGGCAAGATTAGCAATAGAAAAGATGTTAGCAGTTAATTAATTTAGGCGATTCTGTATTATTTTATATCTTCTTCCTTCTTAATAAGTTCGCGTTAGTTACAACACTAATAGAAGAAGTTGCCATGGCTATTTCCGCAATTACAGGATGCAAAATTCCTATTATTGCAAGAGGAATTGCTATAATATTATAACTAAAAGCCCAAAATAAATTCTGCTTTATTTTTCTGAATGTTGCTTTAGATAATTTAATTGAAGAAACAACTCCAGATAAATTCCCTTTTGCAAGGATAATATCTCCTGATTCAATTGCAATATCTGTTCCTGTTCCTATAGCAATACCAACATTACTCTGTTTTAATGCAGGAGCATCATTAATCCCATCTCCCACAAAAGCCACCATTCCTTTTTCCTGCAATTCTCTCACTTTCCTTACTTTCTCGTCTGGAAGAACATCTGCTAAAACATCATCTATCCCAACCTGCTTTGCAATTGCCTTTGCAGTTCTTTCATTATCTCCTGTCATCATCACTGTTTTGAGTCCCATTTTTTTTAATTCTGATATTGTTTCTTCAGAATCTTCCTTTAATGTATCTGCAACAGCGATTATTCCCTGAACTTTTCTGTTTACAGAAAGAATCATGACTGTTTTCCCTTGATTTTCTAAGTTTTTGATTCTCTCTCCATATTCTTCTATTTTAATATTATTTTCCTGCATTAATTTTCTGTTTCCGATAAGGATTTTTTTATTCTCAATTGTTGCTTTAATTCCCCGTCCTCTTTCTGCTTTAAAATTACTGACTTTAAGAAGTTTAATTTTTTCTTCTTTGGCTTTATTTACAATAGCCCTTGAAAGAGGGTGCTCTGAGACAGATTCAGCAGAAGCAGCTATTCTCAAAATATCCTTATTACCAATTAAGTCTGTAACTTCTGGCTTGCCTTTTGTTATTGTTCCTGTTTTGTCAAAAACAACTGTTTTAATTTCTTTCATTGTCTGAATTGCCTCTCCTCTTCTTATGAAAATACCTTTTTCAGCTCCTAATCCACTTCCAACCATTAAAGCTGTGGGTGTTGCTAACCCCAAAGCACAAGGGCAGGCTATTACAAGAACAGCTATTGCTGCAAATAAAGCCAATGCTACTGTTCCGACACTAAAGTTTATCCAAGGTAAAAAAGAAAAAAAATCAGCAATATTTTTCATAAATTCAGGGAAAATAATCCATATAAAAAAAGTTAAAATTGCAACACCAATAACAACAGGAACAAAATATCCTGTAACTTTATCAGCAAATTCCTGAATCGGAATCTTGCTTCCCTGTGCTTCTTCAACAAGTTTTATTACCTGACTTAAAAAAGTGTCCTTGCCAATTTTTTCTGCTTTTACATACAAAACCCCATCTTGGTTTATTGTTGCTCCTATAACTTTATCATTTTTTTTCTTTTCAACAGGCATACTCTCTCCTGAAACCATGGATTCATCCACAGCACTTTCTCCCTTTACAACAACACCATCTGTGGGAATTTTTTCTCCTGGTTTGATAATCATAATATCCCCTATTTTAACTTCACTTATTGGAACTTCAATCTCCTTATTCTTCCTAATTATTATTGCTGTTTTTGCCCCTAACTTTAATAATTTCTTAATAGCCTGGCTTGCTCTACCTCTTGCTTTTGATTCAACATACCTTCCAGTAAGATGAAATGCCATAATCATTCCAGCTATTGCAGCATAATTTGCAATAGGTAAAAAGAATTTTATTATTCCAGTAATAAAAGCTATAAAAGTGCCAAGCATAATCAAAAAATCCATATTAAAACTAAAATAACGAGCAGATTTTAATCCAGAAACATAAGTTTTCCATCCAAATACAAATAAAACAGGAATCGCACCCAACACAAATATAATATCAATATAAGGAATTTTTAAAGAAGTAAACATTTCAATAAGCATTAAAATTCCTATTGGTAAAGCAAAAATCCATGAATACAACATTTTCTTTTTTGCCTGATTCATTTCTTTTATCTCAGAATCCTCTTCACTTTCTTCTTCTTTTAAGATATCATAACCTGCCTCGCTTATTGCTTGAATTATTTTTTTCTTGGAAACAGAAGAAGTAATCTTAGCTTTGTGTGTATTAATATTAATGTCAATTTTCTCAACACCAATCTTCTTAAGGGCTTTTTCAATAACCATAGCGCAATGAGGATTATCTAAACCCTTAACAATAAAAGTGGTTGTTTGTTCTTCTCCTTCTTTAGTTTTTTCAGAGAATTTAGATTCTTCTGATATTGCTTTATAATCTCCGACTTTAGAAACAGCTTTCTTAATTTCATCATCAGAAAAATCTCCCTCGATATAAAGTTTTTTTGTTGCAAAGTTAACAGAAGCAGATTTTACTCCTTTAATCTTTTTAATAGACTTTTCAATATTAATAGCACAGCTACCACAATGCATTCCTTCTATCTTATATATTTTTTCTATTGTCAAAATCTATACCTCCCTTTTTCTAAATCAGATATTTTAATTATAAAATTTTCTTCTTTAATAGTGTTTGGAAGATAACCTGGCCAACATCCTCCTCCACGAAGATTTTCTGTTCCTAATCCGGATATAGGATATTTATTTCCACAATTATTACATATCATACTATTTCCTTCTTGCCTATATCCTTTATGATTAGAATAACAAACATCACAAGCATCAAAAGCAGTTTTAATACTTCCATCACTTGCCTTTACGGCAAAGAATTTTATTCCATCAGATTCATAAAATTTAGCTTTTTCTGTTATCTCTAATAAAGGTATACTAATAACATTTCCTTCTTTTATAACACCCCCAGTAATGTTTTTATTAATGAGAATAAATGCAATTAATACAATTGCTAGAATCCCAATACCAATTATTATTTTTTTATTCATTTCTTATTTTTATTGATCTAATTTTAATATAGATCTGTTTACATTTATTTGAACAAAATTCCCCTTCATGTTCAAGAGGCATACCACACATAATACATCCCTTACCAATATCAGAGAAAATTTCTTTATTACATAAGGGACAATCTAGATTTTCCATTTTTATTGATTATAACTACAAGACGGACTACCACAACCTCCGCCACAGGTTCCAGCTCCCCCGCAACCCCCACTACAACTTCCAGAACTTTGGGTTTGTTGAGGAGTATATTCTTTTATAGCGCTTCCTGTTATCTTTTCTCCAATAATCTTTGCAGGATATTCTTCAAAAACTTCTAAAGATAAAATTTCCTTTTCAGAAGTTAGAGAAGAATCATAATATACTAAAAAATTATTTGGAAAACTATAATCACTTCCTTCAACACCTCCTATTGTTTTTAATTCACTTGCGATAAGAGGGGCATGTCCAGGACAAGGGATATTAACTTTTATCTCCATCGAGGAAAAACCTTCTGCACCCACAACACCTCCTGTTATATTTGCTAAAAAAGGAAATATGAACATAAACAAGATTAAGTTAATCCCTACTGTAGTACCATACATTATTGTTAAATAACCTCTTTTTTTCTTAATTCCTTTCCAAGAAAGAAGTTTATTTTTTCTTAAATATAAGAAAGAAGCTAATGTAGCGAAACCTATTGAGATTAAGATGAGATAATGAAAAATATATCTATGCATTAAAAGAGGTCTGAAAAATTGCATTAATACTGTTGCTCCTAAAACAGCTGCTACAATAAATAAGATGCAACCAATATGAGGAATTATTCCATAAGCAATTCCCATTAAAGGATTTTTTCCTTTGTATTCTTTTTTAGGCTTACAACAATCAGGTAACTCTTTTTTCTTTTTCATACAATTCTTTAAGAAACATTCTTTATATCCACTTTGGAGAAATCAGTTTCAGTCTCTTAATACAACAATATTATTCATTCCTCTATGCGAAGTGTATCCTCACGAGCATTAGTCCTTTAAGACAACTATATTATTCATTCCTCTTCGCTTTCTCTCAATTAATTGTTTTGCCTCGAGTTTATCAAGAAGTCTGGTTGTTTTCACTTTTCCAATCTCAAGTTTTTCCATTAAATCAGCTTGAAATACTGCTTTTCCCTCTTTTAATAATAAATCAATAACAGCTTTTTCATCTTTATCTAATCCTGTCAAGTCTAATTTCTTTTTCTTTTCTTGAACTTTTTTCACAATTATCCTCTCTTTTGGTTTTGTAAACATAATTGTTAGTCCTATTACAAAAATAATAATAACTATACTCAAACTTATCCATGTTTGAATTCCTATTGTATTATACATTGAACAAGAAGAACCATGTGAACAAGTATCCCCAAGTAAATTCTTTAAAGTATAATTAAATATAATGACTAAAATTGACATTGCAAAAGCAATTCCAATGATCAACCACCCTACATGTTTATTTTCCATTTTTCCTTCTTTCGTAATCCTTAATAGCCAATCTCAAAGCATCTGTCGCAAGTTCACTACAATGCATTTTTATCGACGGCAAACCTTTTAAAGATTTCGCAATATCCTTAACTGTAATCTTCTTAGCTTTATCAAGAGTTTTCCCTTTTGCAAGCTGAGTAATCATAGATGAAGTCGAAATTGCAGCAACGCATCCAAATGTTTTGAATTTAATATCTTTAATATATTCTTTATCTTTTTTCTTTCCGACTTTTATATAAACCCACATAATATCTCCGCAGACGGCGTTCCCCACTTTTCCAACTCCATCTGGATTTTTTATCTCTCCCATGTTTTTTGGATGAAGAAATTCTTGCATAACTTTTTTTGAATATTGCATCATTTTAGTTTGTTCAGAAAAGACTTTTTATAATTTTTATAGATTTTTCCTTTTCCTTTTGAAATCTTAACAGCTTTTTTCTTTAATTCAGCGTATTTTCTTGCTTTATTTTTATCTTTCTTTAAATGTTCTCTTATTTTAATTGGATTATTCCACTCTTTACTGTTTTTTGGAACAATTTGCAAATGAACTCTTCTAGTTTGTCCTTTATATCTATAATCTTTTTCCACATATAATCTCTTTTTATCTCCCCCTATAGGAAATGAATATTTGTGTTTTTGTAAAATATTTTTAATATTTAATAGATCTTTTTTATTAATCCCAATTAGAATATCAACAATTCCTTTACCCCCTAACCTTGGAACTGCTGTACTTCCAATATGTTCTATATTAACATCTTTAGGTAAAATCTTTTTTAACTTGACTTTTTCCTTTTGATAAAATACTTTATATTTTGGATTGTATTTCCTAAATTGATATTTCATCATTTCTCATTCAACCTCTTAATTAATTCATCAATTTGTTTTTTGGTCATGCCATGTGCTGAACAACCTTGCTCAACTGTTTCATTCATTGCCATAGGACACCCTACACAAGCCATCCCAGCCTCAAATAAAATCTCAGTCGCTTTTGGGTTTTTTTCAAGTAACTCACTAAGTTTTGTTTTCTTTGTTATTTTTGCCATTTTTTATTTGCAACAGCAACAACAATTGCATTCTGGTTCGCATTTGCATGGATTACATCCACAGCATTCGCAACATTTTTTCTTTGTTTTTTTGTTTTTCATCATTTACTCCAATTAACCAAAGGACTAATCCTCCTCAATTTATTTACTATCTTTAGAATTTTATCTAATACATAATCTATATCTGCTTCTGTTGTGAATTTACTCAAACTCAATCTTAATGAACTATTTGATTTTAAGGGCGGAAGTCCTAGTGCTTTCAAAACATGACTTGTTTCTAATGAATGTGACATACATGCAGAACCTGTTGAACTGTAAATTCCTGCATTTTCCAAATAACCCCCTACTGCTTCTCCTTCTATATTATTAAATGAAACATTCACATTATTACATAATCTGTTTTTTTTTGGACCATTTAAAGTCACATTTGGAATTTCTAATAATCCTCTAATTAATCTGTCTCTAAGAATTTCCATTTTTTTCACATCTTTTGAGTTAGCAACTTCTACTGCTTTTGCAAAACCTACAGCACCAGGAATATTCTCTGTTCCACTTCTTAATCCTTGTTCATGTCCTCCTCCATGTGCTAAAGGCGTTAATTTAATGCCTCTTTTAACATATAAAACACCAACACCTTTTGGACCATGAATTTTGTGAGCGTTTAAAGTAATCAAATCTAAATTCTGCTTTTTTACATTGATTAAAACTTTTGTAAAACTTTGGCAAGCATCTGTATGAAACAGAACATTTTTCTGTTTACAAATTTTCCCAATCTCCCCTAAATTTTGAATTGTTCCAATTTCATTATTTGCATGAATTATTGTTACTAAAAAAGTCTTGTCTGTTATTGCTTTGTCAATATCTTCTAAATTTACAAAACCTTCTTTATCAACATCTAAATAAGTTACCTTAGCTCCTTGTTTTTCAAGCCACTTACATGTGTTTAATATGCAATCATGTTCTATTTTTGTTGTAATAATGTGATTCTTCTTAGGATAATTAGAAAAGAACAAACCTTTCAAAGCAAGATTGTTAGATTCTGTCCCGCCTGAAGTAAAGATTATCTCATCACTTTTGGCAGAAATTGCTCGAGAAATTGTTCTTCTTGATTTATCTAAAGCGTTTTTTGCTTCTTGTCCAATAAGATGTTGTGATGAAGCATTTCCATATTTTTCTTCAAAATAAGGTAGCATAGCTGCTACTACTTTTCCATCCATTTTTGTTGTTGCAGCATTATCTAGATATATTTGTTTCATCTTTTACAATTTTTACAATATGTGCATTTATGTTTATCAATTATTTTTAAAATAGGGATTATTGTTTTCTTATTTAGGCTATATATTCTATTTTTTCCTTTTTGCTTTACAAGAACCAAATTACAGCACCTTAAAGAAGATAAAGCATGAGATAGTTTACTTTGTTCTATCTTTAG
>Ga0180009_10004282_pt1 | contig 15817 bp, 17 predicted proteins | sample OS_PC_MetaG_FD_123537 | JGI IMG/M metagenome (GOLD analysis project Ga0180009, IMG submission 123537) | Groundwater microbial communities from the Aspo Hard Rock Laboratory (HRL) deep subsurface site, Sweden - OS_PC_MetaG | ecosystem: Environmental > Aquatic > Deep subsurface > Groundwater...
AAAAAAACAATCTCTCATATGAGAAGTATTGCTAAAAGACCATCACGAATTAAAAAATACTTCGAACATCCCTCGGTTGCATATGCCTCATGAATCCCTTATATTTAATTGCCGGAGTAATAACTAAAACCCAAACGGTTCTAGGCCGGCGGGATTATACCACCGGGTTCGTCCCGGACATAGATCTGACCGATGAAGATGAAGAAAAATACATTTCCCGCAAGCATTCACAAGTGCTGTTCAAGGATGGAAAATTTTACCTTTCCGAGGAACCCGGGGCCATCAACGGCACCTTTTTAAACGGCAACAAGCTGCAGACCGGAGTAAAACACGAATTACACACTGAAGATGAAATCACCCTTTGCCAATTAAATGTGATTTTTAAAGTCTGATTTTTTTAGCCCGAAAACCATATATTCATCGTACGTTTCGCTCATGCCGCCATTGCTCAAGTTCCTTTCGTAGCGGCAACCAATATTCCCGATCTTTAATTTTTTCATCCATCTCTTCTTTCTGAAGCAACGATTCCAGTTTTTCCATATTTCGTTCCAATGCTGCAGTCAGCAGCGGACGAGATGTTGTCGTTTTTTTATACACTTCCATATATTGTGCGGCAAGTTGTACTAACAAAACCGGAGTCCTGCATTCCCTGAACCAGAGGTCAATTTTCCCCATGTCCGGATTCAGACTATTCTGGGCGATATCCGTTTCTATCAAACGACGAATCATTGGCCAGTCCTTTTCCCGCTGTGTTTTTTTCGCCTGAATCAGATCGGAAAGTGAAAGCAGACCAATTGCGCCGATTTCCGGTAGTTCCACTATTGATCGCCGTTTCCACAATTCTTCAAAATCGGAACAGCCGCGCATTTTAGCCATCAAGTCTATCCGTAATCCTTCGACGCCTTCAGACCGGCAACGAAAATGACAGGCATGTCCCCGGCTAAGCACCTGTTCGTTCAATTCCGGCACAAACACCGTTTCTGCATCCAAAACGGTCAGCGCTTTTTTCACGGCGGCAAGATTTCCGGCATCCAAGCCAATGGAAAAATCAATATCCCGGCTGAATTCAGCCCCGCCGTACAAAATGCACGCCTGACCGCCCATCAGCAGAAACCGCACGTTGCAATTCCGGAAAATCAAAAGGGCTTTGTGAATCGGGCTCAGGATCAAGGCTTCCCCCTAAGGTCAAATATGTTGTCCACAACTTACAACTTTCAAGATATCGCTGAATGGGCGACAGCATCGCCCATTCTTTTTCTTCTTCGTTCCAAAATATAGCATCACTATGCTGAAGCTCCGCGAAGCATCCAGTGATGCTATCACTATGCTGAGGTCCTCCGAAGCATTTAGTGATGCTATCCATGCTTGCATTTTAAGTATAATTCTTTAAAATGTCAAGAGTTGGCTTGGGGGACGCGATCAATCCAGTTCGCCGCTGTAAAATATTTTTTTTAAGCCAATGTGTTTCGAAATTGAAGCAACGCTTTTGATGAAGTTTGTTCTTCTTATCGCTCATCGAGCCAACCTAACAGTGACGATAGGCACTGTTTCTCTCTCCCTGTTCACTGCCAGTCCAATACCAATGTCAAGAGATAGCAGAGAAAGTATCTTTGTTTCAAGGTGGAGTTCAAATCCTGTGGAAAGTTGTGATTTCCCCTCACTTCCAGCCGCGCCGTCCACAAAAAGTTTTACACAGAGGTCTTCAAAGAAGATATTAGGATTCCAAAGGCCCTTTCTTATCCGTAATATTGGTCTTGAATACTCAAGAGTGAATATTGCTCTACTTTTGGCCTCCAGGGGTTGCTCATAGCCTCGAATTTCAGAAAATACCGTGTCTGGATTGTCTATGTCATAGATACCCTGTATCTTAAGAGAAATTTCGCTATTCGGCAGGTAGCGTACAAGTTCCATATCGGCATAAAGCCCCGTCCTGTTGATACTGGAACCGATTCCTTTTTGCTCTACCGGCAAGCGGAATTGCAAACTCCCGTACGTCCTTGGGTATTGAAAAGCTATAGAAAGGAAAGGTTCTATCTCTAGTCTGGAAAAATCTTTGAAGAAATTGAGGGATGACCCGAGAAAAAACTCTGACAATCCAGGAGATAACCTCGAGATAAACGGATACCTTAAGTCAAATTTCAATGACTTCTCCTTTATGGTGCTGTATTTGATAGAAGATAAGAGTGGTGCAAAGAAATTATTGAAAAGGTTAATAGAGAATTCGGGCTTATTTTTTTTGAAGTTATACAAGAATTGACCTGTGTATTCAGGAAAATGCCCTATGGCGTCACCTCCCATGAACCAGATTCCGGCAACGGCATTGTCACGGTCAAAAGAAAATAACGGGATTCGGATTTTTGGCGTCAAGGTCTTTAGATTGTCAAAGTACCCTCCCCGGCGAACTTCGCTTTCTTTTAGCGTAAAAACAGGTGGTTTGGTGGCTGGGTCAGCCGGGAGTTGAAATTCCTTAGGTTCTGCCTGTTTGCGATAGAGGTCATTTCCATACGAATTGAGTCCCACAAAGTAAAGCATACCTTCTTTCTCATCGTAGGCTGGAAAAGTAGCAAATCCATTTTGTGTAAGATTGGAAACCTTGCCCGTGGAAAAATCGTAACAATAGGCGGAGTATTTTTTCTCGTAATTTGCTCCAAAGAAGAGTTTGTCTCCATAGAGAGAAATACCGCATTCTAAGTAAGGGGTGCGAACAAGAGGCGTAAATTCGCCTGTTTCCAGAACTAAAGTGTAGAGGCTGAAGTTTGCCCAGTCCTTACGAGCCGAGACCACTATCCGTTTTCCATCTGAGATGATTTCACCCACGAGGTAATCTGTATTAAAAAGTATCTTCTTTTCTTTTGTTGCTCTCTCATATAGATAAATTTCCGAACCAAACCCTTCTTTTTTATCTTTGGAATAGAGAATGTTGCCATCAGACAGCACATCAAAAGCCCTCATCTCCTCGCCGAATACGACCCTATTCTCACCTGTTGGTAGATCCTTTTCATGGATGATGGAATAATATCCCGCAGTGGAAAGTAACGCATTGGCATAACCAAACTTAGTCTCAGCAACCGCATAGTACAACCTTCCATTGTGAATCCGCATCGGCATGGTAAAGAAAGAAGTAACGGGGATAATGGCCCGTTCTTTGCCGTTGGTAAGGTCCCTCTCCATGATTTCACTAAACCAGAAATTTCTAAAGGCACCGGTTTTCACCGGATAACTTCGTTTGTAGTATAACCTGCCCTCAGAAATTCTCAGATCCTCCATATACCAGCCATAAGAGGTCAGCCTTTCTCCCTCCATGGCAAAGTCTTTGAACCTCTCTGTTTCGTATTTATGCCATTCTCGCCAGAGGGCAGGAAATGATTTGCCATATACTTTCTTAGCTGCCCTATCCAGACCTATAGATGGGAGTATAGGTGAAAAGTAAGATAAGATTGAAGAACCGCATGTCTTAAAGAATTGGGCAAATTTCTCCTCTCCGTATGTCTTTGACAGGTAGTTAAAGAATTCACCGCCATAAAGGTAGATGCCACTACCACCTGGAAACTCCATTGGTGAATATGTCGCTTTAGGTAAAGAGGGAAGACGATTGTCTTTGACGCTTGCACCGAGATAGGCGTCAAAGAATCCATCGTTTAGCCGACCCTGAAATTTTGAAATCTGAGATTCGCCGTAGACGGTAATACCCTCCGCTATCCATCCCGGTGAGAATATATTGGGGCTAGGAGTCCCCAAAAGAGTGGTTAAAAGTTTTGGAATCCCTGCTGTCTTGGTAAGATGGAGCATATGGATATATTCGTGAACTCCAACATCAGTCCACCAATTCTCCACACTCCCCAGAGCAGAAATACCAGGGGGCGGATAAGTAAAGAGGTGTATATTAAAGAAAAGAGGGTTTGCCATACCGTTGGGCATTGTTCCCGCATCTTCAATCACAACAGGAAGATGAAATGCTTGATTGCCGGTAAGTTTTTCCACGCCAGGCCTATAGTATTCCAACGCCCTTAGAGCCTCCCAGGCCTGGGATTCGTAGCCGGGCTTATAGAAAACTGTGAAATGCTCAGTTTTAAGTGTCCTCCAGTCAGACCAGCCAAAAACGCCAGCGGGAAAAAGCATTGAAAGAACCACAAAAACCGCCGTGATAATGATCATCTTGCGGCTAAATACATTTTTTTTCTGCTTTATCTTTTGTATTGATTCTGACATTTTATTTACCTCCTTTATTTCTACATACGAAAAATATCATCTCTTTGGGTGAGGGAATCAACAACCTTCCCTTCAACCTTATATTTCCCTGCACAAAAACCGTAGTTCGAAAATATCAGGAGAAATGCCACCAGGATTAATTTATTCATTTTAGATTATCTTCCTTTTACATATTTGAAAATAAAAGGTTTCGCGATTCGATATACCTTTCCTTTGAGGCAAACTTTTTTCACTAATCCATATGGACTCTGAAACGAATAATTACGGTTGTCCGGCAGTACCAGAAAATAACCGGCCGGGATAGTAATTTCCGGCATGGATAAGTCGTCTTTTTTATACCGGACATATTCTTCCTCGATCGGCTGCCCGTTGACTTTTAACTGACCTTTTTCCACACGTGCCTTTTCTCCTTCTTCGGCAATAATCCGGCCTAGGTATTCTTCCTTATTGCCGATAACCCAGGTTTTTTCCGGAAAAACGTTGTTAAAAACAGACAGAGCGAAAACCATGTTTATTTTCCGAGCAGCGGTTTCTCTGACAAAAACCACCAGATCACCTTTAGCGGGTTTTTTAAACCAATAAATTATCTTGTCCAGCGAAAACAAAGGGATGCCGTCTATTATTGTCTCATCAATTGTGGGAGACATCACCGCCGGATTAATTTTTAATGGAGCAAAATAGTCCCGGGCAAAAAAAGTTTGACCGACAGAAACAAAAACGCTTACAAATACTGAGATAATAATAAAAGCAATAAAGAGCGTCAAAAAGGTTTTTTTGAGTGTGCCCATATAGACCATTCTGACCGCTTGAATAATCAGTATAGCGCTCCAGATTCCCGCGCCAAAATAAACGGCTACCCCCAAGGCCAGCAAAGTCCCGGGAAAATATCGTGATAAAATCAAAGGAATTAACGGTATAACCAGTAAATAGGGAACATAAGTGTAACCAAATAAAGCTAATAAACCTTTATATCTTCCAGCAGAGGAATACCTTATAGCGGTTAAGTGGACAATATAAGGAAAAAGGTAGAAGCTAGCGCCTATTAGAATGAAATACCAAAGATCATGAATAGAGAGGTACCATTCCTTAAATATTATTAGAGGAATAACAATAGAAAAAAACGATTCCACGGCCACGAACAAAATAAGGGAAGGGAATATTGCTTCTTTTTCTTTTATTCTGATAAATCCATTTCCAGAATTGACGATGGTACTGATAATATTTCTAAATAATTCCATTTCTATATCCCCCTTCGCAAAATTAGACCCAACCCTTTTAACAAATATTCGAAATAATTATTATTCAAAGCGTTTTGTATTAATGGATTAGTCATCCTCAGCCAAAAAATAAAAGAGGTTGCCGCAACCACGATCCCCGGACTTTCCCAAAGCAGATTAAAAAATTCTTCTCTTAACGATGTTTGACAAGTTGAATCAATTTTATTTTTCAACGTGGTCCAATATTCAGAAAAATTATTATCCTCTTCCAGCCAATTTAATTTCAATCTGTGAATCTGCCCGGATATTTCTTTTAATGATTTGTACTCCAGTAAACAACCAGCGCATTGCTTTAGATGCGCGTCAACAGCTTCCCATTGTTTTTCTGAAAGTTCGTTGTCCAGGCAGGGACCAATTAATTTTTGAATTTTTGCGCAATTCATTTTAATTCCTCCCCTTCCCGCAAATTTTGTTTGACTATTTTTCTGCCAAAATTCAGCCGCGACATTACCGTGCCTATTGGACAGCCAAGAATATTGACTATTTCCTTATATGATAAACACTGGATATCTTTTAAGATTAAACATTGGCGATATGGTTCTTTTAAGTTGTAAATAGCTTCTCTTAATAATTCCAGTTTCAAATTATTTTCCTGCCTGACGCCGCGCTCAACACCTTCTAACTTGTATTCAACTTCTTCTAAAGGAACGGTTTTTTTGCTTCTTTGCTGGTGATTTATACAAAGATTTACGACTATCCTGTACAACCAGGTGGAAAAGGACGACTCAAAGCGAATATTTTTTAATGAACGGAAAACACGGATAAAAGCCATCTGGGATATGTCTTTTGCTTCCTCGAAATTACCGAGATGATGATAAGCAATTTCCGAGGCTTGTTTCCAATATTTTTTTACTAATTCTTCAAAACAGGCTTCTTCACCTGCCAGGTACCGTTTTATTAATTCAAAATCATTGTCCATTAATTCATCCTAAGCACGGATATGTTTATCATTTTGCTTATTAGACCTTAGACCCCAAAATTATAACAAATATTCGTTATTGTCTATTATCACACGTGTACTTATGAACTTATAGGAAACTTATAGAGGGAACATCAGGGTCAGGTCTCGATTTAAGATGTTCGTGTGAAATTGCCTCAATCCTTCCGTATCCGGCGCTTCATGACTTCCCTGCCCAGTTGCTCCGCCAAGCGCCGACTGGTTTTGTCCGTTTTCATTTCACTCTCAAACCGCCGCGCCAATGCCGAGACTGCCGAATAATCCATTTTCATGATCTCCCCGATTTCCTTCAGACTGTTCGCCGTGTGCCGCCGCAAACCATATATCAATAGCTTGCGATACACATTGCCGCGCTGCTTTTTCCAGATATCATCTTCCGCTATGCGCATGTCCGCGAGAATGATCTCAAAAATGTCATCGGCATTTACCAAACCCATATCCCGGGCATCAGGCTGTTCCCGCTCATTCAACGTTCCGCCGGCCGCTTGCATCTTTTTAAATGCCAGGCGCAAAAAACCGACGCTGCCCAGCAGCGCATTCTTCCCGTATATCTCTTCCGCATCGATTTCAGTCCCATGTTGGGTATAACTTGCCACGAATTTCCTGTATGCGCTCCGGTTGTCATTGAACATCTCCAACAGATCCCGGGTCCTCAAAAAAGTGGGCGATTTTAATTTCCTGCTGTAAAAACGATAACTGCTGTGGTCATAAAGGGCTGGCTCAGCCACGATCCCGGCTCGCACCGGATTCAGGTGGATGTAAGCGCTCAATACTTTCAAATACTCATCCTTTTCAACCAATATCGCTTTGTAACGCCCTTGGAAGACCGAACCGACGATTTCATATTTATGGCGGAACCAGTTGCCGTAACTGGCGTTCAGGTAATGCATGGCATGGCTCAAGTTGCCCCGCGGTGTTTCAACCAGCAAATGGTAATGTTATGTGAAGTTTGGGATTATGTGAAGTTCTTTGGTCCTCCGCTTTGATTATCCTGAGATTACCAACATCTGCTCAGTAATTTACTGCACATAATGCGGACTCCTTGCCAAGCTGATTGAGCCACTGCAGGACGTGCGGTCGGCGCCATGGAGCTTGCTCACTGATGAACGGAGCGTTGGCTTTGGCGATCATGTTGCGTTTCATGTTCATGTCGATTTCCACGTAGATATGGGTAGTGTTGATATCGGCGTGGCCCAACCAGTAGCTGACCATGTTGATGTCGTTTCCGGCACGGAGTAGATGCATGGCCGTGGTGTGTCGGATAGTGTGGGGGTTGACGGCTTTGGTGTTGATGGAAGGTTGTTGTGCTTGTATCTGGGCGCCGTGCGTGCGGGTGATGTGACGGATGCCGAAGCGGGTGATGGGCACGCCGTTGGCGTTGAGGAAGACCCGTTGTACCGTTGGTTCTCTGGGCTCCCGCTGCTTGAGGTAGGCTTTGAGGGCAACCACCGTTTCTGGCCAGAGGGGACAGGCACGTGCTTTCCTGCCCTTGCCCAGAAGTTTGACTTGAGCCGCGTCGTCCAGGCGCAGATCGCCGAGTTCAAGGGTGACGATTTCGCTGACGCGCGCGCCGGTGTTGTATAGGAGCAGGAGCAAGGCCCTGTCACGGATGCCGGTGCGCGAGTTAATGTCGATAGCGTTGAATACAGCCTGCATTTCCTTCTCTTCGAGATAGGCAACGATCTTATGTTTGGTGCGCTTAAGTGGGATCGCGCGGATCTGCTGACACAGCATGAGCAGCAAAGGTTCCTCCCTGGCGATAAAAGCGAACAGGCTGCGGATCGCCGCCAGTCGGGCGTTGCGTGTGCGCGCCGAACAGCTTCGGCCCTGTTCGATTTGCTCCAGGAAGGCGAGCACGAGCGGTTCGCTGATGTCTTCGACGAAGAGTTCATCGACTGATTTGCCGAGGGTGTCGGCGGCATAGCAGAGCAGCAGTTTGACTGCATCGCGGTAGGCCTGAACGGTATTGACCGAAAGACCTTTCTGCACTGGCAGATAATGACTGAAGAACCGCTTCAGCAACGGGGCTAAATGATGATTCATGATTTTTCTCCGTGAGGATTCAGTTTTTGTAGGTAATAGTTGTGGAACTTCTTGTGGACTTCGCCGCGCAACTCCGCTGTGGGGCGAAGATAAACATGCGTGGAACTGACATTGACGTGCCCCATGTAGGTGGCCAGCGCGGGGAGCCGGGCGTTGACATCCTGACCGTCCCGATACCAGGCCAGCAGCCGATGCACGGCGAAGGTGTGTCTCAGATCATGGATGCGCGGGCCGCTGTGCCTGTCACCCGTAATGCCGCTGTGCTGTAACAAGCGCTGGAATGTTTGATGGACCGTGGTGTGACACAGCCGCCGGCCACGCTCGTTCAGGAAGAGGGGCGAGTTCGGCGAGCATGGCGTACTGTGCCGCCGCCTGTCGTTGTAGCGCTGCAGGGCACGGCAGGCAGAGGTGCTCAGCGCTATCCAACGGGCCTTGCGGAACTTGCCTTCCGCGATGTAGAGCCGTTGCTCGTCGGCATAGAAGTCTTCCCGCTTCAAGGCAAAAGCCTCGCCGATGCGGATGCCTGTGCTGTAGAGAAGCCCCAGCAGTGTGCGATAGGTGTGCGGCCGCAACGAGCCCGACGGCGACAGATCCGATGCCGTCGCCAGCAACGCATGAACTTGGCTTAGACTGTAGATATAGGGCTGGTGAACCGCGCGCAAAGAAGGCGTGCGCAGCGGATCGGGCACATAACTGAACGGATCGGTGCGCGCGAGGTATTCGCACAACTGTCGCACCACGCAAAAGCGATTACCTTGGCTGCGCGGGGCCAGTCGTGAAAGGCTCTGCTGATAGCGATCCGTGATCTCATGAGTCAGTGATCTCATGAGTCAGGGGCGGCGCGCTCAGTTTCTGTTCGATTAGAAAGCGGTCAAAATACCCCAACATCTGCGCCTGACTGTGGTAATCGGTGCCCGAAAGGCGGCGCAGGTTGATGAAGTTGTTGATCGGCATCGCCAGGCAACTGCAAAGCGTCCAGGCCTTCATGCGCTCACCTCCTCCGGCCAGTCCAGGGCCACTTGCTTAAGCGCGTTGAAGTCTACTTTGGTATAGATGAAAGTGGTCGCCAGATGGCGATGTCCCAGGACATCGGCCACGGCTTTGAGCGAGTGACCCTCCGCAACCATGCGGGTGGCAAAGCCATGTCGGAATACATGGGAACCCTTGCTGGGCACATCAAGGCCTGTGAATTGGATGTGACGGCGGACAATCTCGGAGAGGCAATGCGAATCGGCCAGGGGATGATAGGGCGCCCGGCAGGTCAGAAAAACCTCGGGCCATGCACCGTGCGGACGGGCGTTTTGCAGGTAGTCAAGCAGACTCTCGCCCACCGCCGTCGTCAGCGGCAACAGACTATCCTTGCCGTTCTTCAAAGCTCGGAAGAGGATTTGATCCTCCGCCCAATGAACATCGGCCAGTCGCAGGGCGCGCACTTGTCCGCCACGCACGCCATAGGTGTGCAGCAACTGAAGAATCGCGTAATCCCTCCGACCGGCAATGCTGCGGTGATCCACCGACTCCAGAACCTTGCGTGCTTGCACTTCGCTCAATCCGCGCGGCACCGTCGACAGCTTGTACGTTCGTAGCGTGGGCACGGCCAGATCCAGGCGTCGGCGGATGGAACCAGCGTGCAGGCAGAAGCGCAAGAAGGTCCGCAAAGCCGATTGCATCGAACGCCGCGCGGCGCGTCCGGCACCTTGCGCATAAGCGATGAAGAACTGCTCGATGCGCTCGGCGCTCAGTTCGGAGAGACCCTCGCCGGTGGCTTGCGGGCCAAGCCACTGGAGGAACGCGCTTATCGAATGCGCTCGGACCGCCAGCGTTCCATCGGCGGCGTGCTGGTAATGGCGCATCCACTCCAGGTAGGCAGCCCGAAGAGGCTGATAGATCGGCGGAAGGACCAACGGATCGAACCGCCCTTCCTCTCGAAGATACGCGAGGAAACGACGAACCGAGAACCGCACCCGACGGGCATGTTCTTCCCGCGACCTGCGGTTACGGCAACGTGAGGGATAGACCCTGAAAAACCCCTCAACATCTTTGGCGGTGATCGTCTCGTGCAACGGCGCCTTTGGTCCGCCCAGATGCACGTTCAAATGCGATACATTCGCCAGATGGGTCCGAATAGACCCGCGACTGAAGCCACACTTGAGCAGCCACTGGCAGAACCCCTCCAGCAGCTTCCCCAACGGGCCGCTTCGCAACTTGGCGAGTGTCCGTGGACACTCAAATACCTGTTCCAATGCCATGACAATCTCCTTTTTCTGCCTCGTTCATCGAGGCGTCAGGGCTTGTCATAGCATAGAATTATGTGTAGTTAAATCGCCAAAGCAGGTAGAAAAAACGCCGGTAATCTCAGGATAATCAAAGCAGAGGATCAAAGAACTTCACATAATCCCAAACTTCACATAACACTATCATATGCTAGTTGAAACGCCGCAAGGCAACCTGAGCCAGGCCATGCATTATCTGAACGCCAGTTACGGCAACTGGTTCCGCTACAAGTACGACATTGTCGGTTCAGTGTTCCAGGGGCGTTACAAGGCGATATTGGTTGAAAAGGATGAGTATCTGCAAGTATTGAGCGCTTACATCCATTTGAACCCGGTGCGGGCCGGGATAGTAGACAGGCCGTCCCTTTATGAGCATAGCAGCTATCGTTTTTACAGCCAGAAGTTAAAACATCCGGCTTTTTTAAAAACAGATGATTTGTTGGGCATGTTCAATGGCAACAGGAGCGAATACAGGAGATTTGTGGGGAGTTATAGCAAACATGGGACTGAAATCGATCCGGAGGAGATATACGGGAAGAATGCGCTGCTGGGTAGTGTAGGTTTTTTGCGCAATGCGTTTAAACAAATGAATAATGCTGGCGGAATGATAGACGAACGGGAACAGCCGGATGTCCGTAATATGAGCCTGGTAAATGCCGATGACATCATGGAGATCATGCTTGTGGAAATGCGCATCGCCGAGGACGATATATGGCTGCGGCGGCGCGGCAACGTTTATCGCAAGCTGCTGATATATGGTTTGTGGCAGCACACGGCGAACAGCCTAAAGCAGATAGGGGAGATCATGAAAATGGACTATGCGGCAGTGTCGGCCATGGTGAGGATATTCAAAAATGAATTAACAACGGACAAAGCCAGCCGGCTTTTGGCTGAACGGCTGGCCAGGGAAGTAATGAAGCGTCGGATAAGGAAAATGTAACGGTTTTTTGGCTAACTTTTAATTTTGAGACCTGACCCCGATGCTTTCCTGGCAGTGGCCTTGAGCCCGGACCCGGCACAGGCTTCAGCCAGTGCTTTGTAGAGAACGAGAATCGGGGCTTGGGGCGGTGGATCAAACCGCTCGGCAAAGTGAACGAGCCAAGGCGAAGCAAAGGGGCGGCGGCACATGGCATCGATTTCTCTGGGCGAGAGTCCACAGAAATCGGCCAGCGGCTTCCGGTTGCGCTCATTGACGATCGTATTGATCGCCTCCTGCATCTCCTTATCCCCGGAAAACTTCTTGCCGGCCAGGCGCCTGTTGATTTCTTCGCCGAGCGCCCCGGCCATGTTCGAAAACCGTCCGGTTTTGCCGGATGAATCCTGGATGATTACCCGGCAGCATTCCGCCAGCTTGCGGCCGCTGCCGCAGGGACAAATCACGCTGTCGTCGAATATGGCCATGAACACCCTCTAAGTGTCATTGTACGCCGTCCGGCGGCCAAAACCAAGCATCTTCCCTATTCACCTTGTTTCATTCTTAATTATTTCCGCATATGCTACAATTGATCCGACACAAGGAGGTTTTTCATGAAACTCGATACAGAGAGAATCGATCGGGTTGTCCTGGCCTTGTTGCACCTTGGCCTGCATGACGATTTTCGGGCCTGGTAATCGTTCGATTGGGATGCCATGGATCGACTGCACAAAAAAGGCTTCATTTCCAATCCTGTCAGCAAAACAAAATCGGTTGCCTTTACCGAATCCGGTCTTCAGGAATCGCGCCGCCTGCTTGCCGAGTTGTTTGCCGCAGCAGATGGAGAAGGATAGCAAAAACTGTTATTTCAAGCCCCTCATGCGCCGCTGACAAAGTCAAGAAGTCAAGCACCGAGTAAGATTTCCCCTCAGGTCTTTTCCATAGCCCAGGTCTTTTCCATAGCCGTATCGATCGCTTCGCGCAAAGTCACAAAGTCAACCACCGTCCCCGATTCTTGGATAAGAATGATGATGATTTCTGGAACCTGGAGACCGAATCCTTATGGCTTCCTAGTCATTAAATATCGGGCGTAGGGGCGGGGTCATCCCGCCCTTCTTTAGAATCATCGATCCAAAATGCGCGGTTGGGCGCGATAACCGCGCCCCTACCGGCTTGTCCCAGATTGGGGGCCATGTGCTTACATCATGATAAAAGGGCACGGCACGCCGTGCCCCTACGGTTTGACAATCTCTTTCTGGTTTCTTATGATGCTTTGGCTTGGACGCCAGGAGAATACGAGAAACATAAAAAGGCAGCAGCATGAATGAGAAATAAACTGAGGCAGCCATGAAAAAGAAGATTCCTGAAGGCGCAATGATTCGCTTCCGCTTGACCCCGGCCGAGCGCATGCTCGTTCGTGATGAGACGTTTTACGATCCTGATTTCGCCAACTTGGCCGAGTGTGAAGGAAATGGGTTCGTCGTGCCGATGACGCTGCTTGATATCGATGAACTCCAGGGATATGTCGCGGCCGCGGCCAATCACTGCGCAGACAAAAAGGTACAGGCAAAGCTGGACCGCTTTTACGATAAACTGCAACGCTACCTGGACAAGTACGAAGTGATTTGAGGCAGTTGGCGCAGCACGCCCTCACTCTCCACGATCCTGATTTTTTCCTCGGTCAGACCGTCCAGTTCACAAGCCAACCCATGAAGAAATGTAAGACCTGGCACCAATTCTCCACAGGTCTTTTCCATAGCCGTATCGATTGCTTCGCGCAAAGTCACAAAGTCAAGCACCGTCCCCGGTTCCCCCAAAGGAAGTGTCGTAATCAGAGCTATCCAAGCCACTTGCAAACAACGGGGCACGGCTCTGTTTCCTGAATTGCCCCAGGCGCTCACAACAAAATTCTATGAAAAGAAAGCGGCTCAATGGCTGGCATTTATAAATAGAAATAGTTTAACGAATATTCCTTCGGTTTTTTCCGAAGTTGGCGAATGCCTCATTGCTTTTTTTGAACCACTCCTCTCGGCCATCGTCTCCCAGGATGTAAAATCATTCAAAAAAAATTGGCAGCCAAATGAAAAATGGACCCTCGGGAAGGAAAAGATCACCGGGGTCGGGGACACCAATTAGAGGCAAGTGTCGAGAGATGGACTTACATTTTCTGATTTTTCTTAACGGAACAGCAAATCCGGTATGTCCCGCGCAGGTCTTTTCCATAGACATATCGATCATTTCACGCAAAGTCACAAAGTCAAGCACCGTCCCCAGAGACCCTAGGAAAATGTAATGGTTTTTTGGCTAACTTTTAATTTTGAGACCTGACCCCGATGCTTCTCAGGCCTTGGAAGCTGTTATTGATTTTATTTTCTCAAGCAATGGGGCATAGTTTTTAAAAGTAGCAATGTTGGTTTCCTTTTTTATTTTGTCAATAAATTTAATTTTATTAAATTTATTTTCTGTTTTTAATCCACCATATTCAATTGGTGTTTCACTGAAATCATAGATGTCTTTAGTGAAAAATGATTCTGCATATAAATTTTCAATTCCCTTATTTATCTTTAAGTTTGATTCATTTCTTTGAAAACAAAATTTGTAAAATGAATTATTTTCTTTGATTGCCTCTATTGTATTTGCAGAGTCGCAGTCCCACACAAAGAGAAATTTGCATGCGTGATTGGCGTTTGACATAATATCAAAAGCGTTTTTTAGTTGCCGTTCTCCACTCTTATCCTCTGAGCCAGTAATAATTTTTATTTTATCCATTAAGCTATTATCCAAAATGCTAATTGCATGTTTTATATGTTCAGTGTTCTTACCTTCAGTAATAATCTGAAGCTCTTTTTTTATGTCAATTTGTGATTTAATGGAGTCATATAATATTTTATATCTTTCATTTTCCCCAATCATCATTTCGTATACCTCTTGGTATTGCTTGTCCTCAATTGGTTCAATAGTTAATCCTCTTTCAATATCAATTATTAATGATCTTTCTTTTAGAGTTTCAGCAAGTCCCATATTTACAAATGGAGAATGGGAACTGAGAATAAATTGCACATTTGGAAAATGTTTGAAAAGCAATGGTAAAATTTCTTTTTGGAGTTTGATATGTAAATGTTTGTCTACTTCATCAATTAATACTATTCCTGTGATTTCCTGCGGCATAATGCTGCTTTTTGTTTTGTCAGCTTGTCTTAGTATCTCTCCGAACAGACAAATAATAGATGACTCTCCAGAAGAGAGATTAAAAATGGATGGGTATATTGTTTTCAAACATTCTTTTTCTTCGCTAACTATTTGAATACGAGTGCTTCCATAGTTACGAGGCCCAACACCAAGTACTAAATTTCCATAATTTTTTGAAATAAGTGTGTTGGTTATAATTGAATTTAGTTCATTGAATAATGCTTGATTTTGAATATCATTATACATTCTTAAATCAAGAACAATATCCATCACCCAATTTACAAATTGTGGAAGCCCTGTTATAACTTCTATTGGATTGGGCAGATAGCCAGAAAAGTCAGATTGTTTTCTAAAATCAAGTTTTATTTGATAAGGATCATTGAGATAGCCGGGCATTTCGAATCTATATGATGGGAAATAAGTTAATATATTATTTTTAAATAATTCTTCAGCCTTTGTTTTATTTAGACTCGATGAAAATTGCTTGACATTATCTGACTCTTTTAACTTAGATATAATTTCTTCGAAACGTATCTTATTATCTAATGATACAGCTTCATTATATTGAGCTTCAGTACAAATCTTTCTTATATCCAGATAATCAATGGTTTCCTTTTCTGCGTTAAATCTGAAGTAAACGAAAGATGGTTGATTCGGATCTAAGTTGTCAATTGGTGTAGAAATTCGATAGAATTTGTTTCTTTTACCTTCAAATTCATTGTGGAAAAACGGTCTTGCCATTTCATAAAAAGCATCAACTATATGCGATAGTATTGTTGTTTTACCTCCACCGTTTGTCGAAGTGATTACTGCAATTTCATTTTCATTAAAATCTAGCCCGGATATCTCACAAAAATAAAGGTGCATCGGCTGCGGAACCCTGATATAATAAGCTTTTGCGAGCAATATACAGGAGCAACCGATGCAGACAGAGTGTAACTCACAACCGATACTT
>Ga0180009_10004283_pt1 | contig 15814 bp, 16 predicted proteins | sample OS_PC_MetaG_FD_123537 | JGI IMG/M metagenome (GOLD analysis project Ga0180009, IMG submission 123537) | Groundwater microbial communities from the Aspo Hard Rock Laboratory (HRL) deep subsurface site, Sweden - OS_PC_MetaG | ecosystem: Environmental > Aquatic > Deep subsurface > Groundwater...
CAATCAAGAAAGATTGAACGAGCGAGTCGGGGTTGATTGAGAATGTGCGGAGGTTGTGTCGGTCTCAGGAAGCTGGAGCTTCCGGGGTGTCTTTCCCAAGCTGGAGCTTGGGAAAGAGCGTGAAAAACTTATATTTCCGCACAATAACTAAATAACTTATTGTTTTTATTAATTATAGTTAAGCCGACAGCAAAGCGCTCATGTCCGTTAAATGACAAAAACCTTAAGTTTCTTGCGGATAGGGCTTGCATAAAAAAAGCTAAAGCGCTATTAATTTGAAAACTCAACCAGCAACACCTCTTTTCTATAACAAAATAAACTAAAGATTCGGTCATAAATAACTTCCTATTTTTAATGCAGGGCAAGCAGGTTCGGTTGCTCGATTGACAGGTGTCGGCGGCAGGGCAGATTTTTGCTCCTGCAAAATCTGCATTCATGCCATCCTTGGCAATCAGATTCCGCCGTCAAGCCTACATGAATGTATTCACGGCGTCCTGTCAAGCGAGTTACCGAACCCGCTACAAAACTCATAGTTCCAGGAAGTTATTTTTCACGAAATCCTAAGAGGTAGTAGACTATGAAAACAACACTAATCGTAACGGTTACACTGATTATCGGTGTCATAGCGTACTTGGTTTACCGTCCCAACACTCATGATACCTCATCGGACTATACCGTTCTTCAGCATGTAGAGGCATGCAAGGCTGAGCTTGGGATCACCCGAAAATTGCCGGTGCTCTCATGTTTAGACGGCACACAAGTGCCTATTTATGTCGACAAAAAAGAAATTCAAGAAGATAACTGGGAAAAACTCCTCTCAAACTCGAAAAGATGCGACAACCCTCATTGGCTAGGCGGCGATATGGGCTGCTGGACCTACTCGCATTTACAAATTAAGCAACTCGACGACGACAGCATCATGGTGCTCAACTGCCGGCAAAAAGGGAGTCAATTCGAAAAAGATTGGTTTCGAAAAACCAAAGCCAATCTCGGCATGAACCAGCAGCAAAGAAAAGAACGCTTTGAGAAAGCGTCTAGCGCCGAGAAAACCGAACTTTATTATCTTTACAATACTTTTAACGATATCGGCCTTATCCTGCGGAATACAAAAACAGGACAAAGTTGTTATCTCACTCAATATGGCGAAGCAGTGGTCGGTTTTTTGCCGCCCCTTGATGCCCCCCTTCCCAGCAAGGACGATTATTTAAATCAATACAATTCGGAGCAAGCACGACCTCCGAAAGACTTTCCTCAGGATCTTTGGTACCGGGATGCCAATCAAGCTTTTAAATCGCCGGAGTTTACCGCGGAAGCCGGTTGCGTTGCCTGCCACAATGCGCACGGCTTTAAATACAGTCCGTACATTAATTCGAAACACGGCCTACCGGATATTTACACGATGGCACCTCTACCCTTTTTAGCGGTTGGCAAGCCTTTTCAAAACTTCTTCAATAAACATCATATTCTCCAGATTACAACCGACCCTATCGATGGCGAGCAGCAACTCTGTACTCAGTGCCATAAAATGACGACCTCTGGAACTTGCGGTTATAGTTTTGAATTTGCCACGGGACATCCGGACAAAACGCTGAGCACCTGGCTAACTTCGGGTCCGAACGAAAGAAACTGGATGCCGCCTATTGCCGCGGCCCCGGCTCTGATAAAAAACATGTCGCCGCAATGAAATGCTGTTGCGACAACCCTCAGTCTCAAGGATGCAAAAGCCGCAAATTCGGCCCGACTCTTGCCGACCTTCCTAAAGGTTTCCATGAAGGCAAAGGTTGGGTTAGCGGCCTAGAGCCTGGCCTTTGTAAAGATATTATGGAGTCCTATCAATGGAATGCCAATAAATTTTGATTCCTTTCCAAGATATTGTTATTGCATCGATTTTTAGAGGAAATTAGATGGATTGTTGCTCTTCGTCTAATGCCGTTTTGACGACCCGCGGATGGGAATCAACTTAAGGAAATAACGCGTCATTCCACTAGGATCAGGAAGCCGGAGCTTCCGGTTCCGGGGTGTCTTTCCCAAGCTGGAGTTAGGGAAAGAGCGTGATGCGGATTGGCCGTTTTTAGCTTGATCCGTATGAGTGGAAACCCCAAAAATAAAAAAACCCGCTCTAAAGCGGGTTTTTTATATTCAAAACCGATGAAATTATTACTTAACCCAGCCCTAACATTTGGTGGGCATAAGTAATTGAAAGTTAATAATCATATTCAATATCATAATCCATCGTCACTTCAAATTGTAAAGGCTGGATTAATTTTCCATCCAGATCAATTCTACACGGCGATTTTGAACTCGACCTGCCTCGGTTCTATTATCGGCAATGGGACGATTGGGGCCGTAACCTTTAGCGTGCATACTGTCGGTTACCCCTTTAGCTTTCAGGTAATCAACAACCGATTGCGACCGGCGCTCAGACAATCTCATGTTGTAGTTGTAACCACCTTCACTACTGGTATGACCTTGAACTTCGATTTCTTTTTCTTGCGGATAGGCAATCAACTTTTCAGCGACTCCATCTAAAATTATCTTTGCTTGTTCAGTCAGCTCGGCAGAATCGAACCTAAAGTTAACCCCTTTGAGCTCGATACTAATAGGGCAGCCTTGCGCATCAACCTTACTACCGGGAATAGTACCCGGGCATTTATCCAAACAATCGTTAACGCCGTCACCATCCGAATCTAGGGTCGAACAATCCGGAGCAGCCGGCTCAGGCTCGAATTTCACAGGTGTAAAAGCCGCTTTCGGTTTTTCTCCGAACGGAATCACAAAGCCGACATTGACGGTCATGTCATGATATTCCTCGGTACCGGGACGCAGATTGGCGTTGAGGTTATTGTTGTAACGGTAACGCACATCACTTCGCAGTAGGAAGTTATCATGCAATTCGTAAGTAAAACCGACACCGCCTTCGCCGGTAATAGAAGCTGCGCTATCACCTGGCACGCTGGTATTCATGCCGCCGATGCCGGCAACGATATATGGCGAAAAGGTATCGCGAAAAATGTAATATTGCAGATCCGCTGAACCGCCGGTTAAATCCCAACGCCCATTGGTTTGACCTGTTTCGCCATTATTGTAGCCACTGAAACCTTGGTAAAAACCTCTCAACTCGACGTTGAAATGGTCGTTGAGCATTTTCCCAAAACCCATACCGCCGCCCCAACCGTCTTTAGCGCCCCGGTCGCCGCCTGATTTAATGAAGGTGCCGAATGGTGCAACATACCAACGATCATCTTGCGGCTCCTCGGCCCAGGCCGAAGGAATGGCGGCAAATCCTGCCAATAAAGCACTAGCCATTATTTTTTTTAAACACATAACAACCTCTAAATTGAATAAAAACCTTCAACGAACCGGGGGTCTTGATAGGAATGACCGATATGAAAAATGGTTACTTTTTAAGAAAAACTCAAGTTGCATGCAATTTTAACCAAGTCCGTTGTATTTTTACAACAAATACCTGTCGTATTTATACAACTTCAAGTCGCGTATAGTTTACATTATTATTTTGCTATCAACACATTTTTTATTTAAAAAACATTATTTATCAATAGCAATAGACTCTAAATTTAATATTTTGTTTAGCTAATTAAATGTTTTGTTATCGCCACGCCAAGATTGTATTTTTTTCGCAACAACAAACAAAATAACAGGCTTTATATATGCCGTGAAGTAATTATTCACACCCCCTATCATTCCCACGCTCCGGCGTGGGAATGAAGACCGAGACGCTCTAGCGTCTCGTACCGCTGGAGCGGTACTCAGGCGTTCCCACGCAGAGCGTGGGAACGATAATTGCCGGGGGACTGAATAAATGTTTTAGTTTATTCACGAAAATCGTGAGCATCCCTGAGTCCGGAATCGCAACTTTCAACGGAGATAGCGGGGTTATACCAGCCGAATAACCCTTATACAGAGCCCAACTGACAAAATATGCTGAAATTGCCAACATTCGAAAACACAGTGTTCACTCTATCGTAATGGTATTTTTTTTAATATTGGCATATAGTTGAACTTAAGCTCCTCCGTCATAACCCAGTGCAGCAGAGAGACACCATGGAATCGTTCATTCAAAATCTCGTTGAAACCCACGCAAGGCGCCCAACTCGGCTTTTAGCTATATTACGCGCCGTTCAGGCGCGATACTTCCACATTCCGAACCAAGCCATTCGCTTGCTATCCAAGGAATTAAACATTCCAACAACACGCATTATCGGCGTCATTGAATTTTATAGCTTTCTTCATTTAACACCGCGCGGACGTTACGATATATTGATCAGCGATTCGATTACCGATCACATGCTCGGCAAACACAATTTGATGGACTATTTATCTAACAAACTTTCCGTGTCGCCCGGCAGCATTCGTGAAGACGGATTGGTCAGCTTGGATAATACTTCATGCACCGGCATGTGCGATCAAGGCCCCGCCGGGCTCATTAATGGCCGCGCGATCACTCAACTTGACCGACCCAGAATCGACGCGATCGCACAATTAATCGACGAACAAAAAGCACTTGAGGACTGGCCCAAGGAATTCTTTGAGGTCGGCGATAACATCTATCAATACGATTTGCTATTGAGCAGTCGCCTTACTGCCGGAGAAGGTCTCCAAGCGACCTTCGCACGCGGTCTAAAAGAAACGCTATCGGAAGTCGATCGATCCGGACTCAGAGGACGAGGCGGCGCAGGCTTTAAAACGGCGATGAAATGGCGATTTTGCTCCGAAGAATCGGAACAAGAACGCTATGTGGTCTGCAATGCCGATGAGGGCGAACCCGGAACATTCAAAGACCGAGTATTACTGAATAGCTATGCCGACCATGTTTTCGAAGGCATGACTATTTGCGCGGCACTTATCGGTGCCAAGCAAGGTTTTCTCTATTTACGCGGCGAATACCTTCATCTCTACCAAAAATTGGAAAACGTTCTCGAACAACGCCGTCAGGCCGGCTTGCTGGGCAATAACATTCTTGGCAAAGGCCTAAATTTCGATATTGAGATATGTCTAGGCGCCGGCGCCTATATTTGCGGCGAGGAATCGGCACTCATCGAATCCTTAGAAGGCAAATGCGGTATTCCGCGAAATCGTCCGCCCTACCCTGTTTCTCAAGGCTATTTAAACAAACCGACGGTCGTCAACAATGTTGAAACTTTCGCGGCCACCGCCAACATTGCCTTACACGGAGGCGCTTGGTTCGCGGATAAAGGCACGAAAAAATCCCAAGGCACCAAAATTCTTAGCATTAGCGGCGACTGTCTACGTCCCGGCATTTACGAATATCCGTTTGGCGTTACCGTCCGGAAAATTCTGGAGGATTGCGGTGCCCATGATGTACTTGGCGTTCAAATCGGCGGACCGTCCGGCACCTTTATTTCCAACCGGGAACTCGATCGCATACTAGGATTCGAGGATTTAGCCACGGGAGGCTCGTTCATCGTCTTCAATTCGACACGCAACATTCTCGACATCGTGCGTAATTTCACTGATTTCTTCGCGCATGAAAGCTGCGGGTTCTGCACGCCTTGCCGGGTCGGCACGTCGTTGCTGAAAAAACAACTCGACAAAATCGTCGACGGCCATGGTTCGGCCGGCGATGTGGTTGCCCTTGAAGAACTGACCCGCCTGGTTAAAAACCATAGTCATTGCGGTTTAGGCCAAACGGCGGCCAATCCGATCATTCATACTTTAGAAAGATATCCCGACTTATACCAAAACCAATTGAAAAAAATCAGTTACGAGCCCGGCTTCGATTTGAACGCTTCCCTTGAAACTGCCAGACGCATGGCAAACCGTAATGATGCAGGGGCACATCTAGCCCAGGTGGAGGAATAGCATGAGCAAAACATTTACCTTGGACGGCAAGCCCATTCCATTCGAAGATGGCCAAACCATCATGGATGCCGCTACTGCGGCCGGCGTTTATATTCCACATCTATGCCATCACCCGGAATTCACGCCGCACGGTAGCTGTAAGTTATGCAACGTTAATGTCAATGGCCGCACTTGTTCGGCTTGTACATTCCCGGCAACCGAAGGCCAAAATGTATTAAGCGAAACGACCGAAATCAATCAGGACCGCCAAAAAATAACACAAATGCTATTCGTCGAAGGCAATCATTTTTGCCCGTCCTGCGAAAAATCCGGGAACTGCCAATTACAAGGGGTCGCCTACCATTTGAATATGCTCGACAATCATTTTCCGCATTTTTACGCGGAACGTAAAATGGATGCGAGCCACTCGGACGTCATGATCGACCATAATCGCTGCATTTTTTGCACCTTATGCGTTAGGGCCAGCCAACAAGCCGACGGTAAAGACGTTTTTGCGATTTCAGGCCGCGGTATTAACAAGCACTTGATCGTTAATTCCGAGTCCGGGCAGTTGAAAGACAGCGATATCGATCCCAGCGACCGAGCCGCGCACATTTGTCCGACCGGAGCGATTCTGATCAAACGAACCGGCTATACGATCCCGATCGGACAACGTATTTACGATCATAAACAAATCGATCAAGTCAGCTTGGAAACGGAGCATGAGAGTCATGACTAATAAAATCAGAGTCGCAACCACATCGCTAGCCGGCTGTTTTGGTTGCCACATGTCGTTTCTCGACATCGACGAACGCATGCTGCAACTCGCCGAGGCGGTCGAATTCGACCGTTCGCCGATTACCGACATCGAACATTGCACGAATTGCGACATCGGCTTAATCGAAGGAGGCGTCTGCAATTCGGAAAACGTTCATGTGCTGCGCGAATTTCGTAAAAACTGCAAAACACTGGTCGCGGTCGGCGCCTGCGCCATCAACGGTGGCTTGCCGGCGATGCGCAACTTTATACCACTCGAAGAATGCCTTAGCGAAGCGTACTTAGACGGTATTGGCGTCGAAAACCCGCAGATTCCAAGCGACCCGGAGCTACCTTTATTGCTGGACAAGGTTCGCCCGATTCATGAAATCGTCAAGATCGACTATTTCCTACCGGGCTGCCCGCCGTCGGCCGATGTTTTTTGGAAATTCTTGACCGACCTGCTCGAAGGCCGCGAACCGTCACTGCCTTACGAGTTGGTGCATTATGATTAATTTGGATTCTCGCGCTGAGTTAATTCGAAAGGATTATTTATTTCCCGCAGAGGCGCTGAGAACAGCATTAGGATTTGGTCGTAAATAACTTCCTTATTTTAGGGAGGGTTCGGTTGCTCGATTGGCAGGTGTCGGCGGCAGGGCAGATTTTTGCTCCTCGGCAACTGCTCCTGCGTTGCTCTAATACACGCCATCCATGGCGTAATGCAAAATCTGCATTCATGCCATCCTTGGCAATCAGATTTCGCCGTCAAGCCTACACCGACGTATTCACGGCGCCCTGCCAAGCGAGTTGCCGAACCCTCAACAAAGCTTATAGTTCCAGGACGGTATTTATTACGAAATCCTTATTAAGATTTCGGCAGTCCAACGAGTTTGCGCGGTGAACCCTATCATCGAGCGAACCATGAAATAAACTCTGCGCCTCTGCGCGAGCCAATAAAATTATCGAGAACACTCATGTACGAACATTTAGAAACAGCCGCCAGCCCGGAAAACCTTAAACGTGTCGTGGTCGATCCGGTATCGCGGGTCGAAGGTCATGGCAAAGTCACTTTATTGCTCGATGAAAACAACAAGGTCCAACAAGCCCGCTTACATATCGTCGAGTTTCGAGGCTTCGAACGCTTCATTCAGGGGCGCCCTTATTGGGAACTGCCGGTATTAGTACAACGGCTATGCGGCATCTGCCCGGTCAGCCATCATTTAGCCGCCGCCAAGGCAATCGATCAGCTCGTCGGCATCGACCCGGAAAATCTGCCTCCGGCCGCAACCAAATTAAGACGCTTGCTGCATTTCGGCCAAGTTATGCAGTCCCACGCCTTACATTTTTTCCATTTGTCGAGCCCGGATTTATTGTTCGGATTCGAAAGCGAGATAGGTAAACGCAACATCATCGCGGTACTGGCCGAGCACCCCGAAATCGGCGTACAGGGAGTCAAGCTTCGCAAATACGGCCAAGAAGTGATCCGCATGATTTCCGGCAAGCGCGTTCACGGCACCGGCGCAATCGCCGGCGGCATGAACAAGCCGTTATCGCGTGAAGAGCGCGATTATTTGTTGACCGATATCGATCAAATGATCGAATGGGCGGCGGCAACCGTACAACTGGTCAAAAGAGTCCATTGTTCGAATCTGCCTTATTACGACGATTTCGCGACGATACGCAGTAATTATCTGGGCCTCACCCGCCCGGACGGTGCGCTGGAGCTTTATCACGGAGGTCTGCGCGCGAAAAGAGACAACGGCAAAACCATCCTCGACCATGTCGATTATTGTCGCTACAACGATTATATTCATGAAGAAGTCCGTTCCTGGACCTACATGAAGTTTCCTTATTTGTTGTCGGAAGGTAAGGAAAACGGCTGGTACCGCGTCGGCCCACTGGCCCGCGTCAATAACTGCGACTATATCGACACCCCGTTGGCCGAGGCGGCTCGCATCGAATTTAAACAACACGGCGGTGAAGCAATGGTTCATAGCACGCTGGCAACCCATTGGGCGCGCATGATAGAAACGCTACACTGCGCCGAAAGCATCAAAGTCTTACTAAACGACCCGGAAATCATGAGTAACGACCTCGTCGCGCAAGGTGAAAAGCGATTCGAAGGTATCGGTGTGATCGAGGCCCCTCGCGGCACACTATTTCATCATTATCAAGTCGATGAAAACGACATTGTCACCCGCGCCAATTTGATCGTTTCAACAACCAGCAATAACATGGGGATGAACGAATCAGTCCGTCAGGTCGCCGCCGAATATTTAAACGGTCGCGAATTGACCGAACCGCTATTAAATAATCTAGAAGTCGCAATCCGCGCCTACGACCCTTGTTTATCGTGCGCAACCCACGCGGTCGGAAAAATGCCTTTGCAATTGGAGCTAATCGACGCTGACGGGCAACTCATCGATAAATTAGTTAAACATAGCGATGGTGTTATTTCTCCCTTATGATCGAAAAAACCGTCTAAGTATAAAAGGTATGGCAAGCGCTGCACCTTTCCTTTAGACAAACCCTAGGCAAAGAGCTACACTCAATATGACAAAGGAATGTCGGCCATAATTGCACGGATGCGATAAACCGTTCCGACATATTGGTTAAGGAGTACAGCTTATGTATAGTAAATGGGTCGTAGTAGCAGATAGCAGCAGAGCACGTTTTTTTTTCTATGAGGGCAGAAAAGAACCGTTACGGGAACTTAAAGACTTAGTCCATGCCGAGGGAAAGCTCAAAACGCAGGATGTCGTTTCCGATCAACAAGGTGGACGCGGTAACGGAGCACATTCATTTGAACCGGTTACCGATGTCAAGCAACAAGAGGCCATCCGCTTTGCCCAACAAATAGGCGATAAATTGGAACAGGGCCGAGTTAATAACGAATTCAACGATCTCGTATTAATAGCCCCTCCAGCCTTCCTCGGTACGCTACGTCAAACCCTTAACGACCAAATCAAGAAACTAGTCGGCAAATCGATCGACAAAAACCTTGTTGCTCAAGACGAGTCCAACATCCGAAGCTATCTCTGATCGATAACCATTTAACTCCGCCTTAACAAATGTTAAAGCAGCGTTAAGCCCATGACCTGGCCCCGATTTAAATCAACCGGGGCCCTTCCGCCCCTTAAGAAATTTTTATTTGAAACGAATGCTTTGAAACTTCGCCCCCGGGGTCCGCGTTTCCATTTCAACGATTTTGGATAGTTCGACTTTTTGCCTTTCCCCACTATCAATAACCAAATATTCGCGCTTATCCTGTTCAGTCACGATATCGACCGCTTTTCCTTCAACAATTCGATGTTCCGTCAGCATCAATTTGACGCGATAGCCGAACATGCAGGCTATTTCGATGTAGTCGTGAAGCTCGCAGGCGATCGGTTGATTCTTCATATGATCACTCTTTGTATTTATCTTCAAAAGATCAGTTGAGCCGGTGAAAGTGTTGCTGTAGACCCTTCATCCTAAAAAAGCATTCACCATGAAGATCATGAAGAATAAGCAGTCAATTCACTAACTTGTTATTCGTTTTTCTAGAACCATCGTTCACCCAAGAGGTTAGCGGGAATATTTAGGTAATCTCTTGTAATACTTCATGAACTTCATCCGCTTCATGGTTAAACTGCCGAATTTAGGTTCGTGCTTCGACTTGGCTCAGCACGAACAGTCTACAACACAATTCAACTTCTCTTTTTAGGTTTATGCAAAAAACAAAAAAACCCCGGCCGAGATAAATCGGCCGGGGCTTTGCGTCAAGCGATGAGCTCGAACGGCGATTACATCATGCCGCCCATTCCGCCCATACCACCCATTCCGCCCATGCCACCCATATCCGGCATGCCAGCGCCTTTATCGTCGCTTGGTGCGTCGGCGATCATCACTTCAGTGGTGATCATCAGACTCGCAACAGATGCTGCATTTTGTAGCGCGAAACGAGTCACTTTCGCCGGGTCCAAAATACCCATCTCGATCATGTCGCCGTATTCGCCGGTTGCTGCATTGTAACCATAGTTACCTGTACCTTTTGCAACTTCATTCAGGACGACTGAAGACTCTTCCCCCGCGTTTTTGACAATTTGGCGCAGAGGTTCTTCCATTGCACGACGCAGAATATTGACACCGACGTCTTGATCGTGATTCAAACCTTTCAAACCTTCCAGCGATTTCAAAGCGCGGACCAGTGCAGTACCACCACCGGCAACCACACCTTCTTCAACCGCAGCACGAGTAGAATGCAGCGCATCTTCAACGCGCGCTTTTTTCTCTTTCATTTCGACTTCAGTCGCCGCGCCGACTTTGATCACTGCAACACCGCCGGCCAATTTAGCCAAACGCTCTTGCAATTTTTCTTTATCATAGTCGGAAGATGCATCATCGGCTTGCTTGCGGATTTGTGCTACCCGTGCCTTGATGCTTTCATCTGTGCCAGCACCGTCGATAACCGTAGTATTGTCTTTAGTGACTTGCACTTTTTTCGCTGTGCCCAAAAGATCCAATTCAGCTTTTTCCAAAGACAGACCGACTTCTTCCGAAATCACGGTGCCGCCAGTCAAAATCGCGATATCTTCAAGCATCGCTTTACGACGATCTCCGAAGCCAGGCGCTTTAACCGCAGCGACCTTAACGATGCCTCGCAAATTGTTGACAACCAGAGTCGCCAGCGCTTCGCCTTCGACGTCTTCGGCAACGATCAACAACGGACGACCTGATTTGGCAACACCTTCCAGTACCGGCAACAAATCACGGATGTTGGAGATTTTTTTGTCGTACAGCAGGATGAACGGATTTTCCAATTCGGCGCTCATGCTGTCTTGATTATTGATGAAGTATGGAGACAGGTAACCGCGATCGAACTGCATCCCTTCGACAACATCGAGTTGGTTGTCCAGACCTGAACCTTCTTCGACGGTGATGACACCTTCTTTACCGACTTTTTCCATCGCTTCGGCGATGATTTGACCGACCGACTCATCGGAGTTGGCCGAGATCGTGCCGACTTGCGCAATCGCTTTGCTGTCTGTGCAAGGGGTTGCTGCCGCTTCGATGGCTTTAACCGCCGTAGTCACGGCTAAGTCGATGCCCCGCTTCAAGTCCATTGGGTTCATACCGGCTGCAACTGCTTTCAAGCCTTCATTAACGATGGATTGAGCCAGAACGGTCGCAGTTGTGGTACCGTCACCGGCAACATCGGATGTATGAGACGCGACTTCTTTAACCATTTGCGCACCCATATTTTCGAATTTATCCTTCAATTCGATTTCCTTCGCAACCGAGACGCCGTCTTTGGTGATGGTCGGTGCGCCGAAGCTTTTATCTAAAACCGCATTACGGCCTTTAGGACCCAAAGTGACTTTTACCGCATTCGCTAAAATATTGACACCTGCAACCATCAGGGTACGTGCGTCACTACCGAATTTAACTTCTTTTGCTGCCATGTTTATTCCTAGATTCTGTGGTTAATGTTAAATACTTAATCAGTTAAAAAGAGTCCGTTAGCTCAGAACAGCCATGATGTCTTCTTCGCGCATCACAACGACTTCTTCACCGTCGATTTTGACTTCGCTACCTGAATATTTACCAAATAACACTTTATCGCCGACTTTAACTTCTAACGCGCGAACTTGACCGTTGTCGAGCGCTTTACCGGTTCCTACCGCTAAAACTTCACCTTGACTCGGTTTTTCGGCGGCAGAACCAGGCAGTACGATACCGCCGGCGGTTTTGGTTTCTTCTTCAACACGTTTGATAATTACTCTGTCGTGTAAAGGGCGTATTTTCATCAATATCTCCTAATCGATATAAACAATAAAGTGGATTATTAGCACTCGCTAGTAATGAGTGCTAATAATAATCAGCTTTTGCAGTCTGTCAAGTTCTTTGGCATCATTCGCACCTAAATTGATATTTATCCTAAAATATGAAAGACGACCAACTATTACGCTACAGCCGGCAAATCATGCTGCCGCAAATCGATATCGAAGGCCAGCAACAATTGCTTGGCGCACACGTCTTGATCATCGGTGCGGGCGGCCTTGGTTCACCGGCTTCGATCTATCTTGCGGCAGCCGGTGTCGGACAAATCACTATTTACGATGACGACACAGTCGACCTTTCGAACCTACAGCGACAAATCGCTCACTACACCGACGATATTGGGACGGACAAAGTAATTTCAACCCAAAAGACCTTAAAAAAATTAAACCCGGATACTCAGGTTAATATTTTCAAGCAACGCTTGACCGGAATCGCGCTCGATAAAACCGTAGAAAAAGCCGATATCGTCCTCGATTGTAGCGATAACTTTTCGACGCGATTCGCGATTAACAGTGCCTGTGTCAAACACCAAACACCATTGGTATCCGGAGCCGCGATAAGATTTGAAGGCCAAGTGTCGGTTTTTACACCGGGATTACATGACAGTCCGTGTTATAACTGTTTGTACTCGGACACGGGGGAAGAGATGCAGAATTGCGCAACCAACGGCGTTATTGCGCCAATTACCGGCATTATTGGCTGCATTCAAGCACTTGAGGCAATTAAGTTAATTACCGGCGCCGGCGAAACGCTAACCGGGCGATTATTATTACTAGATGGTTTAACGATGGAATGGAACAGCATGAAATTAAGAAAAAACCCGAACTGCCCTACTTGCGGAAAATTGATTAATCATAATCTTTGCTAGTTGCTAACAAGCGTACAAGCGTATGACCGATTTTCAGATATTGTTCTTGATAGCTTTTGCAAAATGGGAGACTTAACCGTATTATTTCAGGAGATTATGACTTAGCGCCCTTCGACGCCATAGAAGGTAAGATACTGGTTGAAACTGTGTGTCTAGCCGAAACCGAGCGGACCGTCCTTGGGATTATGGGAGTTGTAACTGCGCTCGAAGACCAGATCCAAGCCGCCCCGGCCCGGAATATGAATATCCCGTTCGTTGTGATAGAAATTGCCGGTGACCAGGTTGACCGGATCTCCGATATAGACTTGGTTCCAGTTGTATCCGGTCGCCGCCGTCGTGGAGTTTTGCGGAATGCCTTGGTCGGCGATTTGGGTGTTGACTAGACTGGGCGTGATGGCGGTACTGAGATAGCCGCTGTTGAGGTTGGCGTTGTATTGGACGGTGGGTTGGCTGGGGCGTACGGTGTAGCCGCCGGCCCAGGCCAAGCCTGCCGGATCGAGCAGCCGGAGCCAGATCAGCGCGATCAGTCCGATAGCGCCCCCCTGTGTCAGGGTCATCGGCGGGAACATCGAGCGGTTCCGGGGCGGTTCTCATGCCCGAACTGAGGTAGGCTTGGGGAGGGTATCCGGTGCAGAGTGGTCATGGGCGGTAGTTTAGCCGGTGATGGGGGGGTTGGCGGCAAGCGGGGCTTGAACGAGGGAATTTTGTTGTATCGCGCAGGGTTAAAGGGTTATGTGTGGCGTTACACCGTTTATAGTTAGGACGAGGTTCTTCAGGATCTGACGAACGGCGGCACTGGCTGAATAATTTGAATTTGATCTCAGTTGTTTGAATTATGCTTGGTTTGCATCAAGTATAGACTTGACCCCGTTGTCGTGACCTCATTGTTTTGATGCCGCCGCTGTGGCTTTTTTTTGGTGAGCAGGCCATCTTGTTGCCATTGATAGTGGATGACCTCGCCCTTGCCGTCAGTGCTTTCGATAAGGTTTATCTTTACTGAAGAGCCTTGTCTAACTCATTGAGCAATCTTTTTGCTTTAGCTTTGATAACATCATCCACTGATACCTCTGCTAGAAACTGACCGATATACCAACGCAAAGACATGAATATTTCTGTACCAGTTGCACCTTCATCCATTGCTCTTTGAAGCGACTCTCCATAATACTTTAAACCCACATTTTCAAGCATTGATATCAATTCTTCGGCTTCCTGATAATGATCGTACGACATTACTGAAGCCCCCCGTAATTAAATGCACGCATCTGTACACCAGATTCGGGGACTACAACTTCAATACCTCCCCCTTTATTAGCTCCTACAGCTGGGGCAGGTCGAGTCACAAATGGTGTTCCGGGTTTTAAAGTAGCGGTTTCAATGAAGTTGGCATTTTTAATGTTTGATGCAGGAATACCATAACGTTGTGCATAACCAGCACTTAGTGGATTTTCTAGCGACCAGAACTGGGCTTCAGCGGCTTGGCTTTTACCTGTTGTTCCAATGCGATAAAGAGTTGCACCATTTTCCACAGCTTTCACCGATAACTAGCAAGCTCATTCTTAACGTCTTCTATTAAAGAGAAAAAATCACTAATAAGAAATTTCATTTTAGGTTGCTTCTCCAAAACACGCTGCTCATGGAAAAACTCTATTTCCATATTCTCTTTTCCTTTATCCTGACTAATTTGACACAGAATCTGGCCTTCAAATGAAACTTCCGCTGTCATATATTCGTATTGCTCATCGCTGAAAAAGTCTACGCTAAATTTCGATTTCATACTTACTTCCTTGGGTCGAGGAAACCTGAGAGTTTTCCATCACTGTTAAACCGTATACCCCGACCATCAGGCGCACGTACTTCTAATCCTCCACGACTTAAATTGGTAACCGATGAATTGGAATTACCTAATATGTCATCGACAATTTGTTGGGCAGCTTTATTTTGTTCTGCGATACCTCCTTTTAATTTAGGAAATGTTCCGGTTCCCCTTTGCCCTGTAGCATGTTTAGCTAATGCTCGCGCAGCAGCAGTTAGCCCTTCTTTATTAATTGTTTGGTTTGCTACTGACGAAAGGTCATCAATGCTTCGACCAAGCTGCTTCAATGCACTGTTTGCAACACCCCCAATCCCCCCAACCGGCATCTCCCCCGAAGCCGTCATGCCCAGATTGAACGAAGTCAATGCGGCGGCTGTAGTTGCCGCCGGAAGGACGGTTGCAAGCCCTGCACCACCGCCTAACGCAGAACCGACCGCAAAGCTCTGTAACGATGGATTGGAGCAAACGGCATTGCCGAACGCGCCGGCTGTTGTTTGAAATTCGCTGACCAAGCTCGAGAACGTCGTCGGCGGGGTACTATAATAACTCTGCTGCTGGGAAGCAAGCGTATTGTATTCGCGCGGGATGACGCTGGTGCCGTAGGGGTCGGAGTAGTTGACCGGGCTGTTGACGGCGTAGGCGTAGCGGTTGATGCCGTCGATGAAGCCTTTGGGGTCGGGCTGGGTAAATCTGCCGGTGTGGGGTTGGTAGTACCGTGCCCGGTAGTAGATGAG
>Ga0180009_10004284_pt1 | contig 15812 bp, 14 predicted proteins | sample OS_PC_MetaG_FD_123537 | JGI IMG/M metagenome (GOLD analysis project Ga0180009, IMG submission 123537) | Groundwater microbial communities from the Aspo Hard Rock Laboratory (HRL) deep subsurface site, Sweden - OS_PC_MetaG | ecosystem: Environmental > Aquatic > Deep subsurface > Groundwater...
CATTTTAATCTAATAATAGAGAAAGTTCCCCCATTTTTTACGATTCCACTTGTAATTTAACGTAATTGATTGAAAAAAAACAACTTGAGCTTTATTGTGGCCTATTTTTGGGGTATGTCCTGGTATATATGTTGAAACATTAGATAACATTATTTGATCTAAAAAGTCCTCTGTTAAAAGCAATATGATAATGTTGCGTTAGGAATATTATCATCCGTGGGAATCCAGGCTAGTGCAAGCTTCGCTTGTCCGACTTCGTCGGAACCCACTTCATCTACGGACTTGCGTCCGCAGAATTGCGGTGGTGTATTAAAACTATTTCAAATAGGAACAAAAATGAAAAAGGTTGTATTGTTTTTCCCAAAACTTGAACCTAATAAGGACTTTCATTACTTTCCGCTATCACTTTTATCTATTTCATCCCTATTGGTAGAACAAGGAATTGAATGTCTGATCATTGACGAAAGGGTTAATGAGAACTTTGAGCAAAAGCTTATTGAAGCAATGGATGGTGCATTATGCTTTGGTACAACAGCATTCACTGGTTATCAGTTAGCTAGAGCATACGCAGCTCTAAAGTTGATTAAACAAAAATTCCCTAATATCCCTGTTATATTGGGTGGCCAGCACATCACTAATACGCCGGATCAGACATTAAAATCTGACTTTATTGACATAGGTGTGATTGGCTATGGAGAGTATATATTTAAAGAACTAATCAATCGGATGATTATTAACCAGCCAATCGAAGAGATTGAGGGGGTTGCTTACACGGATGGTGAAGGCAACATAAAAGTGAATCCACCATCAAGAAAATTCGATGTGGATATCCTTCCGTCTTTACCTTATCAATTAATTGATATTGAGAAGTATGTTAATCCCGCAACTAAAAGATTTATGTATATATCTAGTTATGGCTGCCCAGGGATTTGTACATTTTGTGCAACACCAAACCAGAGAAAATGGTTGCCTCTACCAATAGAGCGGCTTAAGAAAGATTTAAACTACTTGTTTAACAAATATGACTTTAGGCAGATTCTTTTCTTTGATGCAACACTGTTCACCCTGCCTGACCGTCTAGTAGAGATTGCAGAACTTATCAAGCAGTACAATATCTCTTGGATTGCAGACGGAAGAGCGTTAGAGATGTATCGCTTAGATGATGAGTATATACAAAAATTAATAGACTCTGGATTAAAGCAAGTGACAGTAGGATTAGAGACTGGTTCCCGGCATGTAGCAGCCATTATGAAGAAAGGGAAGGAACACTTAGAAAAATTTGAGACTGTTGCCAGAAAATTAAGAAAGTTTGATGTTGCTCTTATTTCAGGATTAATCTTTGGCACTCCAGGGGAGACGGTAGCAGACTTAAAGGAAACAATAGAATGCATAAAAAAAATTAAAAGTATTAATAGGAACTTTCGATTGAGTTCAACATTCTTTAGGCCCCTCCCAGGTACAGAGCTATTCCATGACTTAAAGAGGGAAGGCTATCCATTTCCTGATGATTTAGAAGCATGGGCTAAAGAAGGAGGAAATACTCATTATAAGTATAACCAATGGATGGACGTACCATGGTTTGATGAAAAAACAAAACAAGAGTATAGAAAGATCTATAGCCAATTTATAGAAGAGCATCAAGGCATTTTGGTATAATTGTATGTCCCCACAGCAGTCACCACTCCATCGTCACTTAATCCCGACATGTGTTTCAAAAGCATAAGATTGATGACCAGTTACCCATCCGTGGCTGGCCGTCCTTATTGGAAAACTTCTTGGCGTATTTCGCTTCCAGGTTATCCCAGGAAATAAGCTCTGAGATCTGCAGCCGGCAGTTGTTTTCGTTTAATTTGCCTCCGAATGGAAAGAGTTCCGAAAAAAGAGGCAGAATTTTACAGTCTTTGGCTTTAAACATGGGAAAAACCCCCAGGGACAACTGCACAGTTATTGAGAGGTTTTAATGAAAAGACGAGCAGTTTGGGCTTGTTTTTTTTGAAATATCATTTATACGTATTATTATCAACAAGACATATTATGTTCATGGACTTTTTTAGTGAGCCCTGACTAACGTCAAGCATTATTTCGCCTGAAAAACTATTGTCGCTGATCAGAGCCCTAGCTACACTGTGGCAATATACAGGATCTCTTAGTCAAGCAACTATTTAGACACAAAAGTATGCAAATCCACTTTAAGGCTTCGGGGCTGACAGGAAACATAGTTTGAGACCATGGCAAAGCTTTTTGTTATGTTTATTCTCGGTATATGAGAGTTTTTTGTTTTAAAGGCGTGAATTGCTTTAAATGACGCGGTGGGTGGGAAGCTCCTAACATACTTGTGGCTAATATTTTAAGAAAAGTATCAAGATGAAGATAATTGAATGTGAACAAGAACAATGGGATTCATTTGTTGATAAGTCTTTAGAAGGAACCGTTTTTTGTAAAAGTTATTACCTCAAAAGCTACGAGAAGCCTGTTAAGTATCTGCTATGTGAAAAAGGTGATAGGCCATACGGCGGTTTTAGTTTTGTGGAGTCAGAGGAAGGAATTAAATTGATGCCATTTCATGTATATAGTGGAATTATCTTTTCAGATATGCCTGAAATGAAAACGTATAAAAAAAATGAGATAAAGTTTTCTGTGACTGAATGTTTTGCCGACTACTTATTTAGTAAATATAAAGAGGTATCTATTATTAATCACTGGAATATTGTCGATATCAGGGCGTTCGACTGGTTTAATTATCATGAGCGAGAAAAAGGGTATTATCAGGCTTCTATTCGATACACGAGCCAGTTGGATATATATAATCCAAGTGAAACGATTAATTATCGAAAATCACGAAGACAAATGCTTAAAAAATCAGAAAAATATGCGCTAAATACGGAGGTTTCATCCGATGTGGAACAGTTGAATCTATTACATGAGAAGACTTTTAGCAGACAGAATATCAATCGTAGTGAGACGGAAGAAAGTGCCCTCCGGAATATCTGTGAAAATTTAATCAAAAATGATTCCGGATGCATACTAATTACATATATTGATGGGAAGCCTGCTACTGCAGCATTTTGGGGGTATGATAAATATAGAGCTTATTATATATTTGGCGCGACAGATCCTGAATTTCGTGATAACGAAACTGGGACGAAGAATTTATATGATTCTTTTATTTTCTTAAATAAAGAGTTAGGAATCAAAGATATTGATTTTGTAGGGATCAACAGCCCTCAAAGAGGTGGATTTAAATTGAGTTTCGGCGGATCTATAGTTCCATATTATATAATAACGAAAGTTTTGCCATGATACTCATTATAGGTCATGATGTAGACGGGGCTGATCATCAACAATTATTGTTTTTAAATTATTTGCTATCAGTCAGTTGACTGCCAAAGGATGGCAATGGTTGTTGGGGGACTTGCCTAAAAGAAAGGATTTTAATGCATCCCATCTGGGGGAAAACCCTGCAGTCCTTCAAAATACGAGAGGATTTATTGTTTTCCTTCGAGTCCCGAGTGGTTTAAGAACAATGGAAAACATCAATAGATTCATATCATAGGGTTATAAGTATATGACGATTAGTATAGGAAATGTAGTAAAACAATCAGCAAAGTTTAATGTTGTCAGCGCAGTATCCTTATTATTACAGATTCCTAATCAACTAATTATCGGTATGTTTCTCGTACCTGAGGAATATGGGGTTATTAGCTTTGTTCTTTTGTGGAAACTGTATGGGGGCTTGGTAAATCCGGGAATGTTATCTGCGAGTCAGCGTGAAATCCCTTATTTGATGGGGAAAAATGAGAAAGAACGATTATTGAGGGTGCAAAATATTTCAATTTCATCAGATTTGGTGTACTCAATCTTACCCTTTTTAGTCATTCTTTGCGCCTCCCTTTTTTATTCAAACCAACTAATTAGAGTTGGATTAATTTTGACCGCCATTTCTTTTCTTTCTGAGCGTTTTGTAAATTACTGGGTGACAATAAATTTTATAAAGCAGAATTTTACAGTTGTTGCCGTGGGAAAACTGATAAGATCAATTTTATCTCCAGTAATCATAATCATTTCAATATATTGGCTTGGTATATATGCTGTGCTTATAGCTCCTTTGGTTTGCATAATTTTCATGGGGATTTATTACTTGAGAAAAGGGCCTATTGGCTATCACTTTCAATTTGAATGGACAGAGGTTATCCGATTAATCAAAATTGGATTCATTTTTAGCCTTTCAGGTGTAATTTTTTATATATACAGAATGAGTGACAGGACAATTATCGCAGCTTTTTTATCTTTGCATGATTTAGGATTGTTTGCTTTTGCTATGGGATTCATTATGTTCGGGATGAGTTTTTTGGGGGATTTTGGCAGGGTACTCGAACCAATACTATGGGAACATTCCGGAAAAATTAAAAATCCCGAGGACTCTTTTTCTGATACCAAAAGAATGGCAGTTTATATGTCTTTGATAACCGCAATTATTATACCTCTAGTTCAGGTTGGATATGATGTTGTGGTTAAATTACTTGTGCAAAAATATATTGAATCCATCCCATTGTTTTTTATCTTATCAAACATGCTTTACCTCGCTTCTATATCAACATTTCCAAACATAATTTTGAACTCTCTTGTCGTTAATAAACAAGCATTTGTTACCGGTATTTATGCAATTGGTGTTGGGATAAATATTGTTCTGGATTTACTTGTAATCCATTTGGGTTATGGAATTAGAGGAATTGCTTTTGTTACGATAGTGAGTCAAGGCCTGGTCACTTTTGTCTCATATTTTATAGCACGGAAGTATATGATCAGACAAAAAAAAGGTTTTTCTTTGTTTTTAGTGCAAATTACATTCCCTTTTATGATAAGTGTGCTATTTTCTGTTTTTCATGGTTTTCTCAGCGCAACAACCTTAAATTCCTGGCTTTTTTGTATCATTTCCATGGGTTCTCAAATATTTATATGGAGTGTAGTCATCGCTGTACCTTATCGAAATTATTTCCACAGAGATAAGGTTATTAATTTTGCAAAAGAACTTTATGGATTAGGAACCGCCAAGATAAGAAGAAAACTTAAAACAGTGTGATACTTCCGATGAAGTAGTTGAGAAAAGATTAAAATGAAATTCTATTTAGTTGAAGCATACAGCACCGATATGAAATTTGAGAATACTAGTTATATTGTCGCCTTGACTCCTTTAGTTGCCTATGAATTAGACAAAGCGGGTATTCAGTATAGTATTTTAGAAAATCACTATGACGACACCACGTTTCTAAAAGAAAAAGAGGCTTATTTTAATGACCAGCTTGCCTGGTTTGGAAAGTTCGACAACTTCCTTTTTGACATCTTTCCTGAATCCAAAACTGAAAATCTTAAATTAGCGACAAGTCATTATTTTTATCTCAAAAGTATGGTTGATTCCATTATACTGCGTTGCAAGATTATCGATATCTTTATAAATAAAGTCAAACCCGATAGCATTGTATATGTATCTAGGAGTTGGAAGGAAGATTTAATCGGTTCTGCTGAGTATCCATTGCTTTTCAGGAAAAGCCAGAGTTTATTTTCTCGCCTTATGCCAATGTTTAGTGAAAAATATAATATAGGTTTTCATCGGATAATATTAAGACAAGCCACAAATTCAAAGAGTATTCATCATGAATATATTAATTTTCTTAGCAGGATCAAAAATGGTTTCATGGGCAGTAAATATGTAAAAAATTTATGGCAATACTACAAAACATTTAGCATTAGCGATATATTCCCCAAATCATTTAAATATCACAAGTTCAATGTATTGTTTTTGAAAACACCTGGTTTTGTTAAAGATATTATGAAGGATGCCCAGAAAGAAGGATATGGGGTATATTATAAGCGAGGCGATGAAATTATTAAGCAATCTTTTCCATATCATAAAGTTATGGGGCGTATTTATTCAAATATTTCTTTAGCTCCGAAGTATGACATTAACAATTTTCCAAAAGAGATTGAGACCAATATTCTTGGTTGGATTAATGATTATTGTGGAATAAATGTAAGCTCTATTCTTTTGCCCAGATTAGATTACTTCATTAATAATTTCTGTCCGCAATTGCTTTCCTTAATTGATAAATATATCGAATTTTACAATGATAACCAAATCGACATTGTATTTACTCCTCATTTGGTATCGGTGGATGAATATTCTGCAATTATTGCTACCAAATACAGTGGAGAAACAAAAAGTGCCTGTTTGCAACATGGAGATTCAGCGTTTGCCTCGACGATGTACGATATTGGAGAATTTTTGCCATTTTACTTATATTTTGCAACTAATGATGAAATGGAAGAATATATCAAGCATAGGATTAAACTTAGAAATTTCAACATCACAGTTTTTCAATACCCGAATAGATATAAAATACTCCAAAAATTAAATAAGCCAAAAAAGAAGCAAAACAATCATTTAGCACCAAAGACGTTAGTCTATGTTCCTAAGATGTATCATTGGGATAACACGTTTTGGTGTGAATCAAGAGTACCGGATACCTGGTATTTTAGCTGGCAAAAGGAATTGATAAACTTTTTTAGTTCGATGGAGGATTTTAATTTTATCTGGAAAGCTATCCCCGCTTCAAATGAGATCTATGATCCAATTCCAACCTTGATTAATGACCGAGGGTATAAGAATATTAAATATGCGACTGAGCCGTTTGCTAAATGGATCAAGAAAACTGATCTGGTTTTACTTGATTACCCCTCCACAGCATTGTACGAGGCTGCTGTAAGTGGGTTGCCCGTCATGTCTTTATATTATGCTCCCTTCAATGTTGTCCGAGAATCTGCAATAAAGTTATTTGGCAGAAGCCTACAAGCATTTAGTAGCTTTACCGAAGGGATTGCAAAAGTAGATGATTTTTTAAATTCTTGTCCGGATGAGTTTATTGTAACAATCCCATTTTCTAAGACTTCTGTAGTAGAAACCTTAGATCGTATTTTAAGCAAGAGTCCATTGTCAACAGGAATAGCATCAACGTGAAACCTACCGTTTAATTTTCAATTATAAGAGAAGGTCAATTGAAATTAACTGAAGTAACATTTTGGGATGACTATTGGGCAAATGTCAAACTCCCCAGCTCCGTTAATCTTAACTTTTCTTTTGAGCGCTGCTTGGCGGAAACACTGAAAAACAATCTTTCTGACATTGAGGGGGAAGTGCTTGAAGTGGGTTGCGCCCCTGGGAAATGGCTTGACTTTATGGCAAAAGAGTTCGGACTCAAGCCAAACGGCATAGAATATTCAGAAGCTGGAGTGAATGCCACCCTAAAAAATTTTCGACTGCTAGGCTTGGATCCAGGAACATTTCTGGCTGGTGATTTCCTTCAGATGAAACCAAACCGGGAATTTGATATGGTCATGTCTTTTGGTTTTATTGAGCACTTTACAAATGCGGATGAAGTCGTCAAATTACATTTGATGTGGCTTAAGCCAGGTGGAATATTGATTCTTGGGGTACCAAATTTCCGTGGTATAAATTTTTTAATTCAAAATATACTGGATAAGACAGTATTAGATAAACATAATCTTGACACAATGAGTTTGGAGTATTTCACAGGTATTGCAGATCGTTTTAATTTAGAAACAACATACTTAAACTACTTTGGTTCATTTGAACCCGCACTACCTATCCGGAAACCCAAAGTTGAAAATCCATTACATTTTATAGTAAGAAGTTTCCTCTGGCTGTCAAGACATGTCAGAAAAATAAAAATGCTTGACGCATTAAATAATCCCTTTTTCAGTTCATATATTTTAGCCATTTACAAGAAAAACAAAATTACTTAAAAGCGTTGATTGATTGGTTTTATAGAAAATCAGCAGCAGCAGTGACGACCATCTTTTTTATCAAATACGATAGCTAACAGTCAGATCATCATGAATGTTTCTCAGGAGTACCTTTTGCGGTGAATATATCAATCTGTATACCGACCTATAACCGTGCCCAGCACCTTGCTAACTGTTTGAGATCAATAATATCAAACAAATTAATGTCCAGTGTAGATTTTCAGGTATGTGTTTCTGATAATTGCTCCACTGATGAAACAGAAAAAATTGTTCGTTCTGCTCAAAAAGAAATAACGATTAAATATCAGAAAAACCAAAGCAATCTTGGTGTGGCTAGAAATGTCCTGAATGTAGTTCAAATGGCTGATGGTGAATTTGCGTGGCTGATTGGTGATGATGATCTTTTGTTGCCTTATGCGCTTGATGAGCTTTCTGATATAATAGAAAGACATCCAGACATTGATTATTTTTATATTAATTCGTTCCATTTAACAACAGAGTTTGTTCTTTCCTTTCCTCAACCTTTCAACACATCCTTTCTGCCCAAAAAAATGGAGCCATTTTCTTCTTGGAGCCATAGTGGTGAAATGAAGTTTGTGGATTTGATTAATCCAAAAATTTCTTTTGATTTCTTAGGAGGGATGTTTCTTTCAGTTTTCAGACGTAAGAATTGGATTCTAAATACTCATATCATTGATAATGATATTCTTTCCGACAGCCGGGTATTCTCTCATTTCGATAATACATTTGTTCATGTTAAAATATTCTCTAAAGCATTTGCTCAATCTAAAGCTTTTTTTAATGCCAACCCATTGAGTGTTTGTTTATCCGGTACTCGTGAATGGGCACCGATGTACCCATTGGTTAGGAGCGTACGTCTTGTTGAGGCATTAGATGAATATAGGAAAAATGGATTATCTAACGCTAAATATTTTCAATGTAAAAATTTTGCTCTTAGAACTTTTCTCCCTGATCTTGTATTTATGTTTGTCAATAGAGATAACTCTGGTTTTGATTATATAAAACCTTTCATTCTGATATTAAAAAATCTTTTATATCCCAATTTCTATTTATCAATTATTTATTATATTAACCGAAAGTTAAAAATGCTTTTATCTAACAATCGTAACATTCCTAATTAGAGGAGGTTAAATTTATGAAAAATGGACTTCACGAAATCAGCTCATGTGAAGTATGTGATAATAAGTCTCTTACACCAGTTCTTAATCTTGGCCTTCATCCTATGTGTGATGACCTGATCCCAGTGGGAGACCTACGAGAATGCAATGAATATCCAATCGAGATATTGTTTTGTAACAACTGTGTTACCGCCCATCAGCGTTATCAAGTGCCTAGAATAGAATTATTTCCGACCACTTACCATTATCGAGCCCGCTTCACAGCGGATGTTCTATCTGGTATGGCTGAATTAGTTGAATCCTGCGAGCAGCGATTTGGGAGTCTTAAAGATAAGAAGGTTCTTGATATTGGCTGCAATGACGGCAGCTTGTTGGACATATTTCGGAAAAAAAGTGCAATCACCCTAGGCATTGAGCCTACAGGAGCATATCGTGATGCTGAAAAAAAGGGGCATGCCACATATAATAATTTTCTTTCTGAAGATATTTCCAAAGCAATTGTTTCTGCACATGGCCATCCAGATTTTATCACTTTTACAAATGTTTTTGCGCATATTGAAAATCTCCATGAATTACTTAAATCGCTAAAAATATTGATGGCTCCACATACCATAGTTGTGATAGAGAACCATTATCTTGGCTCCGTGCTTCGTGGCAATCAGTTTGATACTTTTTATCACGAGCATCCTCGAACTTACAGCTATACTTCCTTTGTCCAGATGTCTCGTTCTTTAGAGGTTCAACTGTTAGATGTGGAATTTCCTTCGCGTTATGGCGGAAATATTCGTGTGTATTTGGGGAATTACACTGACATGAGTGGTGGAAGAACTATTGACCTTAATGAACTCAGTATTCGTGAAAAACACTTTTCAGAAAACTTTACGGTATTACGAAATAATATAGAGTGCTGGCGTGATTCAAAGAAACTTTTCATTCAGACACAAGTGCAGAAATATGGTAAACTGCACGCCAAGGCATTTCCTGGGCGTGCTGCGATCCTTATCAAATTACTTGCACTGAATGAAAAAGCGATTTCTGCAGTGTATGAGAAACCAGGATCACTAAAAATTGGGAATTATGTTCCAGGCACACGAATACCAATTCTTTCAGATGATGAGTTTTTCGCCTTGCAGGATAATAAGCAACCATTGTTAAATCTGGCTTGGCATATTCCGGAAGAGATCCGTGCTTATATGAAAAAAAATGGATATGATGGGCCGATTATAGACATTTTGAGTATCAAGGATTTTGAATCATAAAGGTAATTAGAATAAAATTAGAGAAAGAAGGAATTGAATGACTTGATTGCAGTGCATTATAAATCTGGCGTATTGCATACTTTGCAGACTAATTTCTGATTTCCAAGTTAACGGATAACAAACATGATCCATAAAAAAGTTGAAGGGGAAGACCACATGTCTTGCCCGGACACAGTAACAGTTATCGGAGGTGGTCGGTGGGCACGAGTGATGACCGAGGTTCTTTGTACTCTTGTTCCGCTTTCAGTCCGGATATCTGTGCACTCACTTCACAATGCTGAATCAATGTCAGTTTGGGCGGTTTCACAGGGAATTAGAGAACGAATTCATGTGTCATCTCAATGGCCAAATTATATTTCTGGAAAGTCAAATGCTGTGATTGTGGTAAATGCTGCACGGGATCATGAAAAAGCTACCGAATTGGCGCTCATTGCTGGTATGCCTGTATTAGTAGAAAAACCAATTGCGCTCTCTGGTACGCAAGCACAACGCCTGTATGATTTGGCTATGAGTCGGAATACACGCTTTGCCGCGGCACATGTTTTTCTTTTTGCAAAATATCTCAACAACTTTTCAACGCTTATCTCTGATACCGGGAAGGTTCGTTCTTTTAGGGTTAACTGGACAGATCCGAAATGTGATAATCGATATGGAGAACTGAAACAATATGATCCTGGTCTACCTATTCTTTCAGATTGGCTTCCACATATACTGTCCATAATCAGCGTTTTGATACATAAGCCGCCTGAAAAATGCGAGAACATGAAAGTCCTGAAAGGTGGATCACATTTAGAATTTGATCTTAAATCAGGTGATATACCATGTAGCGTTCAACTAATACGCAATAGTAGTCAGCGACGACGCATCATAGAAGTCGAGGCCGGGGATAAAACATTTAAACTGGATTTTTCAAAAGAACCTGGGAACATCACTTTCGGCTCCACGACTATATCCGGAGATCAGAATTGGGACGTCAATAAAGGTCCTGTTGCGCAAATGCTGACAGCTTTTCTCACTTGGGCAGATGGAGGAGCACCTGATAGCCGACTCAATGTAGAAAAGGGTGTTCACGCATGCAAAATCATTGACCAGGCATTTCGCTTGTACCGATCTGCTTTGATGCCTTGTTTGATATCCAGCCTTACTTCCCCAGTAATGGTTGACGATGATCTACACTATGCGCTAAGTGAGATGCTTCAGTTTGAAGGTTCTTTCTCAACTAACGTAATTGAAGAAAAAATTGAACGGGTACGACAGCAATTTGAAAAGAGAATTGGTACACGTTTATTAAAAGATTTAGCTGAAACTCAGGATCCGGGATCTTTAATCAGATCAATTGCAATGTGGAGCAGTTAACATATTTAGTGATATAAATAATTGTGCACTAACTGCCTCAATGAAGTAGCCCCCAATTCGACCGGACACTCATGAAAGGTGTAATTCTCTGTGGTGGTTTTGGTACTCGAATTCGAGACAACTCGAATAATATACCAAAACCGTTGATTTCAAACGGACGGTATCCAATTTTATGTCACATCATGAAGTCCTACTCTTCTTATGGCTTCAAGGAATAAAAGTAAAAGGTATCTAAATGGAAAATAAGAAATTAATCAGTATTTTTACACCAGTCTTTAACGAAGAAAAGAATATCATAAAGATATATGAATCAGTGAAGAATGTTATGTTAAAAGTTCAGGGTACTTATGATTATGAACACATTTTTTCTGATAACGCAAGTTCAGACAATTCATATGCATTGCTGAAGGATATATGTAAAAAAGATAAAAATGTAAAAGTTATTTCATTATTAAAAAATTTTGGTATAACAAAATCTACGTTAAATGGACTATACAGATGTAGGGGCGAGGCTGTAATTCAAATTGATGCAGATTTGCAGGATTCACCTGAAATGTTTATCGAATTTTTTGAAAAATGGGAAGAAGGAAATAAAGTTGTATATGGTATTCGAAAAGATAGGGATGAAAATTGGATTATGAAGAATATCAGGAAATTATTTTACCGCATTGCGAATAAAATATCTAATGATAACTTAGTTCCAGATGTGGGCGACTTCAGATTAATGGATAAACTAATAATTAATGCATTAAAGAATATCAAAGATTATAATCCTTATTTAAGAGGGATTATTGCTAATCTTGGATTCAAACAAATTGGAATTCCATATCATAGGCAAAAAAGATATATGAACTACTCCCCAAAATCTGGACAACTCAATAAGGTGATATTTGACCTGCCATAATCTTGAAGGAGGTATGGTAATATGGTCAATATGCGAAAGAGTTACGATGCGACATTTCGAGCCAAGGTGGCACTTGAAGCGGTCAAGGGGGAGAAGACGCTGGCTGAGCTGTCAGGGACCTTTGGAGTTCATCCCAACCAGATTTGCAAATGGAAAAAGCAGCTTCTCGAATCCCTTCCGGATTTCTTCACGGACCGACGGAAGAAAAAGGATAAGGATAATGAGGAGCTTGTCGATGAGCTTTACCGTCAAATCGGTCAGCTGAAGGTCGAACTGGATTGGCTTAAAAAAAAATCGCTAAAGCTCCTGTCGTAGGGAAGAGGAAGGAAGTGGAACTGAATAATCCTATGATCTCTCTTTCACAGCAGTGCGATCTTTTGGGAATGAACCGGTCATCTTTTTATTACAGATCGCAAAGTGATGATGGGTATAACGATCTCTTGATGCGTCTGATTGACGGGCAATACACTCGGCGCCCCACTTTCGGAGTCGAGAAGATGAGGGACTGGCTTCGGAATCAAGGCTATTGGGTGAATGAAAAGCGGGTGAGACGTCTTATGCGGCTCATGGGGCTTTATGCCATCTATCCCAAGCCTCGGACCAGCAGACCCTGTCCTGAACATAAAGTCTATCCCTATTTATTAAAAGGAGTTATGATCGATCATCCGGACCAGGTTTGGGCGAGCGATATAACCTACATCCGCCTGCTCCATGGCTTCGTCTACCTGACTGTGATCATGGATTGGTTCAGTCGATATGTGATCTCCTGGGAGCTTTCGATAACATTGGAAAAGGAATTTTGTCTTGAGGCTCTGAGGCGAGCGCTTTTGATCTCAACACCTGAGATATTCAACTCCGATCAAGGCGCCCAATTCACGAGTGAGGAATTTATAAATGTTCTCAAAGATGCGGAGATCCGGATCAGCATGGACGGCCGCGGTCGAATGTATGACAACATCTTTGTTGAGAGGTTGTGGCGCACGGTCAAGTATGAGGAAGTCTATCTCAACGATTATGTTTCAGTCCCGGTGGCCAGGAAGGGAGTGGGAGATTATTTTGATTTTTACAACACCGAAAGGCCCCATGCCTCCTTGGCCGGAAAAACACCTTTTGAGGTCTATTATGGAATCTCAACGGCCAGGGATACCGGATTTGATCGTAGGATTTTGATATGAATCGAACTGAGATCGTGGCTTATATCGGCTCTCAGAGCCTTGTTTTTTTGACATGGCGATAAAGACTGTGAAATCATTAAAAGCAGGTACAAACTTCACCTTAAAGAAGGGTATTATCTGTCCAGACAATGGGGAGGGGGTCAATAAAGGCAAAACGAAACTAAATCTTTTTGGTCTGTTTGATTATGGAATGAATGGTATTATTAGTCATTCTACAATATTACTGAGATTGTCAACTATAATAGGTACAATTGTTGCCATAGGCAGTTTTGGCCTGATAGTTTTGTATATCATATTAAAACTTGTATTACATAATTCACCGCACGGAATTACGTCATTAATGATTTTTATCCTATTTTTTTCTGGTATTCAAATGATATTTCTTGGAATTATTGGAGAGTATATCGCTAAGATATTTAATCAAAGCATTGAAAAACCCCTAGTTATTGAAAAAGAACTAATAAACTTCGAGCAAGATAAGTAGAATTTAAACTAATTCCAATATCTGATGAGAAAGACTCAAGTGAACGATAAAATCCAACATACCAATTTTAACGATTACGTTAATTGCTACGAAGATATATTGCAGAAGCAGTTGGCTTTTTTTAGCAAAAATCGTAGTTACTTCTCATCGTATAAAGTCAATATTGTAGAAAAGCTTTGTCGAAATCGCCCTACGCGGATCATTGATTTTGGTTGTGGGATTGGCCTTTGCTTACCATATCTAGTTAAACGGTTTCCTGGCGCCAAGATTTATGCGACAGATTTATCTGAGAAGAGTCTGGAGTATGTCCGCAGCAGCTATCCATCAGTGAGAGTTCTATCTGATGATCAACTTGATGGGCAATCCTTTGATTTGATATTTAATGCAAATGTTTTTCACCATGTACCAAGTGTGCAAAGGCCGATGCTCATTAGACGCCTTGCTGGATTATTAGCGGATGGGGGAATGCTATGTGTCTTGGAACATAATCCTTTCAATCCAGTGACCCGGCATATTGTTTCAACTTGTCCTATTGATGCAGATGCGGAGCTAATTTCGCTTAAGAGAATGCGAGCTCTTATCAGAACGACCGAACTTAGCTTAGATCGTACTGTTTATTGCCTATTTTTTCCGGAAGCATTGCAATGGCTGAGACCACTGGAAACGTTGCTATTCTGGCTACCGCTGGGGGGCCAGTATATTGTCACGGCAAAAAAATAGGGCCTTTGCTTATCAAATAGAGCAATTCTAGATAAGCAAGGAATACTAACATACTACTTGGCTGCATCGAAATTTTCATTTGTCTAGAATCTAGTAATAAATATGGAATTTAATTTTGCTGATAAAATGAAGGATAGCTCGACAAACATTATAACAATTCTATCTTCTTCATTAATATCAATATTAGTATTATGGAAGTTATATTATTGTTTACAACCCTTAATCTGGAGCAATAATAGTTCTCCAGTAGAGGGATTAACCCCTTGGATTGCTCAATGGAGAACTTGCGGAGGGCTTGAAGTATATGCTTTATATATATTGTCCTTTTTTAGCATATTATTGTCATTCTTTATAACTAATATTCTGAAATCTACCTTCATATGTAGTAATATTTTTATCAAATATATGACATATGCAAGTTGCTCCATTCTGGTGACATTGCTTTTAATTGACTATTCGACAAAACCAATCGTATTTTACTCTTTCGGAAAAACATCAACTTCACCTTTAACTTTTTGTATTCTTCTTTTAATAGTTCTCGTGGCTCTGGCGTATATACAGAAAAAGAAGAAGAAGACTATGATGGTCATAATTTGTATCATATTGTTTCCAATTATTTTTGTTGCCACTACTCCAATGGTTTCTTTTGATTATACATTTGTATTTTTCCCAGCACATCAGTGGAGTTTAGGAGTCCATGTTTCTGATATTTATTTTCAATACGGTGTTTTAATTTCCTTTGTTGCGATGCTATGGATGAAAGTTGGAATGAGCCTTGGCTCTTTCCAAATAATAATTCAGTTATCTTATTATATTCTTTTAATAACGATGTACCTAGTGTCTCGTCAACCATCAATTGTCGGATAAAGGCGTGATAATTTTATTCGGGCATCCTTGGTGGCAAACTGCCACTTTACCTTGGCATCTTTGTTGTTTCTGACTTTCTGCCATGCACTC
>Ga0180009_10004285_pt1 | contig 15808 bp, 17 predicted proteins | sample OS_PC_MetaG_FD_123537 | JGI IMG/M metagenome (GOLD analysis project Ga0180009, IMG submission 123537) | Groundwater microbial communities from the Aspo Hard Rock Laboratory (HRL) deep subsurface site, Sweden - OS_PC_MetaG | ecosystem: Environmental > Aquatic > Deep subsurface > Groundwater...
ACTACTTTGAAGGGGCCGAAATGCCGGCCTATGAAGAAGTTGATTTCGATGAGATGACGCGGATTATGCTCGAAGAGTGGCTGCGAAACCCGCGGGGTCTGGCCGATGCCCTAGGCGTGGATGAATCCACCTTGAATAAACTCAACCCGGAAGAGCTGATTGATTATTTCAAGGAACGACTCAAGGAGCAGAAAGAGCGCCACGACGGCGGCGCAAAGTGGATCGGAACCGCAGGGACTTCGCCGGTGGGCCATTCCGGGTATCACCCCAACGGAATGCGCGTGGGGGGCGTGTCGCGCAACAAGTCCGCTGTCAAGGTTGCCCTGGAGCGGCGCTATAAGGATTATTCCCTGAGCGGTCCGCTGACCCAGGCCATGGTGGGGGAGGCGTTAAAACGGCTGCGCCACATGATGCCCACCGGACCGAGAGATCAGCTCAACATCGATGCCACTATTTATCAGACCATGAAGAACGCCGGTGAAATTGAAATTGTTTTTGACCGCAGTCTGCGGGACCGGCTGAAGGTCATTCTTGCCATTGACAATGGGGGCTGGTCCATGGATCCCTACATCCGGGTGGTGCAAACCCTTTTCAATTATGCCAGGGCCCAGTTCAAGGACCTGAAAACGTATTATTTCCACAATACCATCTATGATGTTCTGTGGGAAGATCCGGCCAGACGCAAAAAATCGAAAATGCTGGAGGAATTTACCCGCATGGACCCGGAAACGCGCCTGGTGGTGTTGGGCGATGCCAGCATGGCGCCGTATGAACTGATGGCCACCGAGGGCTCCATCTATGTGGGTGACCGCAGTTCCATGCCCAGCATAGAACGGCTGCATTTTCTGGCTAAAATATTCAAGCACAGCGTCTGGCTGAACCCCGTTTCCATCCAACGCTGGGATTACACCCATACCATTCGGCTTATCCGCCAGATTTTCCCCATGTTCGAACTTTCCATTGACGGACTGGAAGGCGCCGTGGAGCACCTGAAGGTAAAGTAGCGCTGCGTTTTTAAATATTTTCGGACACTCAACCCAAATTCAGGTTGATTTCCCGGCCGGTAAGAACTCCCCGCTTTCGGCGTGAAAAACTCGGGATCAAGTGACCGTAAGGCCGAACAGGATCTTACAATTGAAATGATTTCCGGAAAAATTGTGCTGCCGGGGCTTATTCGAGAAACTATTCGACTGTTCGGCCTAACGCTCACTAAATCCCTCAAACAATTTCACGCGCTGCAGCGGGAAGCTCCCACCGGCCTTAAGACGCAGATCAGTTTATTTTGGATTATCGTATCGCATTTTTAGGGCGAACGTTTCAGAATCGTCCAACTTATAAACCGAAGAAGGCCGAACCATACTTAATGGCTGTAAAGACGATGATACCCGCGAGCATCCATTTGATAATCCCGGCCGGAACAAACTTCTGGCAGCGCGCGCCCAGATACATGCCGGCCATTCCCCCGATTCCGAACAGAATTCCCAAAAACCAGTCCGGCGCTATCGACATGTTGGGATAAAAGGGGGCGATGGCCTGATAGAAGGCAACCCCAGCTACCGACGTAACGAAAGTCCCCATGAGCGCGGCCCCGGCAACGGTATAAACCGGAAGATGAAAGAAAGTCACAAAAAAAGGAGCAATGATGGCACCGCCGCCGATGCCGTATATGCCGCCAACAATACCGACAATGAAGCTGAGAGCTAATATGCCCCAGAAGGGAACATCAAACTGTTCTTCATAAAAGGTATAGCCGAGCCGTTTCCGATTAAAATGGGTAACTCTCACGGCCGGCAGCGCTTCTTGAGCGTCACCCGCGCCGGTGGCCTTCCGGCGATAACTGCGCACCAGCTCCTGGAAGCGTTTTTCACTGGCGGCTTTGTCCTTACCCCCCGAATTTTTTCGCAGCAGGTCGCGGATCATCTTTAGGCCGATATACAGCAGCACGCCGGCTGCGAAGAGTTTGAAATGCTTCGGGTTGGGTAGATAAGCAATTCGAACGAAAGCGCCGATAAATACACCCGGCAGGGTGCCGGCCACCACCACCCAGGTTAGGGGCCAGACCATGCGGCCCTCTCGATAGTAACGGTAAACCCCGCTGGGGATGGCAACAATGTTGAACAATTGGTTGGTGGCGCTGACGGAAGGATTGGTGTATCCCAGAAACGACATTTGAAAAGGGAGCAGCAGGAATGCCCCGGAGACACCCCCCATGGAGGTAAAAAATGAAATCACAAAGGCCACCAGGGGGGGGAGCCAGGGGGCAATTTTGATTCCGGCGGTTTCGAAAAACATGATACCCCTTCTGATGTTTTAGGAGATTTTTTAATCTTGGTTATTTCGAAATAAATATAATAATTTTCGTGTTGCTATAACAATGGGCTTCAAAGATTGTCAAGTGCGAATAGAGTGCCATCGAAAACGCTTTCCGATGATATCCAGGCTGAAATAGTGGGCGCCGCATATAAAAAGTCTTTTGAAGCGATCTTAAAACCTCAGATCAGGTTTGAGAGCAAGGCGCAAGACGATGAAAAAGCGCAGCATACTATAGCGTATGTGAGAATTTTGAAGAGGCTTGGAACGCGGCTATCAGGCCTCAGATGGGATTTTAAAATGGCTTCTGAGCAATATTTTCAACTTGAATCCCGGCCACTTCCGCAGCAGGTTCTATGAGAGCGTCGCCGCCCTCCTGACCTTCAACTGAAAGATACGGTCTGGTCGTTATCAAATGTTTTCCCGTTATACTGCCTGTCGATTGACAATAGATCGAAGTTCATCATAATACAGAAATGGTGCGGAGATTGAGAGAACGGTATTGAGTTTTTTGCGGCTGTTTTCAGTTGTTCTCGGTTAAACGCTTGATGCAGCGATCAACCGTAAATTGAGCACCCTCCTTTAAACTGTGTTTTCTGCTGGATATTTTCGATACAGTTAAGGGGAAATGTGGATATTATATTCCCACTTGCGCAAAACTTCATATCTGGCTTATACACGGTTTTGTTATTTATAATTATATTATTTTCAATAGTTTGTAATAAAAAACAGGATAGTATTTTTTCCTGGCATGCCGCTTGCTTGTAGATCGGGTATGTATAAATAAAAACGAGGGAGGAATGGGATATGCATATGATTGTGGGAGAAGGTCTTTCCAAAACCTATCATGCGGGTGAGGTGGCGGTCGATGCCTTGAAGGGTTTGGATTTTTCCATTGAAAAAGGCTCATTTGTTTCTTTTGTGGGACCATCGGGAAGCGGTAAAACAACCCTGCTCAATCTCATTGGATGCCTGGACCGACCGACCAAGGGACGCCTGCAGGTGGCCGGCATGAATGTGTCTGATTTTAACCGTAAAGATGCGGCCATGTTTCGGGGAAAAAATATTGGCTTCATCTTTCAGAGTTTCAATCTGATTCCGGTCCTCACGGCCTATGAGAATGTGGAATACCCGCTGATCATGGTTCAGAGCGTTCCGGCGAACGAACGAAAAAAACGGGCACTGGAACTGCTTGAGGCTGTGGGTATGAGCGAGCGGCAACACCAGTTGCCGGACCAGTTGTCCGGCGGGCAGAAGCAGCGAGTGGCCATTGCCCGGGCGCTTGTAACCCACCCGGAACTGGTTCTGGCCGACGAGCCGACCGCCAACCTGGATCATGAAACCGCCTATGGGATCATCCGGCTGATGAAAAAAATACGAAAAGAGTTCCAAACGACTTTTGTTTTTTCAACGCACGACACCCGCATTATCGGCGAGGCCGAATCTATCTACCGGATCGAGGACGGCGTACTGAAAAACGGAAACATGAAAGGGGGCGTCCATGTTGAATCTGTTTAAAATCGCCGCAAGAAACCTGTTCAGGTATAAAAGGCGAACGCTGCTGACGCTGGGCCTGATCGCCCTTGGAGTGGTCTTTGTGGCTGTCTTTGTTGCGGTCACCGGTTCTTTTAAAGCCATGATGATCGGGCAGATTACCGATTCTTTTGTGGGGCACATACAGATCCACCGCAAAGGGTACCTGGCGTCGATTGAAACCCTGCCACTGACCCTGAATCTGAGGCCGAATGCTGTTGCTAAGGTGGAGCGAGCGGTGCAGGAGACCGTCGGGGTTGAAGCGTATTCACCCAGAATTAAATTTAGCGGGATGTTCAGCAATTTTGCCGAAACCAGCAATATCCGGCTCAACGGTGTCTTTCCTGAAAAAGAAGTGGCGGCAATGCCGCTTTTCCTGTCGCGGATCAAAGAGGGGCATGGAAACCTCAAGACGGGCGAGATCCTGGTTCCGGAACTGCTTGCAAGGGGATTGAAAGTTCAGGTGGGGGATGCGGTGGTTGTTATCGCTACCAATCGGGACGGCTCGGTAAATGGTAAGCAGTTCATTGTTGCCGGCATTATTGAAAGCGCCACCGGCCCCGGCGGCCGGGACGGCTACATCCATATCGAGGATGCCATGGAAATTCTCAGAATGGATGAGATGGAGATCAGCGAGATTGCCCTGCGGGTAAAGGACTTTAACCGGCTGCATTCGGTATACGCCGCCCTGGAGGGAGTCCTTTCCCAGGAAATGAACAAAATGGGAAAACCCGTATTCGAGGTGCATACCTGGGAGAAACTTTCGCCGTTTTACAACATCGCCCGCATGATTAACGTCATGACTCTGTTTATCAAGCTGATGCTGATTGCCATTGTCCTGATCAGCATCATGAATGTGATGATCATGGCGGTGTATGAACGGGTACGCGAGATCGGCACCATGGCGGCCATCGGCACACTGCCCGGCAGGATCCTCTCTCTTTTTATGGTGGAAGGATTCGGGCTCGGCCTGATCGGCGCCTTAATCGGCAGCTTGCTCAGCGGGGCCGTCATTTATATCATCAACCTGTCGAAAATCACGTTCGATTTCGGCCAGCAAAAGGGGATGCTCCTTTCGGCCGCTATCAGCCCGATGGAACTGCTGATGTTGTCGGGGATCGTGATCATTGTATCGATACTGGCAAGTCTGCAGCCGGCGGTCAAGGCTTCGCGGATGGATCCCATCGAGGCCCTGGGACATATTTAAGCACGGCAAGATGTATTGTCTTAATATTTGCTGCATCTTTCGAAGCATTCTGTAATTAAAGGAGGTAAATCGTGCCTGTCGTTATGTATATGATACTGTTACTTGGATTGGCGTGGCCTGCGGTGGCCATGGATGCAAATCAACTGCTCAAACAGGTGGACCGGAACCTGGCGCCCCCTTCCTACGAGGCATACAGAAAACTGATCAATGTCGAGCCCGACGGGAGAAAAAAAGAATTTGTCATGTTTACCGCAAAAAAAGGCAAGGACAAGGTGGCTGCGCTTTTTCTTTCGCCGGCCAGCGACAAAGGCCGCAGCACCCTGAGGCTGGAGGACAACATGTGGCTTTACATACCGAATGTCGCCAAACCGGTGCGCATCACCAGCCTGCAATCCGTCGTCGGGGGGGTGTTCAACAATTCCGATATCCTGCAGCTCGACTATGCCGACGAGTACGATGCGATCAAGGTGGAAGAGCAGGGCAAAGAATATCTGCTGCAGTTAAAGGCCAAAACGAAAACCGTGGCCTATGACCGGCTCAAGATGTGGGTGGACAAGGAACAGCAGTTGCCCAACCGGATTGAGTGCCTTACCGAGGCGTCCATGCTGATAAAAACCCTCTATTTCAAGGACAACAAAAACTTTGGAAACGGCCTCGTCAGGCCCGCCGTTGTTGAAACCGACAGCCCCCTTTACAAGGGATACAAATCGGTCATGATTTTTGCGAATGTCCGTGCCCGGGATTTCGCCGACGAGGTCTTCACATTGACGTTTATGCCCAAGCTGGAATCGTTGCGACAGGTGCCGTAAAATGTTTAGAAGCCATTGAAAATCATCTCTTTCACCCCTTCTAAAAAGGGTAGGATATCATCTTCCCCCTTTGTTAAAGGGGGAGTGAGGGGGATTTGTTTTGATTCCGAAACGGCTTAAAACGGCCTAAGATCTGGGCGATACAATCCGAATTATGATTCCTAAAATACTTTTATTGCAGCGTCTGCTTTTATCTCTTTTGGTTCTTTTTTATGCCGGCGTCTTATCGGCCGAAGAGTATCAATTCGATATTGCCGAGATCGAGAAAAAACCGTACAGCATCGGCGGTTTTCTCGAATTCAGACCGGTGCTTTCCGGTCTGGATCGGGAGGCAACCTTTTACCGGCTCAAATACTTTGGTAAGGACCCGGGAAGCACCCTCGAACAATACAATTTTGGTCTTCGACTGGAGGGCGGCTATGAGAAAGGCACGGCCGGTGTCTATTTCAGTGCCGACGCCACCATGGGCTACGAGGATCCGGGTTGGAGCGATGACATCGAACTGTTGGAAGGATATCTGTCCCTGAAACCGGCAACCGGCTTTTCCGTAAACGCCGGGAAAAGGATGGTTCCGTGGGGGAAAGGATATGCCTTTAATCCGGTGGCGTTCGTGTCCCGCCCCAAAGATATAGACGATCCCACCGAGGCCCTGGAAGGATATTTTCTTATCGATGCCGACATCATCAAAAGTTATCAGGGACCGCTGAAAACCCTCTCTTTTACCCCGGTAATCCTTCCGGTGACGGACGACATCAACGATGATTTCGGGGAAGCCGACCATATGAATTTTGCAGCAAAGTTCTATCTACTCCTATGGGATACAGATCTGGACTTTATGGTTTTTACGGGTGAAAGCCGTACGACCCGCTACGGGTTTGATATTTCACGAAATATCCTGACAAATTTTGAAATTCACGGAGAGGCGGCCTGGATCACCGATTTTGAAAAGAAAAATATAGACAGTCAGGGTAATCTCACCAAGGAAGAGGCGGATGTGCTGCAGGCGCTTGTGGGTATCCGGTACCTGACCGCCAACGACATTACCTACATTGTTGAATATTATCACAACGGCGGCGGCATTGACGAGGACGATGCGGATAATTTTTACAACCTCGCAGAAAACGCCTATGACCGCTATCTTGCCACCGGCGACAGTTCGCAGCTTGCCCGGGCATCGGTGCTGTCCCGCGGCACGCTGGCCGCTGCCAGACCCATGCGCGATTATCTGTATTTTCGGGTAAGTATGAAAGAGCCTTTCGACATCCTCTACTTTACACCTGCCGTAACGACGATCGTCAACCTGAACGATCAGAGTCTGTCCGTGACACCGGAATTTGTCTACACGGCGATAACCAACCTGGAACTGCGCCTGCGCAGCGCTTTCCTGGTAGGGGCCCGACAGACCGAATTTGGTGAAAAACAGAATGATTATAAGCTGGAATTGCGTCTCAGATATTTTTTCTGATTTCCGCCATGCGAACTAAAAATTGATCCGGGGCCAAAAAATCCACCAGGCGTAGATCATCCCGCTCGTTACCCTGCCGATCTATAAACACCACCGTTGGAACGCCTTTAACCTTAAATTTTTGCAAAAGACGTTCGCTGTCGGGATTGCCTTTGCGGGTGAGATCCACCTTTATCATGATAAAATCCTGAGCCGCCTGCTTGACGATTTCGCGATCATGAAATGTAACCGCATCCAGCTCCCGGCAGGGGGCGCACCATGTGGCGGAAAAGTCGATAATTACCGGGTTTTGTTTTTCAACTGCATCAGACAGCAGCTGGTCCGAATATGGCCGCCACTGCACGCTGGGTCCGTGCATGATTAATGAACCGATCATGTAGGTAGCCGCCACCAGCCCAATAATGCCGGTGCCGGTTTTCATCCAATCAAATGCCCGAAATGCGGCCCGGGTGCGGTCGATCCAGCACAGGTGCAGACCGGCCGCCAGGGCTACACCGGCAAGCATCAAAAGCCCAGCGGTTTGCGGCAAAAGCGGTCGAATAAAATAAGCGGCCATACCCACCAGCACCCAGCCCATGAGTTTGCGAATCCACAGCATCCACTCGCCGGACCGGGGAAGTTTATCTAATTTTCCCGAAAATATCGCCAGGAAGAAAAGCGGCAGGCCCAAGCCGATGCTTAACGTAAAAAAGATCAAAAAACCAAGCCACGGGTCCCCCATCTTGGCAACCCACGTGAGCAGCCCCAGCACAAACGGACCGATGCAGGGCGCGGCAACGATACCTAATGTGATGCCCATGAAAAGACTGCCGAAGTAGCCGGTGTATGATTTTGAAGCCGCCTGGGTTAACGCGAATGGCAGCCGCAATTCCCAGAAACCAAACAGGCTGGTTGCGAAAAATACCAGAACGGCCGCCACGACACCCAATACCAAAGGGCTTTGGAGCATGGCTCCCATGAGACCTCCGGTCAGCGCAGCGGTGACGCCAAGCATTGAATGGGTGATGGACAAACCACCGATGTAACAGGCGCCATGAGTCAGCAATGTTCCATGGCCCTGACCGCTTCTGCCGCCAAAATAGGAGACAGTTATCGGAATCAAAGGATAGACACACGGTGTGAGGTTAAGGGCGATGCCGCCCGCAAATATGCCCAAAAGAGTCCAGATCATTGCCCATCCCTGAAACCGTTTAGGTGTCGCAGGCTGCAGAGACATATCAGCAAGTCCTGCCGGAGATTTGTCCACGGGCAAACCACTTGCCTGCCATTGCGGGTATCCCAAAGGATCTCGATAAACGTTTTTATAACCAAGTGTTACGGCCACCCGGGCCGCCGAATCACTGCGGACTCATGCCAGGCCCGCTCAGTAAAACACGATGAACCGGGCTTTGTCCGGTCCCAGGAGTTTTTCAAGTGACCCTCTGCTGCGCCAGCGTGACCAGCCGGTCGGCTCCATGGGAAAGTTTACCGCCCCGCTGAGATGCCCTGTCCGATATTCCCACTCCTGTCGCGTGTCCACCAACAAAAGGGCCTCAAAACGGCCTTTATAACGCGCCCACAATTCATCGGTGCTGATCAAACGGTAGCCGCCTGTTTTGGCCTCATACAGGACATCCTCCATGGTTGCAGTCTTTAAGGTGACATCCCGGTTACTGTACAAAAGGTAGCCGACCGTGATCACAGCGGCCAGCAATAATATTAGCGCTTTTCTTACACTCCTCATCGCTTGGATTTCCTTTAAACTGATAAGCGTGAATTTAATTTTTAACGGGTTCGATCATATCCTCAAAACAGTATGATGCGACCCGTTGCTATTGCACCTCTTCGGCTTCTGCGATTGGAAACCCGATGGCTCTTAGGTCCTGGAGTCCCTCTTCAAGCCGCACCGCGTGGAAACCCTTTGCACGTAACATCTCAACAGCCTCAATGGAAAGAACGCAGTATGGACCCCGGCAATAAGCGACGATTTCCTGGTCGCGCGGCAAATCGGACAGGCGCAGTTCCAGTTCTTCAAGAGGGATGGATATGGCTCCGGGAATATGTCCGGCACTGAACTCCTCGACCGGCCGGACATCCAGGACGGTCACCGCTCCCTCCCGGACGAGTTCAAGGAGTTTTTCTCGATCCACTGGTTCCATCCCTTCTCTTCCTTCCAGAAACCGGCGCTTGATCTGCTCAACCTCTGCCAGCCTGCTCTCAGAAAGTATTCGCATGGAACGATAGAATTCGCAGACGGCCGGATCTGCAAGGCGATAGATGACATAAACCCCCTCTTTTTCTGCCTCTACAAGACGTACAGCTCGAAGGACTTGCAAATGTTGTGAGGCATTGGCTATGGACAGACTGGATTCATTCGCCAAAACCTCGACCGTCCGCGGTCCCTGGCAAAGCAGATCCAGAAGTTCCAACCTCTTCGGACTGGAAACCGCTTTTCCTATGCGGGCAAACTGCTCATAGATTTCGTCCTTAAATCGCCGATTTGGGTTTTTCATTTCATCACCTCAATTATTCAATAAATTAATTGAATATAATAATATTAAACTGTTTAATCTTTGTCAATCAAAAAAATCATCTTTTTAACAAATAAAATATTGACAATTTAATTTTAAAATAGTAATTAAGCATAAACTAAATTACTTAATTATATTAAAGGAACAATCCATGAGTTTCGAACCTGTTGAAATGTTTAAGGCATTGTCTGTTGAAACAAGGGTTAAAATAATCGACTTGTTGAAATCAGAGGGGCCTTTGGGTGCCAAAAAAATTGCAGAATTGGTTGGCATAACTCCAGCAGCTGTATCACAACATTTAAAAATTTTACGGCAGGCAGGTTTTGTTAGAAGCGAACGCAACGGTTACTGGATTCCCTACTCAATAGATGAAGAAGCATTGCACAATTGCCGGGATGTGTTGACTGAAATCTGTACCTGTGGATGCCAAGGAAAGGGCAACTTCAGAGAGAAAGAACTAAGCGAATCAAGTTTGGAATCTCTAAAAAAATATGAACTGGAGATAGCAAAGGAACTTGGATCCGTCCGCGATAGGATTAAAGCGTTAGAGTCTAAAAACAAATAGGCAAAAAAATTTCATTATTATTTAAGCAGATACTAAAACACCTAATTATTATCAAAAAACCAATTCCCTAAAAACTTTCATATATCTGAATTCTTAGAAAGGAGGTGATCAGAATGGCTGACAAAAAGGGAGATTGTGGGTGTGGCTGTATGGGCTTAAAGAAGAGCGGTAAAGTCAAGAAAGAGAAGAAGAAACCTAAAAAGTCCAAATAGCTCATCGTTATTGCAACAGATCCAAAGGAGGCAGGGAGCCTATCATACCTGCCTCTTTATTTGTAAATAGAAATATTTTTCTAAAAAGCCGCCCTGTCATGGACAAAAAAATGGAAAATTCGACATTTCAATAGTCTTTTGGCAAACAGAACAACCATATTGATTAACATTTATGATTGACAAGATAAATAGTAAGATTTATTATCCTATTGTTTATATGGTTAATAAGGAGGTGTAAAATGAGAAGCAAAAAAAAAGTTAGCTTAACTCTTGACGAAGATCTTTGTATAGACATCGAAAAAGCGGCAAAAGCTTTTAAGATGCCAAAAAGTCAACTTGCCCAGAAGGCATTCAGGTTGTGGCTGGAAAAAGAGACTGAGGCTCTGATGGCGAAAGGTTATGAAGAAATGGCCGAAGAAGATACGGCGTTTGCCGACCTCACCTTTCAGGCCCAAAAGGAGATTCTTTAATGAGTAGCTTTCCCATGCGGGGTGAAGTATGGCTGGTTAACTGGAATCCAGCCAGAGGAAGCGAACAGGCAGGCATACGGCCGGCGCTCGTTATCCAGAATGATATCGGCAATGAAAAAGCGCCGACGACGATCGTGGTTGCAATTACAAGCACCGTGAGGCTTTATCCGATGAACGTTGTAATCAACCCTCCCGAAGGTGGCCTGAACCGCACTTCGCTCGTCAAAACAAGCCAGATCCTTACGGTGTCAAAGGAGAGGCTGGAAAAACGCCTCGGTCGGCTCAGTAAAGACAGGATGAATGAAGTTGATAAGGCCATAAGATTGAGCCTGGCATTGTCATAATAAGGGGCCATAAGAAAACGGAATCAGAAAGGAACATGTCCGCTTAGGTAATGGTGTTTGGCAAAGTATATCTGCATCAAATACTGACACGACCGCCTTTAGCCTTTGTAACGGAAATCGTGAACGGAATTGATAAATATTCCACAGCCGATTGAGGCAAGCTATGTGCCCAGTTTGGTTATGTTGCGAGTATTTAGATCATTGATTTAATTCCCGTGGACATATGTTCATTTTTTTTAATTGTTTAACCACTCTAATAATTTTCATATAATTCCTCTAATTCCCTTCATTTTTTAATTACCTTGTTCATACTTCCGGACATATAACCCTCGATGTCAATCGTAACATAGTAGAACCCTATCTGTCTAAATTTCTGAACAATAGTTTTTCTTAATTTAGGCTCGACAATCTTTATTATCTCTGAATTCTCCACCTCAATCCTTGCTACAGATCCGTGATGTCTTACCCGGTATTGCCTAAAGCCTAAATCTGATAGAAAATCTTCAGCTTCTTCTACCATTTTCAACTTCTCGGCTGTTATCGGTTCTCCGTATGGAATCCTTGAGGCAAGACATGCCATCGCAGGTTTATTCCATGTGGGAAGTCCCATCTTTTTTGATAAGTACCGTATTTCTTCTTTATAAATTTGGGCATCCACAAGAGGTGAAATGATCCCCATCTCCCTGGCAGCGCCTATTCCTGGTCGGTAATCAACAAGGTCATCCATATTGGCAGCATAAGCCACATGACTTATATTTCTTTTTTTTGCTATTTCCAAAAGAGCATTTGAGAGAAATTTTTTACAATGATAGCACCTGTCCGGAGCGTTGGATACAAACTCGGCAATGCTTGTTTCATCTGCTTGGAAAACTAAGTGCGCTATACCTCTTTCTTTGGTAAAATTTATGGCCGCATCCAGTTCCCTGGAGGGATAGGTCGGAGAACTCTCAGTTACTGCCAAAACTTTATCGGATAGAGCTTGATGGGCTATAGCTAATAAAAAGGTGCTGTCCACACCTCCCGAGAATGCCACCAACAACGAGCCACATTTCTCCATGTGGTGAATCAGATTATTTTTTTTTGTTATAGCAGCCTCTCTGTCAATCATGATTTTACATTATCATTACTTCAGATATCATAAAGTAAATTATAACCATCTGGGTTAGATGGACCTTAAACGTTTGGTAAAATGTCCGAGGACAACCCCAGCCTTTCAATAATTATTGAATGATAGAGTTCTAACACGTTGTCTTTCTGAAAATCTTCCAGCCCTGGTGATATTTGTACAATCATAACTCCGCTTTTAAGTATACTGGTTGTTATCGCGTCAGACTGTCCAAATGTGATGCCATATGGACCAGATGCTATTATGCCGAAGCCTTTTTCACTGAGAATGCTACAAAGTCGATCGAGATTTATGTCGGTTCTTTTTCTCGGAGAAACAATAAAGTTTCTCTGACCGTCCCTGGAACAGGTTTCTTCAACGAACTTTTCTGTCAAAGGCTTCAAAGATTCTTTAGGCGTAGCTCCACATACGGGGCAATTTTTTTTTGCAGACAGGGTAAATGTTTCAAAAGCCATCTGACTTAGATCAATATAGATCAGTTTGTTTATAAGTTTGGGTATTTGACCGATAAGAACGCTTACCGCCTCGAAAACCTGAATAGAGGTAACTATGCCCAAAATTGAGGGGTGGACGCCTACCACACCGCACTTTGGCAGATCTTCTTCAGTAAGGTCGGCCATGAAACATTCCAGACATAACGATTGACCTGGAACAATAGTTGTGACGTTACCAAATGTTTCAATGGCGGCACCGTAAACAAAGGGTATTTTATGATGGTTGCATGTTCGATTAATGACATAACGAGGTTCCGGTCGATCTAAACCATCCAGGACAATATCTACTCCTGCGATGATTTCACTTGCATTACAGGAAGTTAAGGTCTCAGGATATGGAATGATTTCAACATCTGGATTTATTCTGCTTAACTTTCTAAAAGCGACTTCTACTTTTGGTCGCCCCACAGAGTCAACATCATAGAGATATTGTCGGTGAAGATCTGATCGAGAGACTATATCTCTATCCACGATTCGTAACTGACCGATGCCCATTCCCACCAGTTTAGGGGCTATCAGAGAACCCAAACCGCCAAGGCCGACTATACATGCCTTTGAATTTCTCAGTTTTAATTGACCATCATATCCAATGTTCGACAAAACGATCTGTCTTGCATAGGTATTTAGTTGTTCATCTATTAACTCTTGTATCATAGTCGCTGCACAGTTTAGGTTTACCTTAAAACAATAGGAACATTTTTTTATTGATATGGATACTACAATGTGGTAATAAATGCAAGCGCTTAGATCAGTATTCCCACAGCTACATATAATTTTTCAAAAATATCAGTAAGGTTGATCTTGAGCCAGAACAAAAAATACTACATTGTGGCGATCAACTATTTTGGAAACTGCAAACTCAAACAATTTAACTATTAGATAATATTGTATATAGTTTTTTTTGAGCAGTGTCTTATGCTCTTGACTTACAATCAAATCAACCTTACTTTTCGGAATAAATAATAGGCAAAAAAGGAATACGCTATGAAATTTGTCAAAAATCAAAAAGCAGACGAAAAATTGGACCTTGTATGCCGGATGTGCCCGATGCACCTGTTAGAACCCGGTGATAAGCTCAAATGTATGAAAAAGGGGCAAGTGTTGGAAGTCTTGACCGATTATGATGGGGCTATAGAGGATATTCCTGAGTGGTGCAAGAAGTGCGGGCAGGAATTCATCGGTATCGAAGAAGATGAAGACTGTTATAAATTGTATATAAAAAAAGTCAAATAATGGAGCTGAATATGGTCAAGATATACGCGGATCACGCCTCGGCATCGCCAGTGCGAAAAGAGGTTATTGGTGCCATGATCCCTTATTTTGGGGAGTATTTTGGAAATCCGTCTAATGTTTATGACATGGGGTCGGAAATCAAGCAAGCTATCGAAGACCAAAGGGCTAAGGTGGCATCTTTGATAGGCGCCAATCCAGAAGAAATCATTTTTACATCATCGGGTGCAGAAGCGAACAACCTGGCAATCAAAGGTGTTGCCTTTGCCAAGCAAAAAAAAGGAAAACACATCATCGTTTCGTCCATAGAACACCATTCGGTACTTAACTCCGCACGATTTCTTGAACGTTTGGATTATGAAGTAACGTTCCTCCCAGTGGATAAAAACGGTTTGGTAGAACCTGACCGATTATCTAACGCAATCCGGCCAGAAACAATCCTCGTATCAATTATGCACGCGAACAATGAAATCGGCACGATTGAGCCCCTATCTGAACTGAGTGGAATCTGTAAAGACAAAGGGATTATTTTTCATACTGATGCGGTTGCATCAGTTGGAAATATTTCTGTCGACGTTAACAAATTGAATGTTGATTTGTTGAGTTTATCAGGTATCTCTTTAGGGGCTCCCAAGGGGACAGGCGCGTTATACTTTAACAAGAAAGTAAGGCTTATGCCCCTTATTCATGGGGGTATCCAGGAAAACGGCCGAAGAGGAGGAACAGAGAACGTTCCAGGAATTATCGGTTTGGGTAAGGCGGCCGAACTGACCCAGCAAGATTTGCCTGGCGAGACGGATCATGTGTGTAAATTAAGAGCTCTTTTAGTGACCGGTATTCGTGAACGGGTTGAAGAGGTAAAACTTACAGGCCACCCGGAAATCAGACTTCCCGGTCATGCCAGTTTTTGTATTAAAGGTATTGAAGGTGAAGCCTTGATATTTATGCTGGCACAAACAGGAATATATGCGAACACAGGATCGGCCTGTGCCTCAAAAGCTTTAAAGACGTCTCCTGTCCTCGGGGCAATTGGTATATCTCCCGATCTTGCACAAGGATCAATCGTATTTACATTGAATTATTCTAATCGTGTTGAGGAGATCGAATATATACTTGAAAAATTCCCTCAAGCTGTTGCTAAGTTAAGATCGTTTTCGCCCATTTGGGGGAGAAAAACACCTGTTTACAATGAAACCGCCTGTAAGCCTTAATCAGAATTATTGAAACATAATTTTTCTTAAGGAGAAAAAAATGTATTCTGAAAAAGTAATGAAACATTTCACTAATCCCAGAAATGCCGGGGAAATTCCGGACGCCGATGGGATCGGGGAAGTCGGGAATCCCGTTTGTGGAGACATGATGACTTTTTATATAAAAGTTGAAAATGACAAAATAACGGATGTGAAATTTAACATAAATGGAAGAAAGGATAAAGATTGAAACATTGATTGCAGAAATAAAGTTCCTACTCAAAAAGAAGCCGTATGACCCTGAAGTATATATGATAATAGGCAACCTGTACCAAAGCAAAGG
>Ga0180009_10004286_pt1 | contig 15806 bp, 12 predicted proteins | sample OS_PC_MetaG_FD_123537 | JGI IMG/M metagenome (GOLD analysis project Ga0180009, IMG submission 123537) | Groundwater microbial communities from the Aspo Hard Rock Laboratory (HRL) deep subsurface site, Sweden - OS_PC_MetaG | ecosystem: Environmental > Aquatic > Deep subsurface > Groundwater...
GAAATGATGATTTCCCGTTTTAACGGTCAGTTACGTGAGGCATAATAGATGAAACGATCCAATCTTACCAGAAAAGAACTCTCGCAAACCATCAATGAAAAGATGGGGTTTTCCCAGCGTAGCGCGGGTGAAATGGTTGATGCTGTCTTTGATGCGCTCAAGAAAACCCTGCTGAAGGGCGAGGCTATTAAAATTGTGCAGTTCGGCACCTTCACCGTGCGGAAAAAATCTTCGCGGGTGGGGCGTAACCCCCGGACCGGTGAGACCATGGAGATTTCAAAGCGTCACATGGTCTCTTTCAGGCCCAGCAAGGTGGTTCGGGAGAATCTGAACAAAGAATAAAGGGGCAGAGTGGCCAAACCATCTTGCGGGACTTTTGATGATGGTCAAGGGGGCGTTCGGGTATTGCCTGGGATCCCTGACAAACGGTACTTCAAGATCGGCGAAGTGTGCGCGATTACCGGAGTGAAGCAGCATGTGCTTCGGTACTGGGAGTCGGAATTCAGGATACTCCATCCGCAACGGGCCCAGTCCAAGCAGCGACTCTATCGTCGCGCGGACGTGGAAACGGTTCTGGCGATCAAAAGGCTGCTCAAGGATGAGGGGTTTACCATCAGCGGCGCCAAGAAAGCCTTGGCAAAAGACGGCCTCGGGCAGGATCACGCTGATACAGCGGCCGATTCGGCGCAGGAGTTTTCCGGGAACCCTGCGGATATTTTTATGCAGGTGAAGGCGGAGTTACTGGCCTTGCAAAAAATGCTTGAGGAATAAAAAGACGTTGGAAAGAGTCCAGCTTGACAGGCGCTCCGGGTCATGCTAAATAGGGGCCAACTTGTTGAGTTGATATATTTGTCGGGATGTAGCGCAGTCTGGTAGCGCACTTGAATGGGGTTCAAGGGGCCGGAGGTTCGAATCCTCTCATCCCGACCAGCAATAGCAAAAGGGGTTAACCGTTTTCGGTTAACCCCTTTTTTTCGTCTGTGTCGCGCTGGTATCGATTACTGCACGCACTGCGTCTGTGAGCCGATCATGCGGAGGTATGAGGCGGCATCCATGGCCTGGGACATGATGTCCAAGTAATCGTCCCGACAGGCGTTTCTGGTAAACATGGTGTCCCGGGTCATAAAATCGCAGTCATGTTCCTGGCAGTACTTTCCCTTGGTCGCGTAGTTAAGAATGATGCGGGGAATGTCGAAGTGATGGATGGTGTTGTACCGCACCGGGCGGCCGTTTTCTATAATGAATATCCTGTTGAGGAACGTGGATTCCACCGCTCCGCCCAGGTAATTGAGTTCCTTGTAAGCGTTGATTCCGGAAAGGCTTGGCAGGTGGTCGCTCACCAGGATGATCAGCGATTGCGGATCTGCCGCGATCAGTCCCTTTACAAAGGCTGCGATGGCCTCGGTGCGGTAGTAATATTGATTAGCGGATTTTTCCAGTCCCTCGTCCCGCGATTTGCCGAGCATTGTGAGTACCTGCGGCCTTTTGGCGAAGTTGATGTCGTGGGGGGTGTGACCGTACATGCCGATGACATAGTTGAAAATGGGGAGGGTCGGATTTTCCTGTATCCGTTTGGTGATGAATTCCAGGTTCTGTGATAAAAGCACCCCGTCGAACATGTAATTTTCGTCCGTGACATCCCCGGCAGAGAAATAGGTAGAATACCCTGATGCGAACTCCTGGGGATAGTATCGTTTTTCAAAGCCTATTCCGGTATAGGCTTTGGTCGAGTTAAAGAAATCCGGCTTGTAGGAATTGGTGGCATTCGTTTCGTAGCCGGCCAGGGAAAGAATCTGAGGCAAACAGTTGGTTTTAGCCCCGGTAAACACATCGAACTCGATGCCGGAAAACTCCCGCAGGGCCGGAGCACCGCAGAGAACCTCGAACTCAGCCTGGGCAGTGCCTCCGGCAAACACCGGAGAAATGGAAAGCCCGCCTTTTTTTGAAAACAGCCTGCTGAAATCGGGGTGGGTTGGGTTGCGGGAAAAACGGGCTCCCTTCAAAAGTCCTGGGTCCAGAAAGCTTTCAAGAACGATCAGGTGGATGTTCCTTTTTTTCGGCTGCCCATTAATCCCGGCAACCACTTTCTCGAAATCCAATCGGGAATCCGGGTTGAGCTGATGACCGGCGATTTTTGCCCGGTAACTTTTTCGCCGTGCCTCATTATACAGCATCATGCCCAGTCGGCCGTTATTCTCGGCGCTGGCCGCATCTGAATAGATGAGGATTTCCTGCTGCGTTTTCTGGAAAACCGCCATGAAGAAGTCCGGGGTTATTTGCACCATTAGCAGAAGCGCAAGAAGAGGAAGGGCGGCAATGACCTTGGTTGTCCGTCGCTGGCGAAAATCAATGGAAAACAGAAAGGCAAGGAAGGGAATGCCGAGGAGTATCCCTATCAGAGCGATGCCCAGCATCGGGAGTATCTGAAACATTTCCGGCAGTTCGGTTATTTCGGTGATGCGCAGCATTCTGCCAAACATGATATGGTAGGCGTCAAACACTCCGTAAAACAGAACGAGAGGTGCGGCGGCGATCAGCGGTTGCAGTCGTGATTTTCGGATGAGCAGATTGAGAAAGAAATAGAGATAGAGGAGCAGCGGGATTTCGAACCGCCAGGCCGGCAGCAATGAGGGCAGGCCGCCTTGCTGCTGGAGAAGTTCCGTATATCCGAGAAGAAAAAGCAGAAATACGGAATAGCGGTTTATGACAAGAGATTTTAATCGGGAGAAGTAGGGGTGCACAGTTAGAGTCATGGGCGTTGTGTGGGAAAAAGGTCTTGTTGCCGCCAATCTAGAAATTTTTTGGCAAAAGACGGCTCATGCCACAAAATAACAAAAAAGAATTATACCATACTGCCAGACCTGCCCCCACATATTCTTTTTGCCTTAAACAGCTGTTCTGCTATGCCAAGTTAATGTTCTGATTGCCGGTTGGGGGCGAGCCTGCTAGTGTTTAGGAAGTTGTCGGCGGATGGCAAACTGAGGTGAGCGGCTTGAAGACATGCCCTTTGGATTCGGCCAGACGATTGAGAGTACGACACCGGGTTTCCAGGAAAAAGTGGCTATGCGCATACTTGTAGTCGAAGACGATCCTAAAATTGCCTCCTTTATCAGCATGGGGTTGAGGCAGGCGGGTTTTTCCGTTGATGTTGCAGACAATGGGGAAGATGGGTTTGTTCGGGCGCTGGAGGGCGGTTATGACCTTGCCGTTTTGGATATTATGCTGCCGAGGCTTGACGGCCTTGCCCTGCTTGATCAACTCCGCAGCCGAAAGATCAACACGCCGGTGATTATCTTGAGCGCCAAGCGATCGGTGGAGGATCGGATTAAGGGGTTGCAGGCCGGGGGGGATGATTATCTCACCAAGCCGTTTTCTTTTTCCGAGCTGTTGGCCAGGGTGCAGGCTTTGATCCGTCGGGCAGGTGCTGCGCCGGAGCCGACACTCTTTCGGGTGGAAGATCTGTCTCTCGACAAGCTGAAGCGGGAGGTTTACAGGGGAGATAAGAAGATAGATCTCCAGCCCAGGGAATTTTCCCTTCTCGAATACCTCATGAGCAACCAGGGGCGGGTCATCTCCAAAACCATGATTCTGGAGCATGTCTGGGATTATAATTTTGATCCCCAGACCAATGTGGTGGACGTGCTCATCTGCCGTTTGCGAAACAAAATAGACCGGGACTTCGGCCCTAAGCTTATTCAAACGATTCGCGGGGTCGGCTATGCCCTTGGCAAGAATTAAGCATCTTCTGAAAACCACGGGTTTTCGTTTGGCTTTGTGGTATTCGCTTATTTTTATATCAAGTTCCCTCCTGCTCTTTGCGCTGCTGTATTTTCCTTTGCGTTCTGCAATCATGGAAAAAGACCGCAATACTATCCTCGCAAAACTCAACGAGTACACCCTGCAGGAAGAGCAAAGCGGGCTTCAGGCCATGCTGGCGGAGATTCGTCTTGAGGAGGATCATAATCTTCAGGCGGGCTTCTTTGTGCGGGTTGTCGATCCTACCGATCAGTCGCTGATTATCACCTTGCCCCCGGAATGGCGTGATTTGGCCGGCGGTTTTTCGCCGATGTTCCGAAGCGGGGGAGGAGCTGATGATTGGGTCATTTTTCCTGCAAAAGAGAGAGGGGATGCCCTTGAGATTGTCAGTAGGCGGCTGAAGAGCGGATATCTGCTTCAGATTGGTCGCGGCTCCGGGGAGCGGCAAAAAATCCTGGAATATTTCGGGGAGGTTTTTGCGGGAATCATGTTTCCGATGATCATTTTTGGTTTTGCCGGTGGTTTTTTTCTGGCCTTTCGTTCCCTGCGACCGGTGCGGGATCTTATTCAGGTTGTGCGCAGCATTGACACAGGGAAAATGGATGCGCGGGTGCCATTGCGGCATACCGGCGATGAACTGGATGAACTTGGTCGGCTCTTCAACACGATGCTGGAAAAGATCGAGCTGCTGCTCACCGGCATGCGGGCGGCTCTGGATAACGTGGCCCATGATCTGCGCACTCCGGTGACCCGTCTGCGAGCCGGGATTGAAACCGCTTTGCAGTCCGAAAACAAAGTGGAGGTTTTGCGGGAGGCTTTGCTGGATTGTGCAGAAGAGTCAGAGCGGATTATCACCATGCTCAATACGCTGATGGATATCTCTGAAGCGGAGACCGGGGTGATGAAGCTGCACCGGCAACCCATCGATGTTGTTTCCCTTCTGGCCGAGGTGGTCGATCTGTACCAGTACGTGGCGGAGGAAAAAGGGGTGATGGTTTCTGTTTCCGGCCCGCGGGATCTCACAGTGATGGCGGATATGGCCCGGATGCGGCAGGTTGTCGGTAATCTGCTGGATAACAGTTTGAAGCATACGCCCAAGGGCGGCCGAATAGAGCTTGCCTGTGAAAGCCGGGCTGAATGTGTAGTAATCCGTATTCAGGATACCGGCACAGGTATTCCACCTCAGGATCTGCCCCGGATTTTTGACCGACTGTATCGCGGAGATCACAGTCGCAGCCAGCGTGGTCTCGGTCTGGGGTTGAGCCTTGTTCAGGCAGTTATTCAGGCCCATGCAGGAACCATTCAAGTGGAAAGTATTCCTGGACATGGGGCGACTTTCATTCTGCAGTTGCCGGTTGATTGTTGACCGTTCTTCTGATCTCTTTCCTCCTTTTTCTCCCCCCCCCCAAAAAAAATAAGCAACCTTTCACAGTTGTAATGTGCGTGAAATCTTCTGGTAATTCAGACCATGCTAGATTCTGGAGAAACAGCGCATTTCTCCTCGGGAAATTCGCGACCATTCCGGTCGTAAACAAGGAGAAGGCCTACGTTAAGGAGCTGGCCGGTCCCTGCCATGTCAAAACAACCCGTGTTTCTCCGTAGTTTCGGTTTCCTGTTTTCAGGCCGTTACCGGATGCTTCGGCTTTTTTTTATCTGGTACAGCATCTACGCATTTGGGGTGCGGCTGGCGTTATTGAGCATCAGTTGGTTACAGATCGGGCATTCGCCAATGACTGTGGGCGGTATTTTTCTGGTCGGCCTGTTCTATGACCTGATCAATGGCGCGTATTTCGCTGTTCCAATAGTTTTGTACCTGATGGTCATGCCCCACCGTGTTTTTGTCAGCCGGTGGCACAGAGTTGTCCTCTACCCCATTGTTTTTGCGCTATGTTATGGGCTGGTTTTTTCCGCTCTGGCTGAATGGCTGTTCTGGGAGGAGTTCGGCGTGCGTTTTAATTTTATCGCTGTGGACTATCTCGTCTATACCCATGAGGTGATCGGCAATATCCGCGAATCATACCCGGTGCCCATGTTGCTCACTATTGTTGGCGCTGCGGCAGGACTTGTTTTTATCGTTATCCGGCCGTGGCTTGAGACCGTTATCTCCTCGGTCCGACAGCAGGAAAAATCTGCAGACTCGATTTTCAGCCGGTTGTCGGCGGGGGGAGTTTTCTTGCTCTTGCCTGTACTCTTGTTTGTGGCGGTGGATGGTTCTTTTGTTGGCAAAGCCTTTGATAATCGCTATGAGAAAGAACTTTCTGAGAATGGCATCTACCAGTTGTTTGCCGCTTTTCGCAACAACAGCCTGGACTACGCGACTTTTTATAAAAATATGGATGAAAACGTGGCGTTCAAGAGCTTGCGCCGCACGCTTCAGACCAAAAACAGCCGCTATCTCGATGACGACCCCACGAACATAGAGCGGGTACTTACCTCTCCAGGGGTTGAAAAACGTCATAATGTCGTATTGATCATGGTGGAAAGCCTGAGCGCGGAGTATCTCGGCACTTTTGGCAATACCGAGGGGCTTACTCCGAACCTCGACGCATTGGCCAGGGATGGGTTGCTGTTCAATCGGTTGTATGCCACCGGCACTCGTACTGTCCGTGGGATGGAAGCAGTCACGCTGTCCGTGCCGCCGACGCCAGGACAATCCATAGTGAAGCGGCCGGATAACGCCAGGATGTTTTCGCTGGGATACGTTTTCCGGGAAAAAGGGTATGACACCCGGTTTTTCTATGGCGGGTTCGGCTATTTTGACAATATGAATGCCTTTTTCGGCGGGAATGGTTTTGATGTTACCGACCGCAGCAATCTCAGCGCAGAAGAGATCACCTTTGCCAATATCTGGGGGGTGTGCGACGAGGATATCCTGGGACGAGCCTTGCGGGAGTTCGACAACTCCGCAAGACGGAAAAAACCTTTTTTCGGGTACGTGATGACCACCTCCAATCACAGGCCTTTCACCTATCCCGAGGGGAAAATAGATATCCCCTCAAAAACCGGCCGATCAGGGGGAGTCAAGTACAGCGATTATGCCATCGGTAAATTTATCGAAGAGGCGCGGCATCATTCGTGGTTTGACAACACCATTTTTGTTGTTGTCGCCGATCATTGTGGCGGAAGTGCCGGGCGCCAGGAAATCCCGGTGCAAAGATATCATATTCCCATGATCTTTTATGGGCCGGGTATTATCAAGTCGGGTGTAAACAGTACCATGGCAAGCCAGATAGACCTCGGCCCCACCCTGTTTGGCCTTCTTCAGTGGCAATACCACAGCAAATTTTTCGGCAAGGATATCCTGGCGTCTGATTTCACCCCGCGCGCCTTTATCGGGAATTACCAGCGACTTGGCTATCTGGAAAATGGGTATCTGGCCATCCTCAATGAACGACAGGGGATTGCCCAGTATCAGGTGGCCAGCGAAACCATGCAGGATGCGGTGCTGGTCCCGATTTCCGAGAAAAAGGAACTGAGCGAGAAGGCGATTTGTGCCTATCAGGGGGCAAGCCTGTTGTATAAAAGGGATTTGGACCGTTGGTCCGGAGATGGGGGTCAGTCGGCCGTGATAGGGCAGGTCGCGAGGAAGGGTATTCCCTCCGGCAATGAAAAAAGGGGGATTTAAGCATGGACTTCCTCACCGCTTTGTTATAATGAGGTGACTGTTTGCTTGTGGAGATTCTTGTCCATGTGCGCCGGCTTGTTGGTTGAGTAAAATAGTATTCGAGGCTGAAAAGAGAGTTTCCATGGGTAAGGATGAAATTTTTGTGACCCCGCAGGGTACGGTGGCTGATTTTAGTTTTGATGCGAAAACCGCGGCTGTATTTGATGACATGCTGGTCCGCTCGGTCCCTTTATACCCAGAAATGCAGCGGATGATGTCCCAGCTAGCCCGGGATTTTGCGGTGCCGGGAACCAATGTCTACGACCTGGGATGTTCTACCGGTACGACCTTGATTCATCTTGACCCGGTCCTGCCCAAAGGCGTTCGGTTGGTGGGGTGCGACTACTCCGCCGCAATGCTCGAAAAAGCAGGGGAAAAGCTTAAGGAATATGGCATGCAGCATGAGTACGCACTTGAACGCATGGACCTTAATAAAGAGGTGCGGGTCGAAAACGCCTCGGTGGTGATCATGAATCTCACTCTGCAATTTGTGCGGCCCTTGAACCGGGATCGTCTGATTCAGAATATCGCCAGGGGAGTCAACGAAAACGGCTGCTTGATTCTCATTGAGAAGGTGTTGAGCCGGGATTCCCTGCTCAATAGATTCTTTATCAAGTATTATTATGACTTTAAGGAAGCAAACGGCTACAGCAAACTTGAGATCAGCCAGAAACGCGAGGCCTTGGAGAATGTACTCATTCCCTACCGGGTGCAGGAAAACGAGGAACTGGTGTTGCAGAATGGCTTCAGCCAATGCGAGATCTTTTTCAAGTGGTACAATTTCTGCGGGTATATTGTGCGCAAGTAAGAACGTACAGTCCGGCCAAAGGCAAGGCCGGGTTCTTTTGCTGTCTTCTCAATGGTCCTTGCTATCCTCTATTCGTCGTATAACTCGGGCGTGTGCCGGATGATCTGGGCATCAACCAGATAGATCACATCCTCGGCGATGTTGGTCGCGTGGTCGGCGATCCTTTCCAGATGCCGCCCAACCGAGAGAACGTGGAGAAGGTTGTTCACGTGCTCGGTGTCAGTGGTGAGCATCCCTTTGAGCTTGGTGTACATCTCCCGGTTCATGGCGTCCATATTGTCGTCCGCCGCCCGGATCTGGTGAGCCAGCCGCACATCGTGATTGATCAGGGAGTCAATGCTTTCCGTGACCATTTTTTCGGCAAGATTGACCATGGCGGACAGGTCAAAGGGAATCTCAAACTTATCCTGCGCGGCGAGGAACAATCCCCGTTCGGCGATATTGACAGCAAGATCACCGATTCGCTCCAGATCGCTGTTGATTTTCAGCGCTGCCACGATGAATCGCAGGTCGATGGCCACCGGCTGATACAAAGCGAGAATTTTCAGGCAATCCTCCTCGATATCCACCTCCATGTCATCGATTTCCCGGTCTCCCTTGATCACCGCGTTTGCTTTGCCAGGGTCACGGTTGATCACGGAAAGCGTGGCCTGATATACCCGGTCTTCCACCGCTTCGCCCATGGCGATGATCTTGGCCTTCAGTTTGTCGATATCGTGCTGCATGTGTTTTGGCATGACGTTTACTCCACCTGTCTGTTCAGTTGCACTGCCAAATAGTGATGATTGATGTTTCCTGGTTGAATAGTCCTAATTCCACGCTCAACCGAAGCGCCCGGTAATGTAATCTTCCGTTTGTTTTTGCTGCGGGTTGGTAAATATTTTAGGGGTAGCATCGCATTCAATCAGGCGTCCTTCATAGAAAAAGGCGGTGTAATCGGATACCCGTGCGGCCTGTTGCATGTTGTGGGTGACGATGACGATGGTGTAGTTGGTGCGCAGTTCGCCGATCAGGTCCTCGATCCGTGTGGTCGATTTAGGGTCAAGAGCCGAGGCCGGTTCGTCCATGAGCAGGATCTTAGGTCCCACGGCCAAGGCTCTGGCGATGCAGAGACGCTGCTGCTGGCCGCCGGACAGTCCCATGGCATTGGCGTGCAAGCGATCCTTGACCTCATCCCAGATGGCGGCCTGCTGCAAGCTTTGCTCCACTATTTCCGTGAGGCGGCTGTGGTCTTTTTCGCCGTGAATTCGTGGGCCGTAGGCAACGTTGTCGAAGATTGACTTGGGGAAGGGGTTTGATTTCTGGAAAACCATTCCCACCTCCTTGCGGAGTTCCACGACATCCGTGCCCGGGGCATAGATGTTTTTCTGGTTAATAAAAATGTTTCCTATAACCCGGCTGAGGGGGATGGTGTCGTTCATCCGGTTCAAGCATCTGAGAAAAGTGGACTTGCCGCAACCGGATGGTCCGATCAGGGCCGTGACCTGCTTGGCCGGAATCAGGAGCGAGATGTCAAAAAGCGCCTGGGTGGGGCCATAGTAAAAGTTGACCTGGTTGGTGGTGATGACCATTTCCATGTCTTTGGGATAAATCGAATGTTCTACCATCGGAATTTTTTCCTGAAATGTGTTCGAATGAGTATCGCGCCAAGGCTTAAGCCCAAAACCAGCAGGAGGAGAATGAGGGCTGTTCCGTATTGCATATGCCTGATCCGTTCCGCCTCCGGATGCTGGGTGGCAAGGATGTACAGATGATAGGGCAGGGCCATGACCTGATCGAAAACAGACTTGGGCAATCTGGGGAGATAAAAAGCCGCTACGGTCAGGAGAATGGGGGCGGTTTCACCCGCTGCCCGGCCAATGCCGAGGATCGATCCGGTTATCATGCCGGAAAGGGAATAGGGCAGAATGTTGGTGCGGATCATTTCCCATTTGGTGGCGCCCAGCGCCAGGCTTGCATCGCGAAATCCTTTGGGAACGGCCCGCAGCGACTCTTCACTGGCCACGATAATAGTGGGCAACACCATGCAGGCCAGGGTCAGGCTGCCGGCCAGGATTGAAGGGCCGAAGCCGCAAAACAACACAAAAATCCCAAGACCGAAAAGGCCAAAGACAATGGAGGGAACCCCGGCCAGGGTGATAATGGCCAGACGGATCAGGCTGTTAAACTTGCCCTGATCCGCATATTCGGCAAGATAGATCGCTCCGCCGACCCCCAGGGGGAGACAGATGGCAATGGTCCCCACCACCAGATAAAAAGTACCGATAATGGCCGGGAAAATGCCGCCTTCTGCGCCGCTTCTCCGCGGGAAACTGCTGACGAACTGCCAGTTCAGGGCCGAGATGCCGTTTTTGATGATGTCGAACAGGATATAGCCGATTATCACAACAATGGCGTAGGTGATAAGCCTCAGGGAAAGGAGGATGACTTTGTCAGTGGTGTTATTAGTCACTTATCAGCCTCGCACGCTGTAAAACTGCGAAAATCCGCTTTGCCGACGTTCAGTACCCCTGTGACTTTTATTTTTTCTTGCACGAGTGTTTTCATTTCATCATGCCGTATTTTTTCAGCACGCGCTGTGCAATGATGTTGAGTCCAAAGGTGATGACCAGCAGGATAATCCCGATCCAGAAAAGCGCCTGATAATGTACGCTGCCAAAAGGAACTTCTCCCATCTCCGCGGCGATGGTTGCGGTCATGGTCCGCACCGATGCCAGGGGGGAGACGGTGAGAATGGCTGAATTGCCGGTGACCATCAGCACGGCCATGGTTTCCCCGATAACTCTGCCGATTCCCAGCATGACCGCAGCCACGATTCCCGGTAGCGCAGCAGGCAGGGTAACCCGGAAGATGGTCTGCAGATGGCTGGCCCCGAGAGCAAGGGAGGCGTTTTTCAGGGCGTACGGCACGCTGACCAAGGCATCCTCGGAAAGGGAGATGATGGTGGGAATGGCCATGAGCGAGAGGAGCAGGGCGCCGGTTAAGGCGGTGAGGCCTGTGCTGAGGCCGAAAACCGCTTTGATGAAGGGCGCCACCACCAGCAAACCGAAAAAGCCAAGAACCACGGAGGGGATGCTGGCCAGGATCTCAATAAACGGCTTGAGGAATTCGCGTTCGGCAGGCCGGGCAATTTCTGCGATGTAAATGGCAACCAGCACGGATATAGGCACTGTGACCAGCATGGCCAGAGCGGTAACCAGGGCCGAGCCGGAAAGCAGAGGACCAACGCCGAAAAGTTCCTGCTGAAAGGAAACCGGAATCCATTGGCTGTCCCAGAGCTTGTCCAGCCCTGGCTTAAGCGCAAAAGGTCCGGCCTCCTTGAACAGGAAGAGGAAAATCAGGCAGACGACAAGGACGCTGGTCGAGGCGGCGCTGACCAGCAGCCACCGCATCAGCTTGTCGGTTATGAAAAGTTTACGAGACCGGGACATATCCCGTTTCTCTCACAATCTTTTGCCCTGCCGGACTCAGGCAGAAGTCGATGAATTGTTTCGTTGCATCCTTTGGCTCACCGTTGGTGTAGAAGAACAGGGGGCGGGAAACAGCGTAGGCTCCGGAACGAACAGTTTCTTCGCTGGGGACCACCGGTCCGGACTGATCATTGGCCTGCACCCCAAGCGTTTTAACAGTGCCTTGTGCTTCGGCTGCAAAACCCAAACCCACATAAGCGATGGCTCCTCGGTCGGCAGCTACGGACTGCACCAGTGCTGAAGTGCCGGGCAGCAACCGTGCGGAGGGACTGAAGTCCTCCTTGTTTAAAACATGCTCCTGGAAGAAAACAAAGGTCCCGGAGCTGGATTCGCGGGACAAGAGAAGAATAGGGGTGTCAGCGCCGCCGACTTCCTTCCAGTTGGTCACCTTTCCTGTATAGATCAATCGCAGTTGGTCGATAGTCAGGTTGTTCACCAGGTTTTCCGGGTGCACGATCAAGACGATGCCATCACGGGCCACCGAAATTTCCAAAGGGGTAATGTTGTTTTCTTTGGCGAGTTTTAATTCTTTTTCCTTCATGCCCCGGGAAGCCGCGCAGATATCGGTGGTGCCGTTGATCAGGGCGGCGATGCCGGTGCCGGAGCCACCGCCGGTCACGGAAATGTCAATATCGGCATGAGCTTTCATGAATTCTTCCGTCCAGGAACTGACCAGGTGAACCATGGTGTCGGAACCCTTGATGGAAAGGGATTGGACGGACGCGGATTGCTGCGAGGGGCCGGAATCGCAGCCGGTTAGTGCAGTTGCGAGCAGCAGGCCAAGAGCCAAGGCGACTTTTTTCATGATCTCCTCCGTATAGAATGGACGTATTGGTAAAAGAAGCCGGCGCCTTTGTGCGGTGCGGCGCCGGTGTCTGTAACCCTTTGAATTTGCGGGAGCCGGACGAATCAAATCCTGCACTGCCCCGATACCAGAAATCAGAGGTATTTGCCAGTAAAAATTATACCGAAGATTGTCGTGAGTGCGTGCAAAAAAAAGAGAGGCGTCCGATGCATGGGCAAAAAAACGACCCGGTTCTGTGCAGATAGCGGAGTCGCGATGGGGTCAACTTTCGATAGGCAACCACCCTGGCGGAAAACCCATATGCTAAAAGATCCGGAAAGGCAATGTTCCATCCCAAGCATAAGGGAAGTCGATGGTGCGGGTTTTTTCAAGGTGGTAGCAGGTCATGGTTTTTTCGCGACAATCTCATGTGCCGGGTTTGCGGGCGTATGTCGGTGCTTGCGCAGCATGTAGTAAAGGACCGGCACCGCCATGCGGCTGATCAGAAGCGAGGCGATCTCCCCGAACATCAGCGAGATGGCGAGCCCCTGGAAGATCGGGTCGGCAAGGATAACCGAGGCCCCCACCACCACGGCCAGGGCGGTAAGAAGCATGGGCCGGAAACGGATCGCCCCGGCTTCCACTACGGCTTCTTCAAGCGGAAGACCGTGACTGATGCGCAGTTCGATGAAGTCCACGAGGATGATGGAGTTGCGCACCACGATCCCGGCTCCGGCCATGAAGCCTATCATGGAGGTAGCAGTGAAAAAGGCGCCGAAACCCCAGTGAGCGGGAAGAATGCCGATCAGTGAAAAGGGGATTGCCGCCATCACTACGAGCGGCACGGTGTAATCCTTGAACCAGCCCACCATGAGCATGTAAATGAGGATCATCACCGCGCAGAAGGCGAGCCCGAGGTCCCGGAAGACCTCCAGGGTGATGTGCCACTCACCGTCCCATTTGATGGCCGGTTCGAGTTCGGAAAAAGGCTGTTTGAGGTTGTATATCGTGATGGCCTTTTGCTCTCCCCCGTATTCCCGGCCGTCGAGTTCGGCAAGTTTTTTGTTCAAGGCAAAGATGGCATATACCGGGCTTTCCGCAGCGCCTGCCACATCGCCTGTCACATAGATAACCGGCTTGAGGTTTTTTCGGTAGATGGGCTGATCAATGGGCGTCTGGCTGATCGTGACCAGTTCCCGCAGGGGGACCAGCGGGCCGGACGGGTTCAGGCCGGAGCGGAGTTGGATGTTTAAAATGTTTTCGACCCGTGCCCGCTGTGCTCGGGGCAGCTCAAGCACAATGCTGATCCCTTCCTTGTCGTTGGGCTGATGGAAAAGAGAGACGGCCAGTCCCTTGACCGCCAGATCGACGGTTTGGCTGATCTCGCCTTCGGAAATACCGTTGAGGGCTGCTTTTTCCGTGTTGACCGTAATAACGGTCTTGAGTCGCTCCGTCTCCCGGTACCAGTCCACATCGACAACTCCTTCCGTGGCAGTCAGAAGATCCTTGACCCTGGTGGCCAACTGCACCCGTTGATCATCGGTTTGACCGTAAATCTCGGCAACCAGAGTCTGCAGCACCGGAGGTCCCGGCGGGACTTCGGCTACAGCCACGGCAGCCCCGTATTTTTCAGCAATGGCCGCTACCTGAGGCCGGATGCGCTTTGCAATATCGTGGCTCTGGGCTTTACGCTCGCTCTTGGGCAAGAGATTGATCTGGATATCTGCTAAATGAGCGCTGTTACGCAGGTAGTAATGGCGGACCAAACCGTTGAAGTTGTAAGGTGAGGCAGCCCCGGCATACACCTGATAGTTGATCACCTCCGGTTCCCGGCCGACGACTGCGGCCATCTCCCTGGCCGCCCGGGTGGTTGCTTCCAGAGGAGAGCCTTCAGGCATATCCAGAATAATCTGGAACTCGCTCTTGTTGTCAAAGGGCAGCATCTTGACCTTGACCATCCCGAAATAAACCATGGAGCACGAGCCCAGAAGCAGGGCGATAATGCTCAGGAAAAAAATGAAGCGCCAACGGGCCTGGTTAAGGAGCGGATCCATGGCCTTGTGGTAGAGGCGGGTGAAGAAATCATCCGGGGCGTGGTCCTGAAGGTCTTGCTGCTCTGTTTCTTCTGCCTCGAGGGAACACTCCGCCGGGGAGCAATTCTTTTTCAGTACCCGCACCGCAGCCCAAGGTGTAACGGTGAAGGCGATGATCAGCGAAAAGATCATCGCCGCGGAGGAGCCGATGGGGATCGGCCGCATATAGGGCCCCATCAATCCGCCGACAAAGGCCATGGGCAGAATGGCGGCGATCACCGCCCAGGTGGCGAGGATGGTCGGGTTGCCCACCTCGTTTACCGCCTCAATGGCGATGGTGAGCAGCGGTTTTCGAGTGTTTGAAGGGAGCCGGAGGTGGCGGACGATATTTTCCACCACCACGATGGCGTCATCCACCAGAATGCCGATGGAGAAGATCAGTGCGAAGAGGGTGATGCGGTTCAGGGTGTAGCCGTAGAGGTAGAAAAGCAGCAGGGTCAGCGCCAGGGTCGAGGGTATGGCGAGGATGACAATGATCGACTCCCGCCAGCCCAGGAAGAAGAGGATGAGCAGGGTTACGCCGAAAACGGCAATTCCCATATGCAGCAACAGTTCATTGGATTTTTCCGCAGCAGTTTCGCCGTAATTTCTGGTCACGCTGACGGTGACGTCGTTGGGGATCAGGGTACCCTTGAGGGAGTCGATTTTGGCCAGCACCGTTTCCACTACCTGTACGGCGTTGGCACCCGCCCGCTTTGCAACCGAAAGGGTCACCGCTGCTTCTTCGGCCTGTCCCTTGCCCTGGCCGAAGAGCACATAGTTGGTCACCTCTTCCGGGCCGTCGATCACGTCGGCTACCTCGGCAAGATACACCGGTTTACCGCTATGAACGCCTACGACAATACGGCCGATTTCCTTGGCTGAGGCGAGAAACTGCCCGGTTTGCAAGAGAACTTCCGTGTTCAGGGACTGCAGGGTGCCTGAGTATGATTGCAGGTTGGCTTGCTGCAGTTTGGGAATGATCTCCGTCGCGGTCAGCCGTCGGGAGGCAAGCCGGGCAGGATCGAAGAGCACCCGTACCTGGCGACGGGTGCCGCCGATGAGCTTGGTTTCGGCCACCTCGTGGATGTTTTTGACCGCGTCATCGATTTGGACGGCAAGGCGCCGGAGGGTGTAATGATCATAATGCGGGCTGTGCAGAGTCAGGGCGAGAATCGGGACATCGTCAATGGTATGCGGCTTGACCAGCGGCGTAAGTACGCCATGGGGAATGCGGTCGAAATTGGTGGCC
>Ga0180009_10004287_pt1 | contig 15805 bp, 15 predicted proteins | sample OS_PC_MetaG_FD_123537 | JGI IMG/M metagenome (GOLD analysis project Ga0180009, IMG submission 123537) | Groundwater microbial communities from the Aspo Hard Rock Laboratory (HRL) deep subsurface site, Sweden - OS_PC_MetaG | ecosystem: Environmental > Aquatic > Deep subsurface > Groundwater...
ACGCTGGTCAGCCTGGCTTTCCTGCTGAGCTTGTGGCGCCTGATAAAAGGCCCGGATGCGCCCGATCGCATCCTCGCCCTCGATACCCTCTACGTGAATACGATCGCCCTGCTGGTGCTGCTCGGCATCCATCTCGGCAGCGCCATTTATTTTGAGGCGGCGCTGTTGATTGCCATGATGGGTTTCGTCGGCACCATCGCGCTATGCAAATACCTGCTGCGCGGCGACATCATCGAATGAGCGCGAAACCATGATCGACTTTCTGCTTTCCGTCCTGATTCTCACCGGCGCGATCTTTACCTTCATCGGCTCCCTGGGCCTTGCCCGCCTGCAGGATTTCTACACCCGCCTGCACGGCCCGACCAAGGCCACCACGCTCGGTGTCGGCTGCCTGCTGATCGCCTCGGCCCTCTATTTCAGCATCCAGAAAGACGGCGTCAGCCTGCACGAAGTATTGATCTCGCTGTTTCTCTTCATCACCGCGCCGGTGAGCGCACACTTGCTCGCAAAGGCGGCACTGCATCTCAAGGTCAAGTCGCTCGCACCACCCCCAGTGCAAGGCAGCGACACGCCGCCGAGCACGCACTGAAGCGTACGCTCAGTCGACCCGGGGAACCTGCCGGGCGAACGGCAACCAGCGTCAATTCGCTGCGCCTGGAGGCCTATGGCCGGGGCGAGACCGAACCGCGCGCCGACAACAATACCGAGACCGGTCGCCAGTTGAACCGTCGCGTCGAGTTGTGGATCCTGCCGGTGGTGGCGGGCTAGCCCCCGGTTCCGGGAGTCCAGAGGGGTGGACGCCCAGCGACCCAGGATGATCCACCCTGCAGGGCGCCCCGCTCACCTCGCCGCACCATATCGGGTGATTTCTCGTGCTATCCCCTCAAGCGGCACGCTTCGTTCGACGCCTCCCAGCTTCACCGCTTCCTTGGGCATGCCATACACCACGCAACTCACCTCATCCTGCGCCAAAGTGGTCGCGCCGGCCTCATGCATTTCCTTCATGCCGCGCGCGCCATCATCACCCATGCCGGTCATGATCACACCCAGGGCATTGCCGCCCGCGCAGCGGGCAGTTGAGCGGAACAACACGTCCACCGAGGGACGATGCCGGTTCACCTGCGGGCCATCGATGACGTCCACATGATATTGCGCGCCACTTCGTTTCAGCTGCATGTGGCGCCCGCCCGGCGCGATCAATGCCCGCCCGGACAACACTCGGTCACCATTCCTGGCTTCTCGTACCTCGATCTGGCAGATGCTGTCCAGACGTGCAGCGAAGGCTGCTGTGAATTTTTCCGGCATGTGCTGGACGATGACAATGCCCGGACAAACGCGAGGCAAAGCAATGAGCACGGCTTCCAGTGCCTGGGTACCGCCAGTGGAGGCCCCTATCGCCACGACCTTGTCGGTCGTCTCGTGCATGGCCTGAATCGGCCCTGACGGAATTGCATCCATCCCCAGGCGGGGAGGCGGCACAGCGACGGGCACCATTTTTCGCATGTTGGCCTGGGCTGCGTCGCGCACCGCGGCCACAATCTCACTGCCTGCGTCCACCAGAAACTGTTTCAACCCCATGCGCGGTTTGGTGACAATACTTACTGCCCCGGCAGACAAAGCCTGCATGGCTGTCGCCGTACCCGCCTCGGTCAGCGAAGAACAAATGACAACCGGCGTTGGGCGCTCTGCCATGAGCTTCTTCAGAAACGTAATGCCATCCATGCGCGGCATTTCCACATCCATCAGCAGCACATCCGGCCAGTCCTTGTTCATCTTGTCCAGGGCGAACAGCGGGTCGGCGGCCGTGCCGATGACCTCGATGCCCGGCGCGCTCTTGAGCACGGCGCTCATCACCTGGCGTACGGTGGCGGAATCGTCAACGATCAGAACGCGGATCGGCTTCATTTCACATGGATCGCAATCGAGCTGTGGGCGGCTTCCGGCAACTGTGTGCGCTTCACCCAGACGTTCCCGCTTCCGATATCAAACATGACCTGGCGATGACCGTACCCGCCCAACTGCTCCGCCTTGACTACAAAACCATGACGTTGCATCAGTTCATGGCCAGCAGCGGCATTGCGTTCCGAGACCTGTGCAGCGCAGCGTTCATCATGGCAAAAGGCTTGCCTGAACATGTGCCCGCCACCAAACAGCTTGGCTTCATACTCTTGCGGTTTGCTGCGCGCCATCCACATTTCCTTGACCAGCAACTCTAACGCCTCATCTCCGAAGCGCCCATCCTCTTGCTCCATAGCGTCACGCACACGACCCGGCAGCATGTAGTGGCACATACCGCCAATGCGCCAATGCGGGTGCCATAAGGTAACCGCCACACAGGAGCCAAGTATGGTTCGGATGCGCGTGTGTTCGTCGCCTACCCACCACTCTCCGGGCCGGAGAAACTTCTCGACGATGCGTGACGGATTGTTCAAGGTCGGCATCATGGCTTTCGATAAATCGATGGCCTCAAGGTCTCCAGGCCATGCACCAACCCGTTCAGGTTTTCCGAATGGCCCACTATGAAAAAACCACCCGGCCTGAGTTTCGTCAGCAGGCGAGCCACCACCTGTCGCTTGGTTTCGGTTTGGAAATAGATCATCACGTTGCGCAGGAAAATCACATCGAACTCGCCCACATCGGGCAATTTCTCGTTGAGATTGACCTGTGCAAACTGGACGCGCCGACGCAGGGCCGGGGCAATCATGAAACAGCCCTCCTGGCTGCCTATGCCTTTGAGGCAATGGGCACGTAGCGCTGCAGGCGGGACGCCACGTATTCGCTCCATTGGGTAAAGCCCCGTTCGCGCCCTGTCCAGCATACGGGTACAAATATCCGACCCCAGGATTTCCCAGGGGGTCTCGCCCATGCAATCAGCCAGCACCATGGCCAGCGTAAAGGCTTCCTCGCCGCTGGAACTGGCCGCGCTCCACGCACGAAAAGTCCGCCCTCGCGAATGCCCTGGCAAAATACTGTCGCGCAGAAAGTCAAAATGTCGGGGCTCGCGGAAAAAAAAGGTCTCGTTGGTCGTGAGCAGATCCACTGCCACCTGCGCTTCATCTTTGTGTTGTGAAAGCAATTGGTAGTAAGCCGCGTAGCTGTCCAGTCCGTGGTGTTTCAGACGCTTCGCCAGGCGCCCGGCCACCAGCGCTTTCTTCGCAGGGGCCATGCTGATACCTGCGATATTGAAGATCATCTGCTGGAAGTGGGTAAATTCCGTGTCGTTCAGGGTCGCATTAAGCATGATATGTCGCCTCACAAGTCTTGAAACCGGGCGCAGCAGACTGAGGGTTATTCATGCAACGAACCTGCCCTTCCTCAATCCCGTTTCTGTTCATGCGACGCATGGCAGGCACTACTGTTCGGCTGTTTCCACCAAGGTTTCAGCCCGTCCGATCATGGCAAGCTCCTCGCTGGATAGGACATTGTTGACATTGAGGATGATGACGAAGCGATCCTGGACCTTGCCCATGCCCTGAATGAAGTCGGTGCGAATTCGGGTACCAAAACTGGGTGCCGGCTCGATGTCGGTGGCAGCGATCTCCAGCACTTCGTTCACTGCGTCGACCACTACGCCAATCACCTGAATTTCGTCTTCCACCTCCAGTTCCAAAATCACGATGCAGCTACGCCGCGTGACCTGGCTAGGCTGGCCGCCAAAGCGGCTGGACAAATCCACTACCGGAACCACTGCACCACGCAGGTTGATCACGCCGCGAATGAAGACAGGCATCATGGGCACGGTGGTGAGCTGACCGTATTCGATGATCTCCTTGATATGAAGAATACCGATGGCGAACACCTCGCGCCCCAGCATGAAGGTAAGGTATTGCTGGGGTTCCTGGCTAACGACGGAAATCGCGCTCGCCTGACCTTTGATATTGACCAGTGCGTTCATGGTCATCTCCTTAAAAACGCACGAACTCGGCTTCACCCATCGGCCCGATGGCGGATTGCACGGTCCTGGCCAGCTTCTTGACGGGAGTGGTCGATTTCGACGCAACCTGGTGCGTCATCGAACTGACCATCCCACCGACCTTGAAGAATCCGATCACCTGCTGCAGTTGCTCGGCCTGGCTGCTCATCTCCTCCGCAGTGGCTGCCAGTTCTTCGGATGCGCTGGCATTTTGCTGGGTCGCCTGGTTGAGCTGGTTCATGGCGACATTGACCTGTCCCACTCCGCTACTCTGCTCTTCGGAAGCCGCCGTGATTTCCTGTACCAGGTCGGAGGTTTTCTTGATGGAGGGCACCATTTCGTCCAGCAACTTGCCGGCGCGCTCCGCCATGTCCACCGACCCGCCTGCCAGTTCGCCGATTTCCTGTGCGGCCACCTGGCTGCGTTCAGCCAACTTGCGTACTTCAGCCGCCACCACGGCAAAGCCTTTGCCGTGCTCGCCTGCCCGCGCTGCCTCGATTGCCGCGTTCAGCGCCAACAGGTTGGTTTGATAAGCAATGTCGTCGATGATGCCTATCTTGCCAGCGATGCTCTTCATGGCGGCAACCGTCTGCTTCACCGCCTCACCGCCCTCGATCGCTTCCTGCGCAGCCTTTCCAGCCATGCTGTCAGTGACCTTGGCGTTCTCTGTGTTCTGTGCGATCGAAGCACTCATCTGTTCGATGCTGGCGCTGGTCTCCTCGACGCTCGCCGCCTGCTCGCTGGCGCCCTGCGACAGGCTTTGCGCTGTCGCGCTGACCTCCTCCGAGGCGGACGACAGATTGTCGGACGCGGAACGCACCTCGCCGATGATCTGTGTAAGCTTGCTTACCATGGCGCCCATTGCTGCGAGCAACTGGCCCATCTCATCCTTGCTGGTGGCCTCGATCTTCATCGTGAGATCGCCTTCGGCCAGTCGGCTGGCAATCTTAACTGCCTGGCAAACCGGACGGGTAATGCTGCGCGTGACCCAAAAGGCAATACCCGCGGCGAGAACCAGCGCCACCAGTGCCAAGCTCGTCAGCTGGTTGCGCGCCGATTCGTAGAGCTCCGTCGTATCCTTTTCGGACTGTTCCATCAGCCCGCCCTGGTACTTGAGCAGATTGTCCACCGCCGCGAAATAAGCTGTTTGCACCTTGCGTGCCTCGCTCATCAAATAGACTTTGGCCTCCGCCTGCTTGCCTGCCTCAACCAGCTTGAGGAAGTTCTCCTGGGAAGACACATATTTGCTACGGGCTTCCATCACGCTCGCCAAATGCTTTTTTCCTTCGTCACTTTTGGTGGACTCTTCCAGCTTGCCCATGTTTTCCGAGATGGCCTTGCGGGCGTCTTCGATGCGGCTCCGTTCCTTATTGATTTCGGCGCTGTCGTCAAGAAGCAGAATGTTGCGCATGGCGCGGGCGATCAAGTTGATGTTGTTGACCACCTCGTGGGCCTCCACCGTCTTGGGATAGCGATCATTGACGATCACACCGATTGCGTCATTGAGGCCGGCCATGCGCGTGATGCCGATGAAGGCCACCACCATCATGAGCAATGCCAGGACGCCGAAGCCGAGGCCCAGGCGCATACCAATCTTCATGTTTCCAAACATTTCACCACTCCTAGAAAAAACAAATTTCAAACCTGCGATTGACTCCCGCAAACCCTTTTTCAATACTGTGTAGCAGCGACCCGTTCGCGCGCCGCCTCGTTCAACAAGCTCGGCACATCCAGAACCAGGGCCACCTGGCCTGAGCCGAGGATGGTGGAGCCGGAAATTCCCCTGACCTGGGCAAAAATCTGTGCCATCGGCTTGATGACCGCCTGGAACTCGCCTTTCAATTCATCCACCACCAGTCCCGCCTTGCGCCCGGCACAACTCACCACCACAACGTTCTGTCGCCGCGTGCGATGTCCTTCCAGGCCCAGATGCTGTTTCAGGCGCAGCAGCGGCAATACTTCGCCGCGCAGGTTGAGGAAGTCGCACTCGTCGCGCTCTGCGTCCATCTCCACACACTCCAGCACCATATCCAGGGGAACAACGTAATGGCCGTCGGCCACGCCCATGAGAAAGCCATCGATGATGGCGAGCGTGAGGGGCAGGCGGATGCGGAATGTGGAACCCTGGCCGGCGTGACTCTCGATTTCGACCGAACCGCGCAGGGCCTGAATGTTGCGGCGAACCACGTCCATGCCCACGCCGCGCCCAGAGAGATTGCTGACTTGCGTGGCAGTAGAGAAACCTGGCTCGAATATCAGGTTCCAGACATCGCGGTCGGCCAGGTTGTCACCGTCCTGAACCAGCCCACGCTCCCGGGCCTTGGCCAGAATGCGATCGCGATTGAGGCCGTAGCCGTCGTCCGCCACTTCAATAATGATGCCGCCCGCATCATGGTAGGCATTGAGGTGCAACGTGCCTTGTCCCGGCTTGCCACTCGCCAGTCGATCCTGAGCGGATTCAATTCCGTGATCCATGGCGTTGCGCACCAGATGCGTGAGGGGATCCCCGATCTTGTCCACCACAGTCTTGTCCAACTCGGTATCGCCGCCGCTGATGATCAGCTCGACATCCTTGCCAAGCTCCTTGGAGACGTCGCGCACCACACGGCGGAAACGGCTGAAGGTCTCGCCTATTTCCACCATGCGCAAACGCATGGCACCATCGCGGATATCCTCGACCAGGCGGGCCATTCCCGACATCGACTCCACCATGGCAGCATCCTTATTGCGCGCGGCCATGAGTCCAACGCCGGCTCCTGCGATCACCAGCTCACCCACCAGATTGATGAGGCTGTCCAGCTTGTCGGCGTGGACCCGGATAAGGCGGGCTTCCTGTGCTTGGCGCTGACGCACCTCTTTTTGTTTGTTCAGGGCAGCGTCCACCAGTTCCGGATGAGCGATCTGCCGCTCCACCAGAATCTCGCCCAAGGGTTGCGCTTTTTCCTCGAAAGCGCTTTTTTCCTGGAGCGCCAGCGACTCGTCCAACTCCCGCTGGGTCACCGCACCACAGGCAACCAGCAATTCTCCGAGGCGGGTCTTGTCTTCCGGCAACGCCATGATCAGGTTGTGGAAATCCTCCATCCTGCTGCCCGGGGCAAGAATGTGCAGTTGGCAGTCATCCCGAACAAACTCGAATACGCCTTCGATGCGCGCCTTGTCGACCTCGCTCTTGAGGGATATTTCGAACCCCAGATAACAGCACTCCGGATCCATTACTGCGGCGTCCGGCAGGGCATCGCCCAGGGTGTCGAGATGACGGATTTCGCCCAGGGTCGCCAGGTAGTGGATGAAGGACAGAGGGTCCATACCGTTCTTCAGCACGTCCTGACCAAAACGCACGGAGATGTGCCAATCGTCGCCTACCACCTGACCGCCACCCAGACTTTGTAACGGAGACTCCGATGCAACCGGCAGCGAGGCTGCCGACTCACCCACGCACAAGCCCAACTGGGCGGCCAGCGCCTCGCCTTGCTTGCGGGTATCGCTGTCCATCTCGGCATTGTCGGACGCAAGATCCACCAGACGTTCGATGTAATCCCGGCAAGACAGCAACAAACCGATCAATTCATCAGTCAGCATCAATTTCTTGTTGCGCACCTGATCCAGCACATTCTCGGCCTTGTGGGTAAAGGCAACGATGTCGTCCAGGCCGAATAGACCGGACGAACCCTTGATGGTATGAGCAGCCCGGAACACGGCATTGACCGCTTCCGCATCGTTGGGGCTGGTTTCCAGGAGCAGCAAGGCCTCCTCCATTTCCTGGAGCAAGCTACGGCTTTCTGCGAAGAAGGTTTGCAGGGCTTCGCTCAAATCCAGACTCATGCCGTAGCCCCCCCTGCCTTGCTATGGCCTGACGGTAGCAATTGAGGGTCGCCGAACCAATTTCCCAGGCGCAGCAGTTCAAACACCTCCAGCACGGCAGGACTGTGTCCGACAAGTTTCAAAGCCTTGCCCGCGATGACTGCTTCGCGCTTCATCAGCATGAGCAACTGCACCCCGCTGGTATCCATCTCGCTGATGCCAGCAAGATCAATCTCGATTTCATCACTCTGCTCCAAGGCATGAAGCAAGACGGGTTTGATTTCGGCTGCGTTGTAGATGGTCATTTCACCAACCGGGTATAAACGCAGGCAGGCTTCATCTTGTTCAGTCTGTATTTCCATGTTTCCCCCGGCCTCACGGCATGATCAGCTTCGACACCGCGTCCAGCATCTGGGCGGGCAGAAAAGGCTTGACCACCCAGGCCTTGGCCCCGGCCATCTGGCCATCGCGCTTCTTGGCTTCGCCGGCCTCAGTGGTCAGCATGATGACGGGCGTAAACCTGTAGGCCGGCTTGGTCTTCATTTCCTTGACGAAGGAAATGCCGTCCATATTGGGCATGTTGACGTCGCTGATAACCAGATGCAGCTTGCGTCCATCCAGCTTGCTCAGCGCATCCCTGCCGTCGACAGCATCGACAACGTCATAACCGGCCCCTTTCAGAGTCAAACCCACAACCTGGCGAATGGAGGCCGAGTCATCAACGATCAAAATGGTCTTGGCCATGTTTTTTTACTCCTAAAAGAAAGTGATTTCGGTTGCTTTGCCAGGGGCGTTGCTTTGCGTACCCTGGTGGTTGTCCAATTGCTCAAGCGTCGTATAGGAGCGTGAGAGTTCATCGAGCCAGGCCGTCACATCAATAGAGGCCGCCCCCCCTTCCGGGTTGCCGCTATTCCGGGTTTCATTGATGACACTTTCCAGACGTGCCATGTCGTCCATGGTGTGGCTCAGAATCTGGCTGACCCGATCCTGAAACTGGAGCGAGACAATGACGCCCGAAACCGTCTCCTGCACCGCCTGCCCCTCATGCTGGAATTGGGTTGCAGCCTCGGTGAGATGCTCCACTGCGCCGCGGAACACATTGAGCACCCCTTCGATCAGCTGCTCGGAATCACGCATGGCGCGTGCATCCTGGTCGGCGTAGCGCTCTGCGATCTGAACGGCGCTATGAATCGCATGGGTCACGCTGTCGACGCGGCTGTTAATCTGTTTGCCGGCATCTCCCGACATGGTGGAAAGCTTGCGCACTTCAGCCGCAATCACTGAAAAGCCACGTCCTGCCTCGCCCGCCCATGCAGACTCGATCGCAGCATTGAGCGCCACCAGATTGGTCTGATTGGCAAGGGCTGAAACCAAGCCGGCCATATCCTTGAGTTCATCCGAGAATTTGGCCACTTCGTGGATGCGCTCGAGCATCTCTTCCTTGGCCTGGAGGCCGGCACGCAGAGATGCGAGCATGGCTGACAGGTCGTTTTGCCCCTTCTCAAGCATCACCATAACGTCCGCATCACTGCCGCCACTGGCATCAGTCAGTCCGTTGGTGCTGCTACGGTATAGACCCAGCGCCGCGCCCAGGCGCTCGTTGATTTCGGCGAAACAGGTCGCCAGATCGGTCAAGGACGTCTCGGTCTGGCTACGGGCCGTTTCAATCTGGCGGTTCCAGATCGGCAACACCTGGCCACACAAGACATCCAGTCCCTCGACGCTATGCGCGGATGATGACTGCGACAAACCGGATTCCTCCGCTTCACACTTGGCAGAGGCCAGCGCAATGCGAACCCGATTGGCCAGAAAGCCGCCAGCGATTACACCTGTCAGCCCAGTTCCCACCGCCCAGATCAAGTTGACTGTAGCGCCAGAGAAAGCAGCCGTTGCGGCGCCCAACAGGCCAAGCCCGGCGGAAAGCGCCCACACCCATCCCGCGATACGGCGATCTATTGCCTTGGTCACGTTCATTGCCTGTCTCCCGCCCGGCAACTGGTATCCGCGCTCAGCAATTGCGCAATCAATGCTTCAAATTCCATGGATTTATCGAAAAACCCATCGGCTCCGGCTCGTTTGGCTTTGTCCCGGTATTCGACCTGATTGGTGAACATGTACACGCGTGTTTGCGGGGAATCCCGTTTGATCAAGGACATGGCGTCCAGGCCGTTGCCATCCGGCAGACGCACATCCGGCACGGCGGCGTCGGGGCGCAACACGCGGCTTTTCGCCACCGCTTCCTGCAGGGAACGGGCAATGGAAAGCGCCGTGAGGTGCTCAACACCTCCCAGCATTTTCAGCAGGCGACCATAAATGGCCGAAGAATCATCCACGATCAACAGTTTCACCAGAACTCCATGCCACTAATAGACACTGGAAGTAACGGTGCGTGATTCGATATCCGTATCGGCGGATACCCTATTGATGGGGTAATCCGAAGTTGAATCGCTTGTAGGGATATCCTTATCCGGTTGCACATCCCGGCCAACCACGGATAAAGGTGGCGCTTATTTCAGCTGGCGCTTAGCCAGCCAGTACTTCATTGCAAGTCGTGGTTTATTGCGTAGCGCACCAAGTCACTCAGATTATCCAATCCAAGTTTCTGCAAGAGACGGGATTTGTGAGTGCTGATGGTTTTGGCGGACAGATGAAATTCTTCGGCAATCTCGTTGATGCCTCGCCCTTTGACGAGCATCTGAAAAACCTGGTACTCACGATCGGATAAGGCGAGATGCGGCGCGACCGCTTCCCTGGCTGATCGGTCGAACAACAGACGTTCTGCAACGGCAGACTCAATGTAGTGCCCTCCGCCGGCAACCTGTCGAATGGCGTGAATCAGGGTCTCCGGTTCACTGTCCTTGGTGAGATAGCCGGCAGCGCCGGCCTTGATGGCACGCCCGGCGATCTGGCTCTCTCCATGCATGGAAAGCACCAGAATGGGCAGTCGCGGTGCCTCTTCGTGCATCCGCTTGATGAGCTCCACCCCGCTCGGGCCGGGCATGTTCATGTCCAGCAGCAGCAGGTTGGGTTTGCAGGTACGCGCTTGCTCGATCACCTCCCAGCCGTTCTTCGCCTCCCCGACCAGCTCCAGTTCCGGGATCAGGGCCAATACCTGGCGCAGTCCCTGACGGACGATCGCGTGGTCATCGCCGATAAGGATGCGGATCATCGTGTACCTCCCCTGTACATGGAATACGTATCTGCAAGCTTGTCCCGGCACCGGGCCTGGAGTCGATCCGGGATTCGCCGCCGAACTGGAGCGTCCGCTCACGTATGCCCATCAGACCGAAGGTCTTGCGTTTTTTCACCTCGTCTTTGTCGAAGCCGACGCCATCGTCGCGAACATCCATTTCCAGAACCCCATTGACCATTTCAATCCGCACGTTCACCTCGCCCGCGTTGGCGTAGCGAACGATGTTGGTGAGGGATTCCTGCAGGATGCGGAATGCGGCCGTGGCGCGATCTTCGTCTATATCAAGATGCTCTTGGGGGGCATGCAGCTTGCAATGGATTTGGGTGCGCTCTTCAAATCCTGCGAGCTGCCATTCCGCAGCCGAAACCAACCCCATATCCAGCGCCCCGGGACGCAATGAAGCCGCCAGATTACGCACGACACCAATCGTAGTATCGATGGTATTTTTCATGCCGGTTGCATGACTCTCCAGCTCGGGATTCCCTTTTCCAAAGCGGATGTTCAGCATGGCCGCATCCATCCGCAGGGCGGTGAGGTATTGCCCAAGCTCGTCGTGTATTTCCCGTGCGATGCGGGTACGTTCCTTCTCGCGAATTTTTTCGTGATGCGCGGCGAGTTCGCGCAGGTTTTGACGGGAGCGCAGCAGTTCGTCTTCATGCGGCTCGGTAATTTCCTGGGTGGTTCCCACACAATGCAGCAATACACCGTCAGCCGCATACTCCACCTCGATGCGTTCGCGCACCCATTTCACCTGTCCACTGACCAGGATTCGATGCTGCACATCATAGGGCTCGCCGTTCATGGCGGACCGCCATGCCTCGATCACATAGGCGCGATCCCTGGGATGAATGCACTTAAGGAGGACAAGGTATTTGAGGGGCGTGCCTGGAATCAGACCGAAGATGCGAGCGTTTTCGGCCGAAAACTCCAGCGTATTATCGGCAATATTCAGCGCCCAGCTTCCCAGCATACCCTGCGTTTGGGAGCGGAGACGGGCCAGGCTCTCGCGCAGGATATCTTCGGACTGGCGGCGAACCGTAATGTCCTGAACGTCGAAAACACGATAGAGGACCTGGCCCGCCTCGTCTTTCACCGCCGTGACATCGATTTGCACCGGAAAAAGTCTGCCATCCTTGTGCACATGCCAGGACTCCCAGGAGTGGTGACCCATATCGTCGGCGAGGCGAATGTGATGGGGAAAATCATCGTACCCCTCTTCCGAGATCACGTCGGCAATCGGCCTGCCTGCAAGTTCGTCCACGTTGTAGCCATGCATGCGGGCGAACGCAGGATTCATGAGATCGATTTGTTCTGCACCACTGTTGCACACCATCACGCCCCACTCGGCATGCTCGAAGATATGTTGCCATCTGGCGAGACGGCTTTCTTTCTGCTTGCGTGCCGTGTTGTCGCTGAAAACCACCACTGCGCCGGTTATCTGTCCTTCCTCCCAAATAGGCGTTCTGGTGTACTGCACGTCGAGGGGACGCCCACTTTTCTGCCACATCACCGCGTCATCGCTGTGATGTGGCATGCCATCGCGGCACGTTGCAAGTAGAAGACAGTCATCTGCCGCGCAGGGTCGATCATCGCATTTGCTGCGGACAATGCTACGGACGATATCCTGGCCGATATCTTCATATGTGTAACCCAGCATCCGCTCGGCTACAGCGTTGACGAAAGTCATCCGGCCCTGGTTATCCAGGCCAATAATGCCCACTCCCGCAAATTGTAGGATCAGCTCATGCCTGTTCAGAGCGGCCGTCAAAATAAGATTGGATTCCTCGAGCCTCTCAGCGAGAGACAAGCGTAACGATATGAAAAACGGGTACTCCCATGGCCAGAAGCAAGTGCAGCACGATGCCTGTCCACAAACCCTCATGCAGAATGTGCCCGGTGCTTAATCATGAAGCGGAGCCGGTGCTCAAATCACCAAGCCTGAACCTTAGCAGAAGTCAGAAGTATAGATATTGTGACGGCCAAGACTTGGCCGATCCCGTTATCGGGCGAAATTGAAGAGATTATTAATGTTTACAAAGGCCAGGCTCCACAAGGCCGGCTCAAGCGTACTGGTGCTCTTGAGGGTGTCAACACATCAGCGTCTATTCAAACATTCGACCTGAACGACAGGCGCAAGCGTTGAAACCCGTCAGACTGAACACCGGAAATTCGCTTTTCTCATTGGCCGCAGCCTGGTTTAGCGTCTAAATTGAGAGCATGGCTCATCCACTTCGCTTACTGTCACGCTTTATCGTGCTTGCCTGCCTGATGTTTCTGGCCCTTACAGCCAATGCAGCAATGGTGCGGGTATTGACGGTACAGGGCGCAATCAGTCCAGCCAGCGCCGATTACCTGCTGCGCGGCCTCGATCACGCGATCAAGGACAAGGCGCATCTGATCGTGATCGAGATGGACACGCCGGGCGGGCTGGACTCCTCGATGCGCGACATCATCAAGGCAATCCTGGCCTCGCCGGTTCCGGTCGCCACCTACGTTTCACCCAAGGGTGCCCGCGCCGCCAGCGCCGGCACTTATATTTTGTATGCCAGTCATATCGCGGCAATGGCGCCAGCGACCAATCTGGGCGCGGCGACGCCGGTGGAACTGGCCCCCATGGGCGGTGGCGACAAACCTGCCCCGGCAGACAAGCCGGTTCCTGCAGACAAACCCGATTCAAGCAAACCGGTCGCGGACACACCAGTCGGCAGTCAGCCGCCCCCAGCGGGCGACGCCAAAACGCGCAAGGTGGTGCACGATGCGTCCGCCTACATCCGTGGCCTGGCCGAACTGCGCGGGCGCAATATCGAATGGGCCGAGCGGGCGGTGCGTGAAGCGGTCAGCCTGTCAGCAAGCGAGGCGCTGGCGCTGAAAGTCGTCGACCTCGTTGCAACCGACCTCGACGACCTGCTGAAGCAGGTCAACGGCCGCAGCATCAAGATGAACGGCCAGACTGTCATCCTGGATACGAGCAATGCCGTCATCGAACGCGTCATACCCGACTGGCGCAGTCGCCTGCTTTCGGTCATCGGCGATCCCAGCATTGCCTACATCCTGATGCTGCTGGGCATTTATGGATTGATCTACGAATTCTCCAATCCCGGCATGATGTTTCCCGGCGTGGTCGGCGGCATCTGCCTGCTGCTGGCGCTGTTTGCGTTGCAGGTCATGCCGATCAGCTATGCCGGTCTTGCGCTGATGATCCTCGGCATTGCCCTGATGACCGCGGAGGCCTTTGTGCCGAGCTTTGGCGCATTGGGACTGGGCGGCCTGATTGCCTTCGTCATCGGCTCGGTGATGCTGATCGACACCGACGTGCCCGGCTACGGTATTCCGTGGCTGCTGATCGTCCCGGTGGCACTGGTCAGCGGGCTGTTCAGCTTCTTTGTCGCGGGGATGGCGATCAAGGCGCGCGCGCGGCCGGTGGTCACCGGCGCCGAGGAAATGATCGGCGCCCGCGGCGAAATCCTGGAAGACCTGAACCACGAAGGCTGGGCACGCGTCCACAGCGAACACTGGCGCGTACGCAGCAGCGTGCCGCTCAAGCGGGGTGACCGTGTTCGGGTACGCGCCCGGCATAACCTGATACTCGAAGTTGAACCCAACCCTGACAATTCATATAAGGAGAATGATCATGTTTGAATTCGGTGGCTTGACCCTCGTATTCTTTATCCTCGTGCTCGTGGTCGCCAGCCTGCGCATCCTGCGCGAATACGAGCGCGGCGTGGTGTTCATGCTCGGGCGCTTCTGGAAGGTCAAGGGGCCGGGGCTGATCCTCGTCATCCCCGGCATCCAGCAAATGGTGCGGGTGGACCTGCGTACCGTGGTCCTCGACGTACCGAGCCAGGACGTGATTTCGCGCGACAATGTCTCGGTCAAGGTCAACGCGGTGCTGTATTTCCGCGTCATCGACCCCGCCAAGGCCATTTTGCAGGTCGAGGAGTTCCTGGTCGCCACCAGCCAGCTGGCGCAGACTACATTGCGTGCTGTGCTGGGCAAGCATGAGCTCGACGACATGTTGGCCGAACGCGAACGCCTGAATCAGGACATCCAGCAACTGCTCGACGCGCAAACCGACGCCTGGGGCATCAAGGTCTCCAATGTCGAGATCAAACATGTCGACATCGACGAAACCATGGTGCGCGCCATCGCCAAGCAGGCCGAAGCCGAGCGCGAACGGCGCGCCAAGATCATCCATGCCGAAGGTGAGCTGCAAGCTTCAGAGAAGCTGCTGGCCGCTGCCGAAATTCTCGCTGTCAGGCCTGAGGCCATGCAATTGCGCTATCTGCAGACGCTTTCCAACATCGCCGGCGACAAGACCAACACCATCGTCTTCCCGATGCCCGGCAATTTGATGAATCTGATGATGCCCGGCGGTAAAAAGGTCGACTGACCCCAGCAAGCAACCCCACAATCAACGTGGCATCGGGAACCCCGGGACGACAAAACACTCTATACTCGCGTTAATGCCTTTTTGGGCTTTGTTTTGACCATTTCACGTGAGGAAACCACATGAACCCGCAAGTCACCACCATTAACCGCAGCCAGTCTGCGGTCGCTTCGACCAACAAGGTCGTTCGCAACACCTACATGCTGCTGTCGATGACGCTGGCGTTTTCGGCGCTGGTTGCAGGCATCTCGATGTCCCTGAACCTGCCACACCCCGGCATGATCATCACGCTGGTCGGCTATTTCGGCCTGCTGTTCCTGACCACCAAGTTCCGTGAAAGCGGCCTCGGCATTGCCTTCGTGTTTGCCCTCACCGGCTTCATGGGCTACACGCTCGGCCCGATCATCAATGCTTACCTGTCACTGCCCAACGGCGGCCAGGTGGTGATGATGGCAATGGGCGGCACCGCTGCGATCTTCCTCAGCCTGTCAGCCTATGTGATGACCACCCG
>Ga0180009_10004288_pt1 | contig 15802 bp, 11 predicted proteins | sample OS_PC_MetaG_FD_123537 | JGI IMG/M metagenome (GOLD analysis project Ga0180009, IMG submission 123537) | Groundwater microbial communities from the Aspo Hard Rock Laboratory (HRL) deep subsurface site, Sweden - OS_PC_MetaG | ecosystem: Environmental > Aquatic > Deep subsurface > Groundwater...
GGTAACGCGTGGGTACGCGTTTGACTTCTGGCCATTTCATTTCAAATCAACCTATCCGTCTCCCGAAGATCGGACCGAAGGACTCCTCTTCGAGTTGTTCGAAAAACATCGCTCGTCCGACCTCGCCCCTTAGCCGGCGTATCTCCCGCAGGCCCATGGCGCCGAGCACTTCAAGGAGCTGATTGCGCCAGGCCCCGCAAATGTTGATGAGCCTCTGCTCGGCCCATTCGAGGGGGACCGACTCGATGGCCACGGGGCAGGCGCTCAGGTCCAGACAGTTCACGCAGGCCCGGCACTCGAGCGCCGTCCAGAGCGCCTGATCCACGACCACGGCGTCGGCCCCGCAAACGATGGCCTTGGCCACGTGTTCGGCCAGGGCCAGGCCGCCGGAGGCCAGCAGGGTCAATTCGTCCCGCAGGCCCAGCTCCACGAGGCGCAGATGGGCCTCGCGGACAAGGTCCCGCAGATGGGGCCGCCCGGGGGCATCCGAACCCGGCTGCCGGGCGTGGTGGTCGGCCTGGAGATGGATCACGTCGATGCCCGCCTCGGCCAGCGCTCCCATCCGGTCCAGGTATCCCGGACTCAGGGCGAGGCGCGCCCCGACCACCGTCCGGTCGTTGGCGGCCTTGAAGGCGCCCAGCCATTCCGTGAGGTCATCCCGGTCCTCGACCTCGATCATCCGGAAGCGCCGGCAGGCGGCCGGGTCCGGCTTCGGGTCTCCGACACCGAACGCGGGCGCGACCCACTCGTCACGATCCGAAGGCCCGGTTTCGACAAACGAATGCGGCACCACGGCCAGGGCGTCCATGGTCCGGGCCGCGGCCATCACCGAGGCCGCCAGTTCCCGGCTGACCCGGCGGCCTTCGGGCAGACCGAGCATGAAAGGCAGGGGCGATTCCAGGAAGCAGCCCCGCTGTCCGGTCAGACCGCCCCGGTCGTCGAAACCCACGAAACGGGGCTTCCGGCCGACGTCCACGGAGGTGCTGATGTACTCTCGGCCGTGAATGCCGTCCCGGGTCGGCCGGACGATCTCGGACATGTCCGTCCAGATGGAATCGAAACCCGGGCCGGAAAACGGCCCGCCGTACCCGGCCCCCGAGACCGGAATGCGCCCGGTTTCAGCCTGCATGTAAACCCGGGACAGGATGTCCGGGGTCCAGTAGTCGTCTCCCAGCCTTTCGTACTCCGGATTGACCGTCTTGGTGATCTGACGGTTCGGGCAACTCTGTACGCACTGGAAGCAGTGCTTGCAGAGCGAGTCCACCGTGTCGTTCAGACTGACCGGGTCGATGCGACGGTTCCGATAGACCTGGTAGACGCATTTCTGCTTGACACAGACCGCGCAACGCAGGCAGCCCTCCTCCCAGTCGAGCAGGGCCGCGCGGCCCGGGGCCACGAAGCGGGCGGCAATGGGTTCGGTGTCCAGATGATATTTCTTGGGCATGGCGACCTCTTCGCCTAAGCCAGGGAGGGCCGCGGAGACAGCCCGGCGGCCCGGACGATCTCCGGCACCTTGGACTCCCAGCCGATGGCCATGATATGGACCCCGGCCATGCCCTCGAGGCCGCGAAGCCACTCGATGGTCTCGACGGCCATCCGGATGCCTTCCTTGGCCTGTTCCTTGGCCGGAACGCCCTTGATCCGGTCGATAACCTCGTCGGGCACGTCCATGCCGGCCACCTTGTCCTTCATATACTGGGCCATTCGGGCCGACTTCAACGGCGTGATCCCGCCCAGGATATATGCCTTTTCGGTCAGTCCCTCCTCGCGGGCCCGCTTGATCCACTCCTCGAAACGGCTCCGGTTGTAAATGCATTGAGTCTGAATGAACCGGGCCCCGGCGTCGATCTTCTTGGCCAGGCGGATGACCCGGAACTCGACCGGGTCGGCAAAGGGGTTGGCCGCCGCGCCCAGAAAATACTCGGGGGACGCGGACAGTTCCGTGCCGTCCAGCAGCCGGCCCTCGCTCATGGTCCGGGCCGCGTAAAGCAGCTGGATCGAGTCCAGATCGAAAACGCCCAGGGCCGACTTCTGGTTGCCGAAACTCTGATGGTCGCCCGTCAGACACAGGACGTTGCGGATGCCCAACGCGGCCGCGCCCAGCAGGTCCGACTGCAGCGCGATCCGGTTGCGGTCCCGGGTCACCATCTGGAGTACGGGTTCAAGTCCCAAGCGGGACAGAATGACCGCTGAAGCCATAGAGGAAAGGCGGACCACCGCGGTCTGGTTGTCGGTCACGTTGACCGAGTCGACGACTCCGGCCAGATGGGCGGCGTGTTCTTCCACGGGCCCGGGATCGGCGCCCTGGGGCGGTCCGCATTCGGCGGTCACGGCGAAATGTCCGGCGGCCAGAATTCCGGCCAGTCTGCTTGTCTGCGTCATATCCGGCGATCCTCCCTGATAATGGTGCGCGGCCGGCCCGAATGCGAAGCGGACCAGTCTGCGGGGGGCACGAACTCTCTGAGACGGGCCAGCAGCCCCAGCGCGGCCAGACGGTCGTATATCAATTGCCAGGCGCAGTCCACTTCCGGCGAAACCTCGCACTTGCCGCCCTTGGAGCCGCCGCACGGTCCGTTGAGCAGACGCTTCGAGCACCGGGTCACCGGACAGACCGCGCCGAAAAAGGCCAGCTTGCAGTCCCCGCAACCCGAGCATTCCTCGACCCAGACACCGGGCTGGACCGTTGTCCCGATAAACTGCGTGTTCAGCCCCGGCACCACGTCGGACTCGGGGTAGAATCGGGCCAGGGCCTGAACCCCCGCTCCGCAGCCCAGCGAAACGATCCGCTCGGCCCAGGCCATGTCCTCGGCCGCTTCGGGCAAAAACTCGTTGACGCACTGGCGGTCCAGGCAGGCCTCCCGAACCTCGACCCGACGGCCTTCCTTTTCCAGGGCGATACGCAGGGCGGAGGCCGTCAGGGCCACCTCTTTCCTTCCCCCGGCGGCACATTCGGCCACACAGGTGTCGCAGCCGATGACCAGGACCCGGCCGGCCTTGCCGATCGAGGCCAACACTTCGGCCAGGGGTTTTTTATCCGCGACGATCATGACTCACCTCCGCCCGGTCCCGAACCCCGGATGGGCGTCGGTCCCAGGTCAACTATTTCTTGATAAAACTCGGATATCAACTCGGTCAGATCCCCGGCCCGGTCGGGTTCCACGGCCACGAATCGAACCCGGACCGGCTCCAGACCGATCTCATCGAGCCACTCGGCCGCGTAACCGACCCGCTTGGCCGCCCGGCGATTGCCTTCCACCAGACGACAGGCCCCCAAAGGACAGGCCAGAATCAGGGCCCCGTCCGCCCCTTGTTCGAAAAACTTGAGCACCTGGTGGGCCTCGACCTTGCTGCTGCAAGGCAGCAGCCCGGCCTCGACCCCCCGGGGCCAGCGGTGCTGCCGGTCCGTGACCAGCTTCCGGTAGGGGACCAGATTATGGCATCCACGCACGACGACTTTCAGTTCATTTTCAGCCATTTTTTTCAACCTTGCCCATGCTTTCATCCTGACTAACAAGCCAGATAATATTATTATTCCCTCTTATTTTATTCCGGGTGTAATTTGCCATATCAGTATGATATCACTATATAAACTATCATCATGCCGACCGGATATCGACTAGGCCTCCATTATTCCGGTAAAAAACGGACCGCCTTGATAACATGCTCCTCCCCGGCAATGCAACCTCTTTTTACTCCGGATTCAAACTACACCCGAGCAGTGCTTTCAACAACCGGACGGACGGGCGGGAGCGGAGCGGTCGGGTCAGGGCAGCTTTTTCGTGTCCCGGGCCATCCTGGCCAGGACCTCCCGGGCGGCCCGCATGTGTTTGACGGTGCGGTCGGCGGCCCCGGCCAGACCGGACATGGCGTCGAGCCGTCCGGAGCGCAGTCCGTCCCCGTCCATGTCCGCGCGGCTGCCCAGCAGGGAAAGGCGGTTGGCCACGAACCATTGCCAACCGTAAGCGCGGCGAAGGATCAGGCGCTCGTCTCCGCTGATGATGGCGGCCCGGGCCATCCGGTCCAGGGCTTTGAGAGGCGATGGGGTCAACAGGTCGGGGTCTTCGAGTCCATATTGAAACTGCAGCAGCCTCAGACAGCGTTCGATGTCCAGGAGGCTGCCCCGGTTCATGGGCATGCCTTCCGCCTTGGCCCGGTCCCGGTACCAGGCATTGACGCCGCTCTTGATGCGCGAGCCCAAATCGGCGACGGTCTTGAGCAGGGCCGTGCGGGCGGCCTGTTCGATGGCGTGCCCCAGTCGAGGCTGGCCCACGAGGAAGCGAAGCCGGATCAGGGCCAGACGCTGGTTGAGGGGGCGGCGATTCATGAAATGCTTTTCAAACGACGCGAACAGGACGACCAGCGCGCCGGGCAGAAGAGGCGGTCCGGGGATGCCGTGGTCCTCAGCCATTTGATCGTATCCCTTGCCCGCCGGGTCGGGCGCGGCCAGGAAGGACATGGTCCGGCTGGCCAGACGCAGGAAGTATTCCCGGGCCGGAAGCCATTCCTTTTCCGTCCGTCGGGCCGCGGTGAAGTCCTTCTCGGTCAGGGCCGGCGCGAACTCGGCCGCCCGGGAATGGACGAAGACCGGGACGGGGCCGGTCGTATACCAGGGGTCTCCGGCCCCCAGACGGCTGAGCGAACAGATGGCCACGGGCGGATTGATGTTGCGGCGTTCCAGGATAATGGGATGAACGTACCGTTCCCGAAGCGTCGCCTCCGCGACCCACCAGGCCCCCTGGACCATGATTTCGGCAAGACTTCTCAGGCGGGCCCGGATTTGATAGGGTTTGATCCGCTCTTCCAGATCGGCCCGGGCCACGGCCAGCAGGGTCCTGACCCGCAGGCGCCGCAGTGCGACCAGGGCCGCCTCCGGGTCGTGGATGATCTGTTTGAACTCTCTCCGGAAGTTATGAAACGACGGCATGTGGTCGTCGGCGGGATCGAACGCGCCATCGTCGGCCCCGGAGACGAAATCCGGTTCCTGCCATACGCCCCGGCCGACCAGGTCGGCCAGGAACGGACTCATTTCGATGAGGTCCCTGTCGGTCAGGGGCTGCTTTTGACCGCGCTTCAACTTTTCAGCCGACCACATCGCCATCCTCCGCTCCAAGGACTTCGGCGTAGGTCCGCCGGACCACGGCCATGGCCTTTTCCAGCCCGGCCAGCGGATCGCCGCCTTCCACGGGCAGGGTCAGGGCCCGGACCTCTTCGGGTGAATATCCGTTCGCGTCATCGGAACGGCCATGGATCAGGCCGAGCCGATTGGCCAGGCGGGTCATCAGTTCGTAAGCCGGGACCACCTCGGCCAGACCCTCGGGCCCAAGCCCTTTTGCGACCAGGGCCCGGAGTGCGGTCTGCGTCGTCCGGGACCGGACGTTTCCCACATGATCGCGACCGTGAACGAGCTGGAGATACTGGGTCAGAAATTCGGCGTCCACCATGCCGCCCGGCGAGAGTTTCAGGCTGATGGCCCCGGGCTTCATCGGCCCCCGTTCCCGGATCATCCGCCGGCGGAGCCCGTCGATGGCCCGGGCCGCGTCTTCCGGAAGCGCCCGCCTGAATATGGCCCGGGCGGCCATGCCCCGCACCCGGGTCCCCAGACGCTCAGGCCCGAGAACGAGCCTCATCTTGAGCATGGCCTGGCGTTCCCAGAGCTGGGACGTCTCGTGGTACCGGGCAAAGGAGGACGGTGTGACCACCAGAGGGCCTTGCCGCCCCGAGGGACGAAGCCGGGCGTCGGTCTCGTACCCGGGCCCCTCGGCCAGCGGGGTGGTCAGGTAGTTGTTGAAACGCTGGGCCAGCCGGACCGCCTGCTCCATGCCCAGTTCCGGAACGCCCCGCCCCAGGATGAAAATCAGGTCCAGGTCCGAAACATAGGACATCTCGCGGCCGCCCAACTTGCCCTGGCCTATCACGGCCAAGGGGACCGGCGCCCCGGAAGAGGCCCGCTCCGGAAGCATCAGATCGACGGCCAGGTCCAGCGTGCGGGCCATGACCAGATCGGCCAGGTCGGCCAACTGGGACTGGACCTGGGTCAGGTTCAGTTCCCCCAGCAGATCGTACAGTCCGATCCGAAGGGTTTCGTCGTTCTTGAAACGCCGGATGACGCCCAGTCGGATTTCCGTATCGGTCTCCCGTCCCAGCAGCGTGTCCACGTCCCGGGACATGGCCTCCCGGGGCTTGACCAGCTCGACGCCCCGCCGGTCGATCAGACTGTCCAGCAGACCGGGATGCGCGATCAGAATGCGGGACAGGAAATCGCTGGCCCCGAAGAGCATGTTGAGCACGCCCAGCAGGGCCGGATTTTCCTCGAGCATGACGAAGAACCCGGCCCGGGGCCCGATACTGGACAGAAACCGTTCCAGATGAATAATGGCCTTGTCCGGGTCCTGGCTGGCGGCCGCGCCGGCAACCATCACCGGCATCAGCTTTTCCACCTGCCGCCGGTACCGGGCCAGACTGTCGGGCAGATAGCGTTCCTCCCGGATGCGCCGGCAGGCGGCCAGGGCGGCGTCCGGGCGATTGAATCCCTCCCGGGCCAGGAGATCGAGGCAGGCCGTTTCGTCGTCCAGACGCCCGAACAGGCTGGCAACCCATTCGGGCGTCGGGGCGTTGGGGGCCTTGGTTCCGGTCTCCGGTCTTTCGTCCGGGTCGGTCAGGAGCAGGTTGTAACACTTTTTGACCCGGTCCATGTGTCCCGTCAATTCGGCCAGGAACTCGGGCCAGGGCCGCCTGTGATAGCCCATGGAACGGGCCAGAGCATCCTGGACGGCCTCGTCCTTGGGCAGGACCTGGGTCTGGGTCAGGCTCCGGAGCTGAAGGCGATGCTCAACGGTTCTGAGGAAGACATAGGCCTCGGACAGTCCGACCTCGTCGGCCCGGGTAATGATGTCCTCGCCAGCCAGGGCCGCCAGAGCGTCCAGGGTCCGGGGCTGCCTCAGATGCGGCAACCGGCCGCCAAATGTCAGGATCAGGGCCTGGGTGAAAAACTCCACCTCGCGGATGCCGCCCGGCGACAGTTTGACGTCGGCCGCGGCCCGGTGGCGCCCCGTTCCGCCCAGATGCCGGATTTTTTCGTTTTTCCTACGGGTGAAACGGGCCTTGAGGGCCTTGAGTTCCTCGATCGAGGTATAGTCCAGATGGCGGCGCAGGACAAAGGGCGAAAGGTCTTCCAGAAGACGCAGCCCGGTATCGATATCGCCGGCTACCGGGCGGGCCTTGAGCCAGGCCATGCGTTCCCAGGGCTGGCCGAGAAACAGATAGTGGTTGCGCGCCGTTTCCAGGGACTGGACCTGGGCGCCGTCCTTCCCGCCGGGCCGGAGGTCGAGGTCCACCCGGAAGACCAGACCGTCCTCGGTCAGGTCGGCCATGGCCCGGGTCACGGTGGTGAAGACCCGCTCGACCACTTCTTCCACGGGCGGGCCGTTTTCTTCCTTTTTTCGGGGCTGAAAAAAATAGATCAGGTCCACGTCCGAACTGTAGTTGAGTTCACGGGCCCCCAGCTTGCCCATGCCCATGATCACGGGCCTGAAGCCCAGAGCCCGGCTGGGCAGGCCATACCGTTCGGCGACCAGGCGGAGGGCGACATCCAGGCTCGCGGACAGGCAGGCCTCGGCCACCAGGGTCAGGGTCTCCATGACTTCGGCCAGGTCGGCCCGTCCGGTCAGGTCCCGCACGGCCAGACGGGCCAGTTCCTTCAACCGGAACCCTCGCAGCCCGGTCTGGAGTTCGGCCAGGTCGGCCGCACCCTGGACCCGGGCCTTGGCTTCACCGGACAGGCTGACGGGAGCAGCCGGCTGTTCGAAGGCCCTTTCCAGCAGCAGCCATCGGGCCAGGTCCCGACGCACGGCCAAAGCCTGGGTCAGGACCGGTGAAAACGACGCCAGAGCCGACAAGGCCTCCATGGCGACCGGGTCCCGTTCGATGGCCTGTCGCTCCTGGGCCTGGAAATGGCTGAGGACGTTTTCTCCGCGATGGTGCGGTCTGGCTTTGGACACCCGTCTCATTGGCTCACTCTCTCCGGACGACCCGGACGGGCCGGCGGCGGTCTGGACATTATCAGAATCGAGTCGGACAACTCAATCCTTAATGCGGAACCGGGGGGCCAGGCCCCCCGGCCGCCAAGTGGTGTCAGCAGTCGTAATACAGGTAGAACTCGTAGGGATGGGGGCGAAGCCGCAGCTCGTCCACTTCCCGTTCCCGCTTGTATTCCAGCCACATGTCCAGGGCGTCCTGGGTAAAGACGTCCCCCTGGAGCAGGAAGTCCTGATCGGCTTCCAGGGCGTCGAGGGCCTCGTCCAGGGACCCGGGCGCCGTGGGCACGTCGGCCAGTTCCTCGGGAGAGAGGGCGTAGATGTCCTTGTCCAGGGGCTCTCCGGGACTGATCTTGTTCAAAACGCCGTCCAGGCCGGCCATAAGCAGGGCGGAAAAAGCCAGGTACCCGTTGCAGGAGGGGTCCGGGAACCGGACTTCGATCCGCTTGGCCTTGACGCTGGCCGAGTACATCGGAATTCGCACGGCCGCCGACCGGTTCCGGCTCGAATAGGCCATGTTGACCGGCGCCTCGTAACCGGGCACCAGGCGCTTGTACGAGTTGGTCGTCGGCGCGCAGAAGGCGCACAGGGCGGCGGCGTGCTTGAGGATGCCGCCGATATAGTACATGGCCATCTCGGACAGGCCGCCGTACTCGTTGCCGGCGAACAGGTTCTTGCCGCCTTTCCACAGGCTCTGATGCACGTGCATGCCCGACCCGTTGTCCGCGAAAATCGGCTTGGGCATGAAAGTCACGGTCCGGCCGTTGCGGCGGGCCACGTTCTTGATGACGTATTTGAAGCGCATCAAATTGTCGGCCATGGTCACCAGGGGCGAGAAGCGCATGTCGATCTCGCTCTGACCGGCCGTGGCCACCTCATGGTGCTGGGCCTCGACTTCGATGCCCATGGCCTGGAGGGTCATGACCATCTCCGTCCGGAGGTCCTGGAAGGAGTCCGTGGGCGGCACGGGGAAGTAGCCTTCCTTGTACCGGGGCTTATAGCCCAGGTTGGGGGACTCTTCACGCCCCGTGTTCCAGCTTCCTTCCACCGAGTCGACGAAGTAGTAGGACGAATTCTGGTTGCAGGCGTACTGGATATCGTCGAAAATGAAGAATTCGGCTTCCGGCCCGAAATAGGCGGTATCGGCCAGCTTGAGGGACTTCACGTACGCTTCGGCCTTTTGCGCGATGTAGCGAGGATCGCGGGAATACCATTCCTTGGTGATCGGGTCGGCGATGTTGCAGATCATGCTCAGGGTCGGCTGGGCGGTGAACGGGTCCATCTGGGCCGTGACCGGGTCCGGAATGACCAGCATGTCCGAGGCGTTGATCGGCTGCCAGCCCCGGATGCTGGACCCGTCGAAGCCGAAGCCTTCCTCGAACGTGGACTCCTCCAACTGGGCGATGGGCACGGAAAAATGCTGCCACAGGCCGGGGAAGTCCATGAACTTCACATCGAGCATCACGGCTTTGTTTTTCTTGGCGAACTCTAAAACCTGTTTGGGGGTCATTATCATCCTCCTTCATGCGGCCGATCGCGTCGGCCCGTTTAGTTGACTTATTTTTCCAGCGTAAACTGGAGGGCTTCCTTCAATTCCTTTGTCTGGGACTCGTCGTAGAGCTTTTCCCCGAAAAAGTCCTTGACGTAGAAAACGTCGACGACCTGATCCACGGTGGTGGAAATCTTGGCCACGTAAATGGACAACTGCAGATCGAACAGGGTCTGGGTCAGTTCGTACAGCAGCCCGAGCCGGTCATGGGTGAATACCTCGATGATCGTGTAGAAGTCCGAGGTGTCGTTGTCGATCTCCACTTTCGAGGGGCGGCGCGGCCCGGCCGTGCCGTTGGTCAGCCTGGGCCGCTTGCGGGCCAGGCGGTAGTCCAGGGCCATATGTCCGGTCAGGACCCGCAAGGTGTCCCGATGGACCTTGGCCCAGGCCTCCTCCTCGTAGACCCGGTCCGGCGGATGCTCGACCTGAAAGATATCCAGGGCCACGCCGCTGGTCCGGGTGAAGACCTGGGCGCCCAAAATATTGATGTTGTGCAGGGTGAAGGCCCCCGCGTTGCGCGATAGCAGACCGGGCCGGTCCTGGGTCATGATGGTCACCTGGCAGAAACCTTCCTCCAGGTCCTTCTTCTCCCAGACCACAAGTTCATCCGGGCCAAGCCGGCGTTCCATCAGGATGTGGCCGACGATCTGTTCGGCCTCCATGACCGAAAGATAGTGGGCCGACATGGTTTCGAAATAGCCTTCCACCTCGTCGGCCGTCAGGCGGCCGGCCATGAGGCGGGTCACATCGGACTTCAAACGCTCGTAACGCAGGGCCTGCTCCCGCCCGGCCAGGCCGCTTTTGGTCAGAACGTGCAACACTTTGACGTACAAGTCCTGGACCAGGGAGGCCTTCCACTGGTTCCAGGCCCCCGGACCGGTGGCCCGGGCGTCGGCAATGGTCAGCAGATAGAGCATGTGCAGGCGGTCGGGGGCCTCGATCCGCTGGGCCGCGCCCACAATCAGCTTTTCTTCGCTCAAGTCCCGGCGCGTGGCCGTGTCGGCCAGGAAAAGATGCTCGGCCACCAGAAAGGACAGGGTCTCGACGCTCTCGGGCGACAGTCCCAGACGCTCGCCGATGGGACGGACGATCTCCGCGCCCCGGACCGCGTGACCGGACCCCTGTCCCTTGCCGATGTCGTGAAGCAGGGCGGCCAGGCAAAGCAGACTCGGGTCCTCGACCAGCTTGAAAATCTCCTGGTTGGAGTCCCGGCCATCCTCGTCGACCACGCCGGCGGCCATCTTCTTCAGCTCCCAAAGGGTATGAACCAGGTGAATGTCTACCGTGTAGACATGGTAGGCGTCGTGCTGGACCCGGGCCCGAACCTCTCCCAGTTCGGGAATGTAAGCCGCCAGCAGGTTGACGTCCTGCATGGCTTCCAGGTTTCGGGGACCGGTCACCGACCGGGGCGGGACCGCGGCCAGGGCGCGAAGAAACGAACGGGCCGCTTCCGGGTCCCGGCGAAAATCCTCGTCCACCCGATCCAGGTTGGTTCGGATGATCTCGAGAGAGGACTGGCTGATCTGAAGCCCTTCGCTCATGGCCGTCTCGAAGGCGCGCATCATCAGCACCGGCCGCTTCTGGACATAGCTCGAACTGGCCAGTTCGACCCGACCTCGCCGGACGGCCAGGCCCTTCTCGACCGTCCGGCCCCGGCTCGTCTGCCGCCAGACCTTGGACGGCCTCAAATCCTCCCCGATGCGGCTCAGAAAGTAGTCCAGCGTGCTACGGGTCTTGTAGACCATCAGGTAGTAGTCCCGCATGAAACGCTCGACCCCCGACACCCGACCGTTGCCCTGGTAGCCTAGAAACGCCGCCGTCTCCTCCTGCAGGTCAAAGGTCAGGGTATCGGCCTTTTTATCGCTCTGGCTGTGCAGATAGGTGCGCACGCAGGCCATGAATCCGTGCGCCTCCTTCAGCTCCTCCGCCTTGTCCGCCGGCAACAGGTCCCTGGCCGCCATGTCACGGAAACGCCTCAAGTCGTAAACGCCCCGGCCGCCCCAGATTATGGCGTGGATGTCCCGCAGCCCCCCTTGACCCTCCTTGACGTTGGGCTCCAGAAGATAGGGCGTCTGCCCGTACTTGCGGTGACGCTCGGCAATGGTCCCCTGCAGCTCCTTGAAAAAATCCCGACGCCGGTTCCGGGCGCCCAGCCAGCGCAATACGGTCTGGTTCAAGGAGTCGAAAACCTGCGCGTCCCCGGCCAGAAGCCGGCCGTCCATGAAAGAGACCAGACTGCTGAAATCCTCCCGGATCAGCCCCAGACACTGGGAGGTGGTCCGAACCGCGTGGCCGACGTCAAACTTCAAATCCCACAAGGGATAAAGAAGGTCCTCGACCATCCGGCCGATCTGCTTCTCAATGCTTTTCGAATCCACAAGAAACAACAGGTCGATGTCTGAAAAGGGCGCCATGTGCCTCCGGCCGTAACCACCCTGGGCCACCAGGGCCACATGGTCCTTCACGCCCCGTTCGGCCGCGGCCCGGTCGAACATTTCCAACAGCAATCCGTCGATCAACTCAGTGTATTCCCGGAAAAAATCCAGACCGCAACAGGTGCGGGCGTGCCGCGCCATCAGGGCATCCTTCTTTTCCTTGAACCGCTCGGTCGAGTTGGCTTGCCTGCTTTCCATTCCCTGATTCACCAGTTCTTCTTTTGTTGGCCGATGATTGAGAAAGCAAAAGACAGGCCAAATGGGTTTAATTATCAACCAGCTGATTTCAAGATATATTTATATTTTGCCCCTTTTCGAATTCCGGATTTTCCTACAAAATTGTCGGAAGCACTTCCGACAAAAACGTCATTTTTGTCGGAAATCTCCCCGCCCCCAATAAAAAAGGCTCCCCGAATCAACACAAATCCGGCAGCCCCATGGCCGCCTACAACGACTTGTTCGGCAAAATCGGCGCCCTTTTCGTTTGGAGCACACCGGCCGCTGGCCAGTTGTTCAACCCTCTCTGGGTGGACATGAAGGTCCGGGCAACCGTGCCGGCGGTCCGGATTCCACCGACCGGTCATATCGAAGCCTGGCTGCCGATTCCCATTGTGGACCCGCTTCGAGACTCGGTGGAACCAACTCAACCCCCCCCGTCCCATACGTCGAGCGGATTTTTCAGGATGATGTCGGTGACGTGTATTTCAAGGCGCCGTTCGGCACTGCCAGCGGGGATTTCATGATGGCCGACATCCCGTATTCCCATCTGCCTGGGTCGCGGCCGGTATTATGCAACGCACCGGTGAATGGGACGGGGGCCGGTTATCGATACGACGGCCGGACCGACGGCGGCGGGATTTCCGATACGGACAAACTCGGAAAACCGGCTTCGGAATACACGCTGGTCCGATCCTCGGCAACTGACCACGGCATGGCCTGAAGGCCGGTCAGGCCCCGGCCGCCCCGGCCAGGAGTTCGGCCGCGGTCTCGATCTGATCGGGTGAGTTCAAACGTCCCAAAGTCAGCCGGATCGCCCCCATGGCCACCTCCGAAGCCAGCCCCATCTCCTGTAACACCGGGGAGACCTTGACCTGGCCGGCGTGGCAGGCCGCGCCGGTCGAGGCCTGGATTTCCGGCGCCCGGGCCAGGATGTCCGCCCCGGCCCGGCCGGGCAGACAGACATTGAGGGTATTGGGGAGCCGGCGGTCCGGATGACCGACCCGGACCAGGTCCGGCAGTCGGGCCATCAGGGCCGCCTCCAGGCGATCCCTCATCTCCTGGAGCAGCGGCCCGTCCCGGTCGACACGGCCGGCGGCCAGTTCGGCCGCGGCGCCCAGGCCCACCGCCAGCACCACGTTTTCCGTGCCGGCCCGCCGCCCGGCCTCCTGACCGGCCCCGTGCATGAAGGGTTCGATTTCCAGCCCCCCCCGGAGAAAGAGAGCGCCGACGCCTTTGGGAGCGTAAATCTTGTGGCCGGCGACACTGAGGGCGTCCACACCCAACTTCCGGACATCGATGGGAATCTTGCCCACGGCCTGGGCCGCGTCGGTGTGGAGCGGGACCCCGCGGGCCTTCGTGATCCGGCCGATCTCCTCGATCGGCTGGAGCACGCCGGTCTCGTTGTTGGCCAGCATGATCGAAACCAGGGCCGTTTCGGGCCGGATGGCCCGGCCGACCTCGTCGGGATCGATAAGACCCTGGCCGTCCACCCGCAGGAAGGTGACCTGGGCCCCCTGAGCCATTAAAAACAGACAGGGATTGATGATGGCCGGATGCTCGGTCCTCGATGTGACGATATGGACCGGCCGGCTCCGGCTGTAAAATATTCCTTTCAATATCGCGTTGTTGGATTCCGTACCCCCGGAGGTGAAAACGACCTCGCCGGGTTCGGCCCCGATCAAACCCGCCACCTGGGCCCGGGCCGCCTCCAGGGCCGCCTTGGCCCGCCGGCCCAATTCGTATTCGCTGGAAGGGTTTCCGAATTCACCGAACAGGTACGGCGACATGGCCCGGGCCGCTTCCGGGGCGATCGGCGTGGTCGCGTTATGGTCCAGGTATATCATAACGTCCTTTCCTACATTTTTGTCGCCTGCTTTTCGGACCTCGACCCGCCCCGAACGATTCATGAGGCGGCCTGGCGAGGAGGCGGTCATTTCATGAATCGCTCGGGCTGACCGTCAGGTCCGGCGCTTGAAATAGCGCGGAGAACTCATCCGATCAGCCCCGAGGATTTGGGCCAGACGGTCCATGTTTTCCCGCAGGCCCACGGCGATGAGGGTGTCGCCCTCCCGGATGCGGGCCTGGGCCGACGGATTGAACAGCATCTCGCCTTCGGCCGTCTTGATGGCGATGACGATCAGGTCCAGGTCGCGCCGGATGTTGGACTCCATCAGGCTAATGTCCTTGATTTTCGACTTGGGGGTGACCAGGACCTCTTCCATGGCCAGGGCGCCGCTGACTCCATGGACCGTGGTTTCGATGAAATCGGACACGGCCGGCTTGAGCACGGCCTGGGCCATTTTCCGCGCCCCGATCAAATTCGGCGACACGACCCGATCCGCTCCGGCCCCGGTCATTTTTTTGATGGATTTTTCTTCCGTGGCCCGGGCAACGATGAAGAGGTCCGGATTGAGCCCGCGGGCGGTCAGTACGATGTACACGTTTTCCGCGTCCGAGCTGACCACGGAGATGACCCCCAGGGCCCGCTTGATGCCCGCGGTCAGGAGATTGTCCTCGTCGCTGGCGTCTCCCCGGATATAGAGCATGCCGTCCTTTTCGCACTGTTCGATGGTCAGAAGATCGCTTTCCACGACGACCAGCGGTATCTTTCTGGCCGTGATCTCCTTGGCGATGCTTCGGCCGATCCGGCCGTATCCGCACAGGATATAGTGGTCCTTCAGTTTTTCTATCTGTTCCAATTTATGCCTCCCGAAAACCCGCTGCAGGCTGCCTTCGACCATGCTCTGGGAAAACTGCCCCACCAGGTAGGCCATGTTGCCCACGCCGATGACAATGATCAAAATGGTGAATATGCGGCCGGCCGGGCTGAGTGGTTTGATCTCACCGTAACCGATCGTGGCCACGGTGATCAGGGTCATGTAGAAGGACTCGAGCGGAGACCAGCCTTCGATAATACTGTAGCCCAGCGTTCCGGCCCCGAAAATAAAAAGGCCGATCATTGCGGAAAACAGCAGGTGTCGTCGTCTTTCCGTCATGCTCATGGGTATGGATTATACCCCACGGGGTCGATCATGGGCAAGCCGGGGAATCGATCCGGGGCCGCGCCGACGCCTGGAGCCGGTTTTTTTGACTTGGAGGCCGGCCGCGGGTTATAGTCTGGGCCGTGAAATTCACCGAGCGCCATAGAGCCTGGCTCGACCCGACCGCCCTTTTCCTGTTGGCCCTGGGGGTCCGGCTGATCTACATTTCCCTGATTTCCGGGCATCCCTATTTCGAAACCCTGGTCCTGGACGCCCAGGCTTACGAGTCCCGCGCCCGGGAAATACTCCAAGGCATCTGGACGGCAGGCGGCGTCTTTTACCAGGACCCGTTTTACCCGTATTTTCTGGCCCTGATTCACAAGGTCGCCGGACCGGGCCTGGGTGCGGTTCGCATGGTCCACGCCGTGCTCGGCGCCCTGGGCGCGGTCCTGGTCTACGACCTGGGATGTTTCCTGGGCGGCCGCCGGACCGGGGTCCTGGCCGGTCTTATCTATATTTTATATGGCGCCCTGGCCTATTATGACGGCCTGATCGGCAAGGACGGGCCGGGACTCTTCCTGATCA
>Ga0180009_10004289_pt1 | contig 15797 bp, 15 predicted proteins | sample OS_PC_MetaG_FD_123537 | JGI IMG/M metagenome (GOLD analysis project Ga0180009, IMG submission 123537) | Groundwater microbial communities from the Aspo Hard Rock Laboratory (HRL) deep subsurface site, Sweden - OS_PC_MetaG | ecosystem: Environmental > Aquatic > Deep subsurface > Groundwater...
ACCTGCCGAAGCCCGCGGAGACCGCCGATCTGCTGCGGGTGCTCAAGGACGCCTATCAGAAACGGCTTCAGCGCAAGCTGGCCATCTCCGAGGAGAAGCTGTACCAGCTCACCAACATCGCCCCTATTGAGTCGCCACTGAGCATCCTCAGGAAGCTCAAGGACCTCGGCAAGTCGAGGTGAGCCGGCCTGAGCCGTGGCCTGGGCCAGGACCTCCTCGGCGGCCCGCTGGCCCGGCTTGACGTACTTGTTGCCATCCAGCACATGGCGGGCACGGTGAGCCATTCGTTCCGGTGCTAGAGCGTGTTCAAGTCGACGTTGTCGCAGTTGCGCCCGTAGTAGCTCATATAGTCGACCTTCCGCTCCAGGGCCTTGATCACGTGCTGGTTATAGTTGACCTTGGTGAACTTCTGCGCGCTGCCGAGTCCCCCTGGGCTGAACACGTTGATCTCCATCAGCTTGTCCCCGACGATGTCCAAACCAACCAGGAACATGCCGTCTTGCACCAACTTCGGCCTCACGATCTCCGCGATCTTCAGATCGCTTGCGGTCACCTCAGCTTCAGCCAGCTTTCCGCCGGCGTGGATGTTGCTCCGCATGTCGGCGCCGCGGCGAAGGCGGCGAAATGCAGCGTATTTCTCCTTGACCTGCAGCGGTCGACCGTTCATCACGAACAGCCGCAGGTCCCCCTCTTCCGCGGCGGTCAGGTACTCCTGGCAGATGACAAATCCATCCCGGCTGACCGCGTCGATCATCTGGTTGAGATTGGAGATGTCGCTTTCCGTGACGAGAAACACGCTGGCCCCCCCCGAGCCTTGCAGCGGCTTGAGCACGCACCGACCTTGCTCCTTGGCGAAAGCCGTGATCTCGGTCCGGTCACGCGTGATCAGCGTGCGCGGTCGGACTTCTTTGGGGAAGAGCTGGAAGTACATCTTCGACGATGCCCTGGCCAACCCGTTCGGATCGTTGACGACGATGACGCCGTGGCGCATCGCGACCCGCCCGAACTCGGCCGCAGCCGTGCTGGCCCACGGCCGCTTGAGGTAGTCGTCCGACGGCACGTTGCGCAGCATGATCACGTCCAAATCGTCGACCGTGATCCGCTTGCGCACGGACTTGGGTCCCTGCAGGTCGCGCAGGTAGACTTCGTGCGACTTGTACTTCGTTTGGGGCACCGTCCAGGCCCTGGCCCGAATGAACTCGTCGGGGTCATAGGCGAGATCGCCCACCCCGAACACGAAGACCTCGTGACCCAGGTTGACGGCCTCGCAGCCGAGCCGGGTGGTGGTGTAGCCGGGCGCCTCTGTTGTCACATCGTTTACGACAAATCCGATCTTCATTGTTTTCTCCTCCTCCGCTAAGCGTCGAAAGCCCGGCTTCACGCCCAGGTCTCCCTCCGACGCTAGAGTGTCGCGAGCTCCACATTGAATGGCGACGGTAGTGGCCTATTGTTAGCTTCCTTGTCCAAGGAGGCTGACCAGACTGAAACCAGCTCCGTCTCCGCGACGAAGACGATCCAAGCGGGCGGTCACCTCGGGGACCTGAAGATGGCGTGGAACGAGCGGGGCTGGCTTGAGCACATTGCGGTAGAGCAGCTCCCTGATGATGGGGACGTGCTCGATGGCGATCTTGCCGACGAAGAGCGGCGCCAGGTCGCCACCTTTCTTCAGGTAGCGCAGGATCTCTTCGAGTCCGCGATAGTAGATCGCGTCCTTGGTCAGGCCGCCGCCGCGATAGACGCGCATCGTCACGTTGTAGGCGGAGCGCTGGGTGAACCCGAATCCGCGGCTGAGCGTCCGGAAGGTGTCGACGAATGAGGCGCCATCCGTCAACTGACGCACGGCGACGACGCGCGCCGCGAGCTGCCGCAGGCGATCACGGGTCAACCCGCCAACCAGCCACTCGGACAGAACGGCGACGCCCTCCTGAAGTTGTTCATAGCCGGCGAGCCCCAAGTACAGCTGCTGAAACGGCTGGCTGCGGCCGTTGTAGTAGGTCAGCAGATGCGTGCCCACCTCGTGGGCCAGAAGGGCCTCGATGCGCGTCGGTGAAAGGCTGAGATCCGCGTTGATATACAGATTGCCGCGCGAGACGATCAACCCGTCGACGTCATTGGTTACCCGCGCGCTCGCTTTGAACGCGGGCAACACCTCCCGGTACGAAGCGATCTCTCGCTCGACGTGTTTGGCGAAGGCTCTTGCGTTCACCCTGCGACCCTCGTCGCCGCCATCAATCCGTGGCGTCCGCTGCAGCACATCGGTCGCCCGTCGGGAGAGGTCGTCTTCCACGCCACCAAAGAGCGCCAGACTCCCGTAGAGAAAGCGCGGGGTATCACGGTCGCGCAGCATCGTCAGCTTCAGCTCCAGCTCTTCCTGCTTCTGTTGAAACAGTCGCTGAAGGGCTGGGTCCTCGACGCGATCGATCGGGATCTTGTAGAGCTCGCGTTTGAGCAAAGCCGGGTCAACCGGCAGAGGCCGGTAGTGAAACTCGGGCGCCTGTTCGAATCGATCGCGCCCGAACTGCTCCCAGGCGCTGCTCGCGTTGACCGGCGACAGGCTCAGGAGGTAGTCGAACTGGTTGCTGACGCCCGCCAGCCGGCTGTCGATGGCCCAGACCGCTTTGACCACCGCCCTGCGCCCCAAGGCGTGGTGGTGGGACGGTCGGTGGGTCGTGCTCGAGTGGGCGAACTCGAAGTAGCTCTGACGCAGTGCCAGGCTCAGGCTGCGGCGCAGCCCGCGCGCGAGCAGGGGGAACTCCTGAGCCGAGTTTGCCTTGCGATAGACCGGTGGAATGGCGAGCCCCAGCACGGAGCAGCTCAGCCGCCGCGCCTCCGACCGGGTGAGCAAGGGACGCATGCCGGGAGGGTGGCGCACGCCACCGTGCGCGTGCGCGACCTCTACCCCCTGCTTGAGGACCTTGATCCGTCGCAGCTGCCTGGCGAGCGTATCGACCGTACGCGTCAGCGCCCTTGATTCGGGCGCGGAAATGTAGAATACGGGCGACACCGTCGGGTTCGCAGGATCGTTTGCCGGGCCACCGTCCTCGCTGGCCCAGACCTCGATGATCAGGAACGCGCCGAACTCGGGCGACAACGTGCTCACGACGCCGTGCACGAGGGCGGTCACGCTGGCGTGAGCGTCGGGGTCGCCGGACGCGATCAGGTAGGACGCCTCGCCCTTCACCAAACGCCGGGTCCCTGCGTCGTCGAGGTCGCTGGGCTGACGATAGACGCACAGGAACGGGAGCTGCCGATCTACGTGCAGTCGCCCGCCGTCGGGCAGCGTGCGGCGTACCGGCAGGTTCTTGGACAGACGCTCGCAGACAGCGCCGATCAACTGCGGCGCAATGCGGCGATTGGCCATCGGTCTCCGCCCTCGCTCGCCCTTTGTGGTGTCCACCGTCAGGTGCCGCACTTCTTCAAGGCATCGAGCACCGCCGGCACCGTGGACTTCAGCGCCTCGCCGATGGCCGCGATGATCGCCTTGTCCGGCTCGCCGGTCCACTCGTCCATGAAGAACTTCTTGTACTCGACAGCGAGGGCGACGCCGGAGTCGGGGAAGGTCTTGTGAATCCAGGCCGGCCAGTTCCCGCCGAAGAACTTCACGTTCTCGCGCACGTCGAGGCGTCCTCCGGGAAACTCGAAGGCGCGGAGCGTTTCGATGAACGTATCAACCACGGGCGCCCATCGCTGCCGGTCCATCGTGCGCGTACCGACGTTGACCTGCGGATTGCCCTCGGGCTCCGCCTGCGGACCGTTGGGCCCTTGCCGACGGTGGTTGTACGAATGGAGGTCGAACACGACAAAGCGACCGTGCTGTCGCGAGATCCCGGAGAGCAGCTCGCGCATCGCCTCGTAGAAGGCGTCGTACTCCGCCAGCGACTTCCAAAACAGGCGATCCGGCGGCACGCCCTGCCAGACGCTCAGGCCCCACGCGTCCTCGGGAGTGCGGCAGACAGCCTTTTCGCGCGGTCGATTCAGGTCGACCTCAAACCGCGACCGTGTCCCGAGGACCCGCGTCGGGGCTACCTGTGTCCATGTCCCGGTGAAGGGATCTTCCTCGCGCAGCCGCTCTTCCTCCGCGAGGGCCAGGTGACGGGCCAGGTCCTCGCGGATCTCGTGGCCGTCGTGAATCGCCGTGGCGACGAGGGGGCCGCTGCCCACGTGCAAACGCCAGATCTGGTCGGTCATGAGGTCGTTCCTTTCGCGCTCGACACGGAAGCGAGCATCGTAACAGGGACAGCAAGATCCGCACCAGGGTCGGGTCCGGTTCGCTCGCGGCGGTCGCCGCTTCAAGCGATCCACGGGTTGCACGACAAAGAAAACAAGGCTGCGAAGGAAGCTGCGTGAATCTGCGCCTCGATCGTCAACGGCGGGGGCCGTGGAGACTTCAGACAGAGCGCGGGCTGAACGGAACTCGAGGAGCTGATGGCCCGGTGGCTCGTGGAAGTCGAGGAAACCAAGTCCTCGGACTGTCGCACAGATCCACCCGGGCGGTGTGCCATGACGTCAGGGCCTGTTGAGCAGGATATCCACCGCGACGCCGGTCTGCTGGGTCCCGTGCAGCACGAGGGAGTAGATCCGGCCCTCGACCAGCGGCAGGCCCGAGGTGGAGATCACCGCCGTCCCGCTGGCGGAACCATTGATCTCGAAGACGTGCGTACCAACGGGAATCGGCACGAAGCTGCTCGCCGAGGAGAACGCGATCACGCTGAAGGCGTTGGCCACGTCCCCCTGGACCTTGACGTCCACGGCAGGCTCGTCGGGCGCGAGGTGGAGCAGGCGGAGGGCGGCCCTTCCGGCGGGCAGGCTCGGAAACCGGTCCTCGAGGAACAACACCTTGATCTGCTGGGGCACGTCGGCGATCGCCATGGTGTAGCGTGTCGCCGACTTGAACGGGAGCTTCTGCTCGTAGAACGTGCTTGCACCGGTGGCGACCTGCAGCGCCACGGTCCGCCGCCCCGCGGGCACCTTGAGGTAACCGGTGTCCTCCATGTAGCCGATCAGCTTGCTGGTCAGCTCCTTGCCGTCCACCAGGACGCCGACCCTGTCCGCCCCCGGGGAGGCGTGCAGCACCATCAGCTGTGCGTCCTCTAGCTCGGGGTCGAGACCCGGGTCCTCGTCCTTGCTGTCGGAGAACAGACGGGCGACGAGCGGCCTGTCGTTGTCTGACGAGGAGCCGAAGACGACCAGGGTGTGCGCCTCCGTGGCGTCGAGGTCGAGCGCTTTCAGGGAGATCAGCGGGCTGTCCAGCGAGTCGGACAGGAGCAGCGCGGGCTTTGCCTCTGACACGGTGGTGTAGAGCGACGCGGTGCCGGGCTCGACGTCGCTCAGCAGGGTGCCATTGCCCGTCGCAAGCTCGACCTTCCCCGCGTCGGAGATGGCGTTGACGAGGCGCAGGCGGGCTCCCTTGGACGTCGCCGTGCGCTCGTCCTGCGCGACGACGACGGCTGCTGAGATGCCGTTGTCGACGAGAAACAGGGTCCGGGATTCCCTGTCCTCGACCTCCAGCTCCGTCTCGGCGATGGCCGTGGACCCCTCGCTGGGAACGACGCGGAGCCGGAGCGTGCCGACAGATGTCTGCCGGTAGCCCGAACTCTGGCCCAGGCTGAGGGCGCGGACGCGCCGCTCGCCGTCGAAGCCGACGTCGATGGCAGTCGTGTTGCCGCTGAGGTGGATTACCCGCAGCCAGGCCGCCGGCTCGTCGCCGCACGCGGCGACCAGCGCGAGGGCGACCAGCCCGAATCGGAGCGCTCGCATTGATCTGGTGACAGTCATCATGGTGCCCCTGGTCAAAACTTGAAGGTCAGCCCGCCCCGGCCGTAGAAGCGTGGGTCGGTCTTGGGCATCAACGCGACGAAGCGGTCGGTGTAGGCCCACCGCTCGTTCTGGAATGGTGCGCCCTCGACCATGAGAAACGCGCCGATGTGGTCCGTGAGCGCGAGATCCACGGCCGCGCTCATCATGAACCTCGCGCCGCCGATGCGGTCACGTACCCCGGTGTAGCTCAGACCTGCCGGTGGGAAGATGCAGGCATCCAGCTCGCCGGACTGCGGCGTCCCCGGGCACAGCCGATCCGTGTAGAAGTTCGCGTAGAAGCTCGCGGTGAAGGTCACGAGGTCCCGGAAGCGGATCGAGCCGGCGGCTCCCAGGTCGGCGTAGAAGGTGTTACGAGAGCCAGACCCGCCGCCCCCGCCGAGCTGGAGAAAGGCCGCGGCCGCGAAGGGGGAGTAGCGCAGGAAGCGGAACCGTCCGATGAGCCCCCCCTCGTTGAACGAGCCGTTGGTGCGAAACTCCACGCCCGTGTCGAGGGCGAAGTGGCCGCGCTCGAACACCCCGGTGAGCAGCCGGCCCTCGAAGACATAGGGAAAGCCGAAGCCCATGTCGCCGGTGAAGTGCCGGGGGGGCACGAGATTGGCGCCGAACGAGGTCAGGCCCCGGACGCTGACAGGCGACGCCCCTGTCGGGACGGCCTCCTCCCCGTGGACTGTCGCTACCGGAGCAGGTGCGGAGCCGGCGGCGGCCGCGCCGGCCGCGGGCGCCTCGGACTGAAGCATGGCCGTCACCCGGACGGTGCGGCTGGAGAAGATGCGGACGGTCTCGACCACCGGCTGGTGCCCCGGCGCCAGGACCTTGACCCGGTAGGTCCCGGGGGCGAGCCCGACCTGCGCGTGGGGGGTCTGTCCGATCAGCGCTCCGTCCAGGAAGACGGCGGAGCCCCGAATGGTGCTGGCCACGAGCAGGTTGCCGCCCTTGCTGACCGCGTTCCCTGCCGCCTGCACTGGCGCTGCCGTCTCCTTGGTCAGCTTGATCTTCACGGTGGTCACGCGGTCCCCCTCGATGGCGACCTCTCGCTCCACCGTCCGGTAGCCGGGCCAGCGCACGGACAGGATGTGGGTGCCGCTGGCGAGCTTGGTCGCCTTCACCGGCGCCTTTCCGCGAAACTTGCCGTCGACATAGATATCGACGCTCTCGGGCTCGGTGAGCACGTGGAGCACCCCCCCGACCTGCGCCTTCTTGAGCGGCTCGAGCTGCGCCTGCACGCGCGCCACGTCGCCGGCCCTGATCAGCACGGCCCTGGTTGCCGGAGCGTGGCCATCGGCTGACACCGCGACCACGTGGTTGCCCGCCGGGACATTGTCCAGCGTCAGCGGGACGGCGCCCCGGTCCACGCCGTCCAGCTTGACCCTCGCGGTCGCCGGCGTGGCGCTGACCACGAGACGGCCCACGATCCTCTCGAGCTTGACCGCCACCGTCACGGTCTTGCCCGATGTCGCCTCGACCCAGCGGCTCCACGGCGCGTGGCCGTCGCGCTGGGCCTCGAGCAGCAGCCTCCCGGGCTTGACCTCGACGGTCGTGGGGACGCTGCCGGCCGGCTCGCCGTTCGCGCGCAGCAGGGCGCCGATGGCGGAGTCGTCCTCGCTGACCACCGAGAGCTTCGCCGTGACGGGGTCGAGCTTGATCTCGAGCGCGCCGCGCGCGCGGGTGACGGTCACGCGCTCGACCTTGTCCTGGTAGCCGGGCGCCGTCGCCTTGAGCTCGTACGTCGAGCCCCGCCGCAGCCAGAAGGTCTTGGGCAGAGGCCATGTCCGGCGGCCGAGCGACACCTGGGCCCCGGGGGCGTTCGCGGTCACGGTCAGCCCGCCGTAGCGCGGCTTGGCCCGCGCCGGGGCATCGACCATCGTCAGGGTCATCGCTGCTGCAAGTGCCAGGTACCGTTTCATCGTCGGCTCCTCGTGCCTCAGAACACGTCGATCGAGGCCCGCAGCTGCAGGCTCTGCTGCAGCTGCAGATCGTCAGTCAACAGCGGCTCGCGGATCAGGTTGACGTTGTAGTTGAGCGAGAAGTGCCGCGAGAGACGCACCGTGAACATGTTGCGCCACTCGAGGACGGGCTGCTCGAGATCGGTGAACTGGCCGAAGTACTCCAGCGCGGTGGAGTAGGCCAGCCATCCGCTCAGCCGGGCCTGGGCCTCGATGGTTCCCTCGATCCCGACCTGCCTGCCGTCGTCGTTCTCCGCGTACTCGACGAGCGGAGTGGCGTCGTCGTCGCGGCGCGAGAGGGTGCCCGCGTACACGCCGTAGCGGTAGGCCACACCGGCTCTCACGTCGAGCGTGATCGCCGCGCGCTTCAACAGGTTCAGGCCGATGCCGCCGGCCCCCTGGAGCACCGTCGGCCGCAGGGCGTCCGCCGTCCTGAAGCGCGAGCCGGACTGGATGTTCTCGACCGAGCTCGTACCGTCACTCCGCCGCACCAGCAGGGTCTTGGCCTCTGGAAAGATCTCGTCTGTCGGGAACAGCTGGGTGCGCGTGAATCCCCTGACGTAGGGGCCCAGCCACTGGCCGACGAGGAACGCGTAGCGCAGCTCGAGCCGGCTCCTGTCCCGGGTCTTGACCAGAGGCAGCGCGCCGTTCTCCACGCTGTCGAAGTAGGCCAGGCCTCCCTCCATCTCGAGCGTCGAGGTGAAGACGTGCCAGCCGCGGCGATACTGCGCCTGGCCGAAGACGAACGCGCCTCCGGTGACGAACAGCTGGTCGGGAACCCCCACCGCCTGGTGGGCGTGGCTCAGTGACCCCTCGAGCCCGAACGCGAGGGTCTTGCGCCAGGGGCCGACCGGCCTCGCGGCCGACTCCTGCTCGTCGACGGTGATTACGGTTCCTCCCACGAGAGATCCGTCCCGGTCCATCACCAGGCGGAAGCGGACCAGGCCGCCCGCCGGCACGGTCACGGAGGCCACCTCCTCGCGGGCGTCCATGCTGCCGCCGGGCGGCACGACGCGATACACGCCGGGGGCGAGCAGCCAGGTGCGCACCGACTCCCCCTGAAGCGTGTCGGCGCCGAAGCCCAGGCCGACCGAGGTCCGGCGCGTCAGGCTGTAGACCTCGTAGCCCGCGTAGTGGGGCAACCCCTTCGGGTCGACAACCTCGACCTGCAGCCCGCCCCAGCGGACCGGTGGAATCACCGTCGTCCCGGCCCTGACGTCGACGTGCACCAGGACCCTCGAGGTCTCGTCCGATCCCATGATCACGGTGTACCGTCCAGGATCGACGACGATCCGCTCGCCGGTCCGGCCGGACGAGGCCCGGCGGTCCTGGTCCATGACCACGACCACCGGCTCCAGCGCGCCGCGGGTCATCGCCGGGACGAAGATCGCGCCCTTGCCGGCAGGCACACGGGTCTCGTCCAGCGCGGCCTGCTCCCGGGCGGACGGCGCGGCCCATCCGTGGACCGGGTCGACCTTCTTCTCCGCGTGGGTTGGGGCCGCAGCGCCGAGCAGCAGCGGGATCGCGAGCATCCATCTCATCGAGTCATTCCCTCTTTCCTGACCCCTCGACACCGCTCGCGGCATGAAGGTCACGCACACCTCGAAAAAAACCGCTGCCGCGTTTCGTGCCCACCTGTCATGTCCGTGTTCTTCATCCTTGTTCCTCGACTTTGTTCCTCGACCCCCTCGACCTGGATGCTTCCCAGGGGCGCGGCATCTAAGAAAGAGAGAGAGATCTAAGAAAAGAGAGGGATCGGTGTGACCTCCGGTCGCCGGGCGGTGTCAACCGGTCGGAAGCCAGGAAACGAATGGAAGGGACCATGCCAGCAAACCAGGAATTGAACCGGCGGGAGCGGAACCGGATCGAGCTCAAGCGAGGGCTCGTGCTGGGCGGGCTGATCGTCGCCGCGCTCGCGCTGGTGTCTCTCACCCTCGGCGGCTGTGGGTCGTCTGCCTCGGCCGAGCGCAACCAGCAGACCATGCGGCGGATGAGGGCGCTCAACGACGAGCTCCGGACAGCGAAGGAGCAACGGGTCACCGAACAGGCAAGCCCGGCGGCGCGGCTAACAGCGCCCGTCACCGCGAGCCAGAAGCAGCCCGAGCCCGACCCTTCCGCTCAGCCCACAGCCGTCGTGGACGGCAGCGACCCGGCAACTCCCGCGGACACGGGCGACGCGCAGGCTACGGGCCGTGACGACAGCACAGCGTCCGGGCCCTGGCAGGCGCTGGCCCGGCAACTGACCGAGGAGCGCCAGCGACTCGAGGCTCTGCGCCGCGAGCAAACCAGGGAGATCGATCGCCTGCGCAAACAGACGACGGCGCGGCTCGCCGAGGAGCGGCGCGGCTGGGAGGTACAGCGGCTTCGCGACGAGGTGCGGGATCTGCAGGAGGCGCGACTGCGCGACCTGTTGATCTGGACCAGAGGCGGCGGCCAGGCCTCCAGTGCAGGGGACGAAACACGGTCCATGCTGGAGCTCAACCGGGCCATCGCGGCGATGAAGGCCCAGCAGCGGCAGACCGATGCAGCTCTGGCCCGCCTCAAGGCGGCCGAGCAGCAGACAACGAAGAGCCCGGCCGTGGACGCCACCACTGTCCCGACCAGGCCCACCGCGCGAGAGAAGGCGCTCGAGGCCAAGCTCGACGCGCTGACCCGCCGCCTGCAGACGCCGACCCCGGACCCGGCGGCGCGAAAAGCCCTGGAGGAGGAGCGGGCGGAGCTGGCCAAGATCCGGCGCGAGCTCGCCAGGGAGATCGGCAAGCTCAGGGACGCCAGGACCGGGGCGCCGAAGGTGACCGTGGTCACGCCGGCACCCGCACCGTCGCCACAGCCGGCCGCCGCGGGCAGCTCACCCGCGGCCATGGGCTCTCAGGCAGAGCTCGACTCCCAGATGCTGGAGGCGGAGCGGATGCTGCAGGAGAAGCTCAAGGGGCAGAAGGAGAACTGAGATGGCGTCGAGGCGCCCATTGTGGAGTAGCGCGACCGCCATGGTCCTTGTGACGGCGCTGGCCGCGTGCGGGCAGGCGGACGACAGGACGTTCACCCTGACGCCCCGTGGCGGCCAGCTCAACGCCGGGGCCGTGACCCTCACCGTGCCCCCCGGGGCCGTTGCCAGCGCGGTCGAGATCACGATCACCATCTACGAGACCACTGACCCGCAGGTCATTCGCGGGACGGCTCATGCGCTGAAGCCGCTGGAGCAGACCTTCCGCCGGCCAGTGGAGCTGACCCTGTGGCTCGACCCGGGAGCGCTTCCCCACGGCACCGCGCCGAATGATCTCTGGCTCGGTCGCCAGAGCGGGGCCACCTGGACACGCGCCGGGAGCAATGCCGACGTCGATCCAGCCCGGTGGGTCTCGGCCTCGGTGACCGGCCTCGGGACCTACGCGGTGATCGGCGAGTTGGCCCCGGCTGACGGCGGCACGGACCGGGGAGCCGGGGATCTCCCGCCGCAGGAGATGGGGCAGTCAGCGGACATGGGACCGCCGGACCAGACCGGAGACCTGCCGGAGGCCATGGACGCCGGGCTCCTCGATCTCCCGCCGCTCGACAGCACCCTGGACACGTCGAGCCCGGCAGATGCCGCGAACCAGACAGACACTGCGAATGCGCCGGACGCATCCGGCAACGACGCATGACCGAGGAGACACAGACAATGACAACGACCACGGGCGGCTCGGGGCAGAGTCTCTCTACGACAGGCGGCGCCACGACGACGACCTCGCGCACGTCCTCCATGGCTCCAGCGGAGCGCGGCCGCACGGTGATCGCCGAGGAGGTGGTGGCGGTGATCGCGCGCCTCGCCGCGGAGCAGGTGCCAGGGGTGCACCAAATCGGTGAGTCGACCCTGCGAGGCATGTTCGCGCGCCTCGGCCGCAGCAAGGGCGTGGGGGCGGATGTGGGCATGCAGCAGGCGGCCGTGGACCTCGAGGTGATCGTGGACTACGGCCACCCCATCCCCGAGGGCTGCGCGAGGCGATCATCGAGGCGGTTGAGCACATGACCGGACGGGAGGTCGTGGAGGTCAACATCGACGTGGTGGACGTCAACCTTCCGCGGGCAGAGAAGCGGCAGACCCGCCGAGAGCTGCGCTAGAAGACAACACGCAACACGCGAAAGAGAGGAACCATGGGCAAGGACACGACGAATCGAAGTGGCATCGCGGGCAAGATCAGCCTGGGCACCGACGTGGTGGAGAAGATCGCAGGCCTGGTGGCCCGGGAGATCCCCGGCATCCACTCCATCGGCAAGTCCTCCATCATCCCCTTCGGCGACAAGGACCGCCGGGGGGTGGAGGCGGAGGTCGGTGAGCTCGAGGCCGCGCTGGACCTCGAGGCTGTCATCGACTACGGCGTGGACGTCGAGGAGGTGGTGAGCAAGCTGCGGACCCGGCTCGCCGAGCAGCTCAAGCGGATGACGGGACGCGATCTGGTCGAGGTCAACATCAAGGTGGTGGGGATCCACCTGCCGGAGGATGAAAAGCCGTCCAGCAACAGCGAGCAGCCGCGCGTGCGGTAGGAGACGGCAGGAGCCGGGTGATGGATCAGGGGGGCGCGGAGCGCTCCCGCGGCGGAGCAATCCCCGTCCCTCGTTCGACCTCCAGGGGCTGCTCGAGCAGCACCGAGCACGGTACGATCAGCTCGCGCTCGTCGCCACGGATGATGGCGGAGACCGCGGAGAAACGGAGCAGGACTCCCTCCCGCTCGCCGACCCGCACTCGGTCCCCGGGGCGGAGCACCCGCCGGCAGTAGTAGCGCGCCACCACGTTCTGCAGCGCCCGCCAGCTGCCGAGAGCGAACGCCACGCCCGCGGCGAGCGTGACCCCGGCGACGACTATCTTCACCAGCGCGTTGACCAGGTCCGTCTCGAGGCCGACCTGTTGCACCGCCATGATGACGGAGACGGTCAGCGTGAGGTAGTAGACCAGGGCGGCGACGAAGCGTGGCGACTCCAGATCCGCGCGGTCCCGGCCGATGCGCAGCAGCAGGTTTCTGAGCACGCCGCCGAAGAGGAGCCCCCCGACCAGAACGGCCCCGGCGGCGAGGATCTTCGGCAGAAACCCGATGATGGCCCCGGTCGCGGCGGCGACAGCGGGGAGCCCGAGGAGCTCTGCCACCGCCGCGAACGTGAACAGCAGCCCCGCGATCCAGACCATCTGTCCCAAAAAATGCGCGAGTCCCCGTTTCAGTCCGACTCCGTACAGCACCTTGGCGACCCCGGCACGCTCGGCGGCGGCCTCCAGACCGGTGTGGCGGACCGCCCAGCGCGCGAGCCGTCGCAGCAGGGCGGAGGCGATCAATCCCGCCAGCAGCACGCCGAGCACGAGCGCGGCCTTGGGCGCGGCGGCGAGGAGCTGATCGACCAGTCGGCGCATTGGTTGAAGCTCGGTCATGGTTCTTCCTCCGGTTCCCGGTCGTCGTCATCGGCGGGGACGTCCGGGTCGTCACTATTCTTGACGCCTGCCAGCCCGCAGACGAGGTTGAGCATCTGCACGAGGATCCCCCCGACCACCGAGGTCACGCCCGGGCCGCTCTCGGAGGCGCGGTCGAGCTCCTCGTAGACCCGGTCGACGAACGCGCCGGACACCCGGACCGTGTAGTCACGCAGCGCTGCCATCAGGCCGAAGATCGAGTGCTCCTCGTCCTCGAGATCGATCGGGTCGTTTTCGTCATTCATCGTCATTCATCGGTCTTCCCGTTCGTGGACAGCTGTCCGAACGCCGCCTGGAACTGCTCGCGGGCCCGGGACAGCCGCATCTTGGTCGCCGACTCCCCCAGCTCGAGCATACGAGCGATCTCGGCGATGGGTAGCTCCTCGACGTACCGCAGCACCAGGATCTCGCGGTAGGGGTACGAGAGCCGCGAGAGGACATGCTCGATCAGCTGTCGCTGCTCCAGCCGCGCTCCACCGTTGGCTGGCGCGATCGGGACGAGCTCGTCGGTCCGGTGGCGCCGTGTCCTTGCCTCTCGCCGACGGTTGAAGGCCAGTCGGGTGGCGACGACGCGCAGCCAGCCCCGGAAGCTCGACTCGCCCCGGAAGTCCCGGATCGCCAGGAATGCCCGGACGAGGGCCTCCTGGGCCACGTCCTCGGCCTCGGCCTGGCTGTGGAGCAGGAAGTAGAGCAGCCGCACGAGCCACGCCTGGTGACGTCGGGTCAGCTGGCCGAAGGCGGGCCGGGCCTGCGGCCCTTGCTGGGCCAGGGCCAGGAGCTCGCTGTCCGGCAGATCCTCGAGAGTCGGTCGCGCTCCGGTCATCCGCCTCGTCCGTTGCCGCTCGAGGTGATATCACCGAACACCCCTGACGGCAAAACCTGGGGTCGGGTGGGATGTGCCGCATCAGTCCCATTGGACACGACCCGGGATCGATGCGTCACTTGCAGACTGCATTTCAGGTCTCAGGCGGCTCAGATCATCGCCGCGAACAGCGTGGCGATACCAAGGAAGCTCAGGAATCCGACGACGTCCGTCACAGTGGTCAGCACAATGGAAGAAGACTGGGCCGGGTCTTGCCGAAACACGGTCAGCAGCATCGGAATCGCCGCGCCGGCAAGACCGGCTGCCATCATCGACAGCACCATCGAGATCCCAATGACCAGCGTGAGCCCGACAGACCTGCTCCATACCAGCACGGCGCTCGCCGTGAGCAGGGCGATGGCCAGCCCGTTGACGAGGGCCGCCCGGAGCTCCTTGAAGCAGACGACCAGGGCATGCCGAGCCCGCACTTCGCGCAGGGCCAGACCGCGCATGGTCACCGCCAGAGCCTGAGCGCCGGTGTTCCCTGACTGGCCGGCCACCACCGGCAGCAAGACGGCCAGCGCGGTGAACCTGGCGATCGTCGACTCGAAGATGCCCACCACCGCTGCGGCGAGAAAGGCGGTTCCGAGGTTGATCACCAGCCAGGGCAGCCGCTTGCGCACGGCAAACAGCGGTCGGGAGAGCGCTCGCTCCTCCTTGCTCGCGCCGACCATGGTCTGGGCGTCGGCGGTGGCCACCTCCTGCACCGCCTGGATCAACGCGTCGCGACGAATGACACCGAGCAGCCGGCCCTCCATGTCCACGACCACCACGCCGGCCCTGTCCGCCTGCTCCAGCGCCTCGACCACCTCGTTGCGGCTGGACATGGCCTGGACCTCGAGCGGCCGTGGGCCTAGGAGCTGTTCCATGGGCTGCTCGTCGCCTGCGACCGCGAGATCCTGCAAGGTGACCGCGCCGACGAGGGCTCCATCCTGGCTGACGACGAACACCTCGCTGGCCCTCTTGTGCGGCAGCTGCCGCAGCCGTTCGAGCACAGCGCCCACCTTCATCTTCGGATGGAATGCCATCACCTGCGGGTCCATCAGCGACCCCGCGCTGTCCTCGGGGTACTCCGCCAGGGCCGTGATCTCCTTGGCCGATGCCCTCCTCACCCGATCGATGATTCTCCCACGGGTGTCCGTGTCCAGCCTGTTCACCAGCGCTGCAGCACGCGCCGGCTCGAGCACCTCCAGCATTGCCCCGGCCACCTCCGGAGCTATCTGGGTCAGCAGGTGTGAAGCCCCGACCGGGGTGACGGCATCCAGCACCGCCGCTGCCGAGGCAGCTGGCAGTCCGCTCAGCAGCGACACCGCTTCTTCATCCGTTGATCCCTCGAGCTCGAGCGCGGCCTCTGCTGGAAAGAGATCGACGAGCCCGCGAGCGAGCACTTGCGTGGCCATCTGCCTGGCATCGATCATCAATGCACCTCCCGTTCCGGCGTGACCCCTGCAGACTTCAGCTGGCGGACGAGGCCTTCCACGATCGCCGACATCACCGTCCAGTACATCTCTCCCAGGGCGAGCCCGAGCGGAGGGTTCCCCCCGCGGACCGCTGATTCCCCTTCCAGCTCGCGCAGCGTCCGGTAGTCGATCGCCCCCACCAGCACCTCGTTTCGATCCACCACCGGCAGGGTGTGGTGGCGTCGCCACCCAGGATGCGAGGCGATGGCTGAACTGTCGGCGCGAGCAGAAAGTCGGGCGGTCACGGGTCTCATCAGCGTGCCGAGATCTCCTTCCGGTGGCCC
>Ga0180009_10004290_pt1 | contig 15796 bp, 13 predicted proteins | sample OS_PC_MetaG_FD_123537 | JGI IMG/M metagenome (GOLD analysis project Ga0180009, IMG submission 123537) | Groundwater microbial communities from the Aspo Hard Rock Laboratory (HRL) deep subsurface site, Sweden - OS_PC_MetaG | ecosystem: Environmental > Aquatic > Deep subsurface > Groundwater...
CCATAGCCTGCCGCCATACCCTGCATGAGCCCGAGGAAAGCCCCGTCCATGACTCCCAGTGCGACCATGACGGCCGCAACTATCAAGCCAGCCAGCACCAGTTTGGATTTTCCCGCTGCCATTGTGTCGTTCTCCGTCCCGTGAGGGTACTGAAATTATCTTTTCGGCTTCAATTCAAGTGCCGCATTTGAAACCCGCATCTCAGCCTCGGTAGCGACGCAACTAGGGGAAAACTTTAAGTGTTTCCAGCAAGTTCTTTGACCGGACTCTGTGGTTAAGCAGTTACGGAAGGTTTATTCGAAGAGGACAGAAATTTGACGTGCACTTGAAATGCAAAAGCCCCGGCAGGCCGGGGCTTTTGTCTCGATCACTCTGACTCAGAGCTTACGGCTTGCCACCAACGGCCTCTGTCAGCGCCTTGCGGATTGCCTCCGGGCTTGGCATCAGCTTCATGAAGCTGTTGTCACCCATCATTTTCAAATCCGGATAATGCACGGCCATACGGAAACGCATGTTCATGGCGACCACGCGGTTACCCGTGACCATGATCTCGTAAGGCAGGTAGGGTGTACCCTTGAGTTCGCCAAAGTCCACGATGCCCATCTGGAACTTGTCATCCATGTACTGGTCGCCATCCGGGCCGGCATTCATAGAGACACCAAAAATAGCCTCTTCCTTACCCGGCACGTCGAGACGATAGAGCTGACGAACGCCGACCTTGTTGGAGACCAGGTTCTTCTCGACGGCCTTTACGGCATCCGAATAACTGCCATAGGTCGCCAGTTCATACTGGTCCTTGAAGTACTCCATACCAAAGGTGTAGTGATATTTGCCCAGCTTACGTGCGCTCAGACCCTTCTCGGAACCAAACTCCTGCATATTGCCCAAGGCCTTCCCCAGGGCCTCCGCGGTATTAGCCAAATCACTCTTCAGCTGATAGGCAGTGGCCATGTAGACCGGATTGACATAGCTGACCTGCAGTTCATCACCCACTTTGGTGACAGCAACGCGCTGCGCCATGGCGTAACCACCGTACTCGGACTTGGCAGCAACAGACTTGATTGCGTCATTGGTAAAAACGACGACATGGGCATTCTCGTAGGGTTCAAAATCAGTGACAACCTCGAAACCAGCACCTTTCAAGGCTTCCTTGACTTCATTCACCTTCACAGTCATGTCACCTGACCCGCGCGATGCGAGGATAAAGGGCTTATAGACATCGGCTGCCTGCACAGTGGCCGCCACGGGCAGCAGCGTCAACGCCGCTGTCAGCAAACCGGCAAACATTCTCATTACTTTTGACATTAGTGCCTCCTATCCCAAACTCTTTGGTTGTTGGTGTGCCGCAAGTCTAGACGAAACACCGTGCGCTCGCGACACATTAAATGACGAAAAAAAAGGGCCATGTCAAGCATGGCCCTTTTGTATTGCGCTGGACTTTATATCGCCCTCTCTTCAGCAGCGGTGCTTAGAACTTCATACCGTAGCTGATTTCGATTGCGTTCTGGTCCATACCAATTTCAGCAGCGTAGTTCGCTCCAGCGAACGGCCCCAATGCCGGCGTTGCTGTGAAGGTTTCACTTTGTTCTTCACGTAGCGCATGCATAAAGGTCATGCTGATTTCGTTGTACTGCGTCGGCATGTAGGTGAAACCCAGGGTAACATGCCTCTGCACAATACCCGGAGCCAGGATGTTGAACAGATTCTGGTCAGGCTCGATGGTCTCGCTACCGTAATTCAAGCCGCCACGAATTGTCCACTGACTGTTGAGTTCGTGGTTGATTCCCAGTTTGTATACCGTGGTATCTTCCCAACCAAAGCCCCAGCCGTCATCAGTACCCAGTGAGCCGGCACCGCTATATGGCATGCCACTCCCCAACACTGAACTCAGCGCGGTAAAGTATTGATCAGCCGTCGGACCCTTGTTGGCAATGGCGGCAACATCACCGTACAGAATACGCTGCACGTCAAACGCCACTGTGGTTGCAGGCGTCACTTTAACTGCTATACCAACACCGAAGTTGGAAGGGATATCGAAATCGCCCTGTTCGGCAAACAGGCCTTTGTAACGATCAAATTCCTGCATGTAGATCTTGGAGGAATACTGGGCACCCACGGTAATATTGCTGGTCAGGTTGCCGGTGTAACCCAAACGTACGCCAGCACCCCAGGCATCGTCATCACCCTTGTTGGTCACATGCGCGCCCGAAGATGACAGGCCTTTGAAAAGACCCAGGCCATACGAACAGAAGCGCTGATACCCAATTAGCGCAGATGCACCAACAGAGTGATCTTGATTCAACTGATACGCGACGGTCGGAGCGATAATCACCTGCGACAGGTTCACACCGAGGGTAGATGAAACATCAGGATCTGACGCTAAACCAACCGCAACTGCAGGAGCCATACCACCGATTACGCCGGCAAAAGCACCGACCGCCGGACCAAACGCGTTTGCGTAGAGATTCGAGTTGTAACGGGTATTCATGCCACCATTGGCGGAGATGCTCATACCAACTGTCATATCACCCATACCGAATGCAAAACCAGCATGTGGGATAGCGAATAAGGTTGCGCCACTGTCCACCTTGCCGGTGTTTGCCCCAAACATCCCTGTCGCATCCAGACTGGCGTCACGACGCGGATTAAACAGTTCCATACCGAAATCCACACGGTTGCCGGTGAAGGCAATACCCGAAGGATTAGTCGCAGGGGCAATAGAATCCTGCGAGTACGCTATACCCGCGCCGGCCATGCCGCGGTTCTTCGTGCCGTAACCGATTTTGAAATAACCGTTGGTGGCATAGGCTGCTGGGGCCGCGATGGCCGAGGCAACAGCAACTGCTACCAATGAACGTGTGATATTACCTTTCATCTTCTCATCCCTCCTGGCTAGGATTCAGAGCAAATCGTTGTTTTTTAGAGACATCCCTTTGGGTGCTCGCCACAGAATGACAACGAAGCCACAAATTGTCAAATGAAACTCAATTGCAAAGCTTGTGCCATAGCTTAGCTTCGATTGAACCGTTGCATCCTTACAACTCACCCGAATTCATAACGCAGATATCGCTTGGCTTCTGTCTGATTTGTGCTTCAATTTGGGAAACAACAACCCACAGGAGTCGGTCATGACCCAGCACACCCCAGTCAGCGCCAACAAAACGCTGCTTTTCGTCACTTTAATGGCAGCCGCCTGGGGACAGGCTAATGCGGCGGGTTTCGCGTTAATAGAACAGGGTGCCAGCGGTTTAGGTAATGCCTATGCCGGAGCAGGTGCAGTCGCGGCAGACGCCTCAACTGTTTTTTTCAATCCGGCCGGCATGATGTATCTGCAAGGCAATCAAGTTGCAGGGGCTGTGCATATTATCCAGACCTCGTCGGAATTCTCAGGCACAGGCAGTCTCCCGCCTGCGCTTGGTGGCACACCCATTAGTGGCGGCAACGGTGGTGATGCTGGCAGCACGGCGCTTGTTCCAAATTTATTCTATAGCCAGCAAGTAGCTAACGGCTTCGTGGTGGGCCTGGGCATCAGCGTCCCCTTCGGGTTGAAAACCGAGTATGACGCCACCTGGACCGGCCGTTATCAGGCGATCGAGTCAGAAGTCAAAACGATCAATATCAACCCATCCATTGCCTATAAGGCAGCGCCCAATCTTTCAGTGGGTGTCGGAGTCAGCGCACAACGTATCGAAGCCACATTGAGCCAAGCTGTAAATCAACTCGGCGCTTGCGTTAACGGTGGCGGTGGCGGCCTTTGCGGAGCGCTTGCAGGCTCACCCGATGCGTTTGCGGAAATTGAAGGAGACGATTGGAGTTTTGGTTATAACTTTGGCTTGCTTTATGAAGTTGCACCCTCAACACGCATCGGTTTCGCCTACCGCTCAAAAATAAAACAAGAACTCGAAGGGGACGCCACCTTCGCTGGTGCGCACGCTGCATTCGCAGCGTTAGGCGTTCTGGTCCCTACCAATGTAAACGCAAATGTTACATTACCCGAATCGGCATCTCTCAGTCTCTATCACGAACTCGATAGCAACTGGACACTGCTCGCGGACGCAACCTGGACACGCTGGAATCGTTTCGAAGAGCTGCGTATTGATTTCGCATCCAACCAGCCTGACAGCGTCACCACCGAGAACTGGGACAACAGCATGCGATATTCACTTGGACTGAACTATCGCTATAACAGCGACTGGTTACTACGAACCGGCATCGCTTTCGACGAGGAAGCCATTCCCGATGACCAGCATCGCACACCACGCATTCCCGGCAATGATCGCACCTGGCTGGCTTTCGGCGCGAACTACCGTTACTCGCCGGCCATCACCTTCGATGTCGGTTATGCACATCTTTTCGTGGATGATCCCCGTAGTAACCACACCGACTTGTCTGGATTCAATCTGACAGGAACCTACGATGCGTCAGTCGATATCCTGAGCGCTCAGGTGAATTGGACTTTCTAACGACAGACCGGGGCATAGACATCAACGAAAGGCACAAAAAAAACGCCCGGCACCGCCGGGCGTTTTTTTTGAAAGGGTCCCAACGACCCAACCATTACCTGTCGACGATGACGGGAGTTCCTGGCAGGGCGTCGGAGAGAGAAGCTCTAACGAATTAGGACTTCTTGATCAGGAAGTGATACTTGCCACCCTGCTCATTGGACTCCATCAGGGTGTTACCGGTCTGCTTGGCGAAAGCTTCGAAGTCCTTCACGGAACCCGGATCGGTCGCAATGATATGCAGCACCTTGCCGCTGGCGAGGGCGGTAAGCGCCTTCTTCGCACGCAGAATAGGCAGCGGGCAGTTCAGGCCGGATGCATCCAGCTCATCGTCGAAATTAGCCATGTGTGAGACTACTTAAGAAAGACATATGTTCGATATTATTAAGAACAGTGCAGTCGGGAAAGTGTGAATGAAACAGCGTACTTATATGCTAACTGTCAAATAAACGCAACCCTGTACGACACTACGGTTTTCAGCCTAACCAGCCATGCCTGCCAGAGTATTTGCAGGCGGTTGAGACACCAACAAACCCTGTCGTACCCAATCCATAATGCCACCGCGGAGATTGATATATTGCCTATCGCCACTGCGTGCTGCGAGAAATGCGCAGGCCTGTGCCGACCTCGCACCACTTCGACAGTAGATGATCATCGGCCGATGATCTCCTGACAACTCATCGGCCTTTAGCGGAACCAAATGCAGTGGCAACATATCGGCCCCCTGGATGACCCCTTGAGCCATTTCTTGCGGCGAACGAACATCCACCAGTTGAATACTGTCAGGTGCTTCCGCAAGGATTTTTGCCAGCTCGTGGCTAACTATTTCAGGTATGCCAAACATGGTCGCCCCCGTTCCGTAAGATGTATATAAGGCTATACTAATATATAGTCGCTGTCACCCGACTACATCAAGTCCCTGCTTTTACACTAAATTACAAGCATGAAACTGGCACGGGAACATAGGCTCGGGTATCTTGGTCCAATCTTGACCGGAAGATCCACATGAGTCCGCCCATGACATTGTTGATGCGCCTGCTGTTACTGGCTCCACTGTGGTTTTTTCCATCCCTAGCGACCCAGGCCCTGAATCTCCCAGACATCGGCGACCCTGCCGAGCGATTGATTACACCGGACCAGGAGCGTCAGCTGGGCGAAGCCTTCATGCGTCGGCTACGCCAGCAGATGCCCTTCGTCGATGACCCGGAACTCAATACCTATGTGAACAATCTGGGCAATCGCCTGGTCGCCAATAGCGATGATCCCAGCCAACGCTTCACCTTCTTCATTATCAAAGACAGCAGCATCAATGCGTTTGCTGCCCCCGGCGGCTTTATTGGTTCGCACAGCGCACTTATCCTCGCCGCCCATAACGAGAGTGAACTGGCCGGCGTTCTCGCCCATGAAATCGCACATGTCACCCAAAAACACCTGGTACGCGCCTATGATTCCGCCAGCCGTATGGGCTTGCCCACCGCCGCCGCCATTCTGGCCGCGATACTGATTGGCACCCAAAACACCGATGCCGGTGTAGCCGCTGTCATGTCGATCCAGGCGGGCGCCATTCAGCAACAGATCAATTTCACCCGTGACAACGAAAAAGAGGCCGACCGTGTGGGCATGCAAACGTTGTCTCGTTCGGATTTCGATCCGATGGGCATGCCGGGCTTCTTCGAACGCCTGCAGCAGAGCGCACGCTACTATGGAGATGGCATACCGCCCTTCCTGAGCACGCATCCGGTCACCACGGACCGCATCGCGGATTCGACCGCACGCGCTGAACAGCAGCGTCCGCACAAGGTCCAGGACAACCTGAATTTTTATCTGGCCCAGGCGAAGCTGCGCGTACTGACCACAGCCGATCCACAGCGGGCTGTTGCGTATTTCAATCAGACCAAGACCGATCCTGTGTTGCCCGAAGCGGCGCGCAACTATGGCCATGCCTTGGCCGCGTCCGCTGCGGGCAACCATGACAAGGCCATTGAAATACTTCAGCGCCTGGCTAAAAACGATCCAGACCGTATCGCCTACCAATTGGCGTTGGCGCATACCGAACAGCAAGCCGGGCAACTCCAAGCTGCACTGAGCCGTTACCAGCGCATGCTCAAGCTCTACCCAGCCAATCCAGTCATGACGCTGGGCTATGCCGATGCCTTATTGAACGGCAAACGGTATGCCGATGCCTATCGGATCCTGGATGATGCCCGCCGACAACGGAACTGGCCTGAGCCCAGCCTGTATCTGCTCCTGGCGCAGTCGGCTACCGGCATGGGAAAGGAGTCCATCGCGCATGAAGAAATGGCTGAATATTATTTTCTCAACGGACAAACGCATGAAGCTGTCGAACAACTGACACTTGCCAGCAAAACCCCGGGAATGGATTTTTATCAATCTTCACGCATAGAGGCACGCATGCAGCAGCTTAAATCCATTGCACTGGAAGAAGACAAGGAGAAGCGACAATAAATTTTTACGCCAGATGGAATGAAACACCCCCTGCCCACGTCTTGAGTTTTGAGAACAGGCATGAGAGGAGACGCCACCGAGACAGGTGCGCGCGTATATTAAAGAATGCTAATGCAAAAACCTATTTCATCCGCACAGCATAGACCTTTTGACCTGTCCTTCAGTCACGTCTATATTCCGTACTTAATGAAGCTGTCTCTGAAACTCTTTCACGACAACGGTGCAGATCGTTACCTCTGCGCCGCACCACTCACAAGTACGACCAATAACCAACCACTGAGGAGGCAACGATGCGGCAACCTTTGAGCATCCTATCATCCGCCGCTTCTGCAGCAGCACTGTTGGGAGCGCTGATATTAGCACCCACAACAGTCACCGCTGCCGAAGAAGCAAAAGCAGCGTCCGTTGTTGATCAAGGCAAGGAGATCGCATTCGATCGCAAGAAAGGCAACTGCCTCTCCTGCCATGCGATCGCAGGCGGTGATCTGCCCGGCGATATCGGACCGCCACTCGTCGCCATGCAGGCACGTTTCCCTGACAAGGCTAAACTACGCGCCCAGATCTGGGATGCAACATCGGCCAACCCAAACAGCATGATGCCGCCCTTCGGTCGACACAAAATCATTTCGGATGACGAAATCGACAAAGTTGTTGAGTTCATTTACACCCTCTAGCCGTTGACGCTGGCACAGTTAGGAGATGCAGCAGTGACTAACATGAAACGTAGAACCCTTCTGAAAGGTACCCTCGCAGCAAGCGCCGTCGGTATGGCAATCGGAACCGGCCTGTTGACGCCGCGGATAGTGCTCGCCGCATGGCCCAAGGATTCGTTCGATGCCAAAACCGTCGACGCGGCCCTGAATGGCTTATTTGGCTCATCAACTCTCGAAGGCAACGACAAGATCAAGATCAAGGTTCCGGACATCGCTGAGAATGGCGCCGTCGTACCTGTCTCCGTCGAGGTCGAAATGACGGGTGTTGAATCGATCAGCATCCTTGCTGAAAAGAATGCCACACCATTGACCTCCTCTTACACCCTGGGCAGCAACACCGACCCCTTCGTCGCGACACGCATCAAGCTGGGTAAAACCTCCAGCGTGATCGCTGTTGTGAAGGCCGGCGGCAAACTTTACAGCGCAGGCAAAGAAGTCAAGGTCACGATCGGTGGTTGCGGCGGTTAATACGCTCACCTATACGAACGTGCATTCTTAAAGATACAGGCAAGAGGAAGTAGCACAATGGCAAACACTATCAAAGTTCGCGCCAAACTAGCAGGCGATGTGACCACCGTGAAGGCACTGGTGAGTCATCCGATGGAAACCGGTTTGGTGAAAGACAAGAAAACGGGGCAACTCATTCCCGCCCATTTCATCCAGGAAGTTACCTGCGAGCACAATGGCAACAATGTACTCACAGCCTTGTGGGGCGTGGCAATTTCGAAAAATCCCTACCTGTCGTTTCGTTTCAAAGGTGCCAAGGTCGGCGACAAGCTCACCCTGCGCTGGGTCGATAACACGGGCAAAAGTGATGCCGAAGAAACAGTCATCGACTAATAAAACAGCAGACGGGTGCCGTGAGGCGCAGTCTGACCATCCACTGAAGGAGGCAACATCAATGAGAAAACTCCTGAGCATCGTCGCGGCCCTAAGCATTGCAGCCACGCTGCCCTACACAGCCGACGCCAGCCCGGATCAGGACCTGAAGGAAATGCGCGCCTATTTCAAGAAGCGCTTCCCCAAGGTTCCCTTTCAGGATTATGCCAATGGCGTTTACGCACTGGATGCTGAATCACGCGCCCAGTGGGAGTCCATCGAGGATTTCCCGCCTTATGAAATGAGTGTTGATAACGGCAAGAAACTCTTCAACACTCCTTTCAAGAACGGCAAGACCTACGCAAGCTGCTTTCCCAATGACGGCATCGGCATCGTCCAGAATTATCCCCTGTTCGATAAAGCATCGGGTGAAGTGATCACGGTGGAACACGCCATTAATATGTGTCGTGAGTCAAATGGTGAGAAGCCTCTCAAATACAAGAAGGGTGATATCGCCGACATCGCTGCTTACATGGCCTACACCTCACGGGGCAAGAAGCTCAAAGTCGTCGTTCCCAACGACCCACGAGCCCTGGCCATCTATGAGCGTGGCAAGCAACACTTCTTTGCTAAACGTGGCCAGTTAAACTTGGCATGCGCGGATTGTCACGTCTCCAGCGCTGGCATGCACGTACGTGCCGACCTGCTGAGCCCGATGCTGGGCCATGTGACGCACTTCCCGGTCTACCGTTCCGCATGGGGCGAACTGGGCACGCTGCACCGCCGCTACGGTGGCTGTAACGAGCAGGTTCGCGCCAAGGCTTATGATGCTCAGGGTCCTGAATATACGGCTCTGGAATATTACGAGTCCTACATGAGCAATGGGTTGGTTCTGAATGGCCCCGGCTCCCGTAAGTAAGCTTTTACGTTGTTAGCTGAACCCGGTTTGGCCAGCCAAACCGGGTTCATTGTTTTATAAACCCGAATGCCTGAACATTCAGATCTATCTGTTCCTTCGGGCGCGCACGGGTGAAGCGAATTAAACAGACACGCTTCGCTCTGGTGAGGAATATTCTCCTTCTTATTGGCGTCTGAATTCAAAGCTACGTTCAGTTTATTTTCTGATTATGCGTGACCCTACTCTGTCCGCCGCCCGTGGTTTAATTCAATGTCGGCTCACTGCACAACCTATCCATTGCTTCCATATTCTGGAGGATTGAAATGACTATCTCACGCCGTGAATTTTTGCAGATGCTGGCCATTGCCAGCGCCGCGGGCATCAATCTGTCTGGCTGCGAATCCGGTACCGACTCGACCACGGCCGCTGCCGGCGTCAAACCCGGCAAGGGGCCGGGCGACCTCTATGATCTGCCGGCATTCGGCAATGTGTCCGTGCTGCATTACACAGACTGTCATGCCCAGTTGCTGCCCATCTATTTCCGCGAGCCCAATATCAATCTCGGCGTTGGCAGCATGGCCGGCAATGCCCCACACCTCGTCGGCGAAGCACTATTAAAGGCTTATGGCATAGCGCCCGGCTCTGCCGAAGCGCATGCCTTTACCTATCTCGATTTTGAAGCAGCCTCGCGGCGCTTCGGCAAAGTCGGCGGTTTTGCACATCTGTCCACCCTGGTCAAACGCATCCGCGCACAACGCCCCGGCGCATTATTGTTGGATGGCGGTGACACCTGGCAAGGCTCCGCCACGTCGCTCTGGACGAATGCCCAGGATATGGTCGATGCGCAACTGCTGCTGGGCGTCGACATCATGACTGCGCATTGGGAAATGACATACGGCGCTGACCGCGTGCGCGAGATTGTCGAAAATGACTTCAAGGATCGCATCGATTTCGTTGCCCAGAATATTGTCGACAGCGAATGGAACGAGCAGGTATTCAAACCTTATGTCATTCGTTCGATCAATGGCGTGCCTACTGCCATCATCGGCCAGGCTTTCCCGTACACCCCGATTGCCAATCCTCGCCACATGATCTCCGAATGGAGTTTCGGCATCCGTGACGAACGCATGCAGGAAATGGTCGACAAGGCTCGCAGCGAGGGCGCCCAAGTTGTGATCCTGCTCTCGCATAATGGTATGGATGTGGATTTGAAAATGGCGACGCGCGTGACTGGCATTGATGCCATCATGGGGGGACATACTCACGACGGCGTACCAGCTCCCGTTGTGGTCAGCAACGCCGGCGGCAAAACCCTGGTCACCAACGCCGGTTCCAACGGCAAATTCCTCGGCGTACTCGATCTGGATGTGAAGAATGGCAAGGTCAGCGATTACCGCTATCGTCTGTTGCCGGTGTTCTCCAATCTGCTGCCGGCAGACACCGAGATGGCCGGCTATATCGATAAGGTGCGCGCACCATACCAGGATAAACTCAGTGAGAAATTGGCCGTCACCGACGACCTGCTCTACCGTCGCGGCAACTTCAACGGCACCTTCGACCAGGTAATCTGCGATGGCTTGATGGAAGTGACCGGCGCGCAAATAGCCTTCTCACCAGGCTTCCGCTGGGGCGTGAGCGTGCTCCCGGGAGAAACCATCACCATGGACCAGTTGATGACACAAACCGCCATCACCTATCCGAATGTCACGCTAAACAACATGAACGGCACACGGATCAAGGAAATTCTGGAAGACGTTGCCGACAACCTGTTCAATCAGGACCCCTATTACCAGCAGGGCGGTGATATGGTGCGTGTCGGTGGCCTCAAATACAGCATTGATCCGACTGCCGAGATCGGCAATCGGATCAGCGATATGGAATATGACGGCGCGCCGCTCGATGCCAACAAAGATTACCTGGTCGCCGGCTGGGCCAGCGTACAGGAAACACCTGCCGGTGATACGGGCCGACCAATATGGGACGTTGTTGCGGAATATCTGCGGGACAAGAAGACGCTCAAGTCCACCATCTTGAACGAACCCAAAATCAAGGGTATGGATGGTAACCCCGGCTTCGCGCCGATCTAAGGTTATTCAATTCTGCGCGCAGTCAGCTACATAAGTTCCACGGCGTAGCTGGCTGCGCATCTACTGCAGCCTGATATCTATAGAGCCGCCTTGGCCACAGCAGCACTCTCCAATTCATCGTGCAAATGCGTCAGGATATTTTCTGCCGACATTGGCCTGCCAAAGAAATAACCTTGCGCAAAATCGCATCCCTTCTCGCGCAGGAAGTCCGCTTGCTCCCGCGTCTCGACACCTTCAGCCACCACCTGCAAGCCTAGATTTTGGGCCATACCAATTATGGCCGACACAATAGCCCGGTCATCAACATTGGTGAGTGCCTCATCGACGAAACTGCGATCAATCTTCAGAAAATTAATAGGGAAGCGGCGTAGGTGGCTTAATGAAGAATACCCCGTTCCAAAATCATCCAGTGAAATCGTTATACCGAGATCCCTGATCATACGAAACGTCTCATCGACAACACTTTCCATCTGCATGACAGCGGTCTCCGTCATCTCAAATTCCAGATGCCCGGGCGACAAGCCGGTTTCATGAATTATTTTCTGAACCGTCGCACCAAAATGCTGATTGGCGATTTGATGGCTGGAAATGTTCACGGCAACGATAAGATCACGGGCAAGCGTCTGCTCCCAGGCACGAACCTGTTGACAGGCATTGCGCAATACCCACTCACCAATCGCATTAATCATCCCGACCTCTTCAGCGACGGGGATAAAGACATCGGGGGGTATCATGCCCTCTTCGGGATGGTTCCAGCGTATCAGCGCTTCAACACCCAATGTGCGACCGCTGCATAAATCGATTTTAGGCTGATAGACCAAAAACAATTCATCTCGCTCCATGGCTCGATGCAGACGCGATTCGAGCGCTAGCGTATTTGTCGCGACGGCGTTCATGGTGCGCGAGTAGAATTGGAAATTATTTTTACCTGCCGCTTTGGCGTGAAACATGGCGACATCAGCATGCCGCAGAAGATCCTCCGCATTATCGGTATCCGCAGGGAGAATGGCGATGCCGATACTGATACCAATATAGATCTCCTGCCCGGCAATCATGAAGGGCATGGAAATCACATCAATAATGCGCTGCGCGATCTTTCCCGCCTCGACCGGGTACTCCATTTGCGTAACCAGAACGACGAACTCATCCCCGCCAATCCGGGAAACCACATTCATAGCAGGCTCGGGATCTCCCGCACGCCCCATCAGATCCTGCGACCTGACAACCGAACGCACGCGCTCGGAAATAGCTTTAAGAAGTTCATCGCCCGCATGATGCCCAAGCGTATCATTGACGCGTTTGAATCCATCCACATCCGCGAACAGAACACCCAGTATTTCGTTAGAGTGTTTGGCATGCGTCACCGCTTGTTCCAGATGCTCTCTGAACATGAAGCGGTTCGGCAACCCTGTCAGATTATCGTGATAAGCATGGAAACGAATCTGCTCCTGCGACGCATACAAGCCCTCACCCATTTCACGGAAGGCCTTCGCCAGATCTCCAATCTCATCGCCAGACCTGACGTCCAGATCCACCCGCAGATTACCCTCACGCACTTGCCGCGCAGCAGCACTCAGCTTCTGTACTGGCCGGATAAATACCGCATTCATGAACCAGAAGGATGCGGCGACAAGAATGATAACTGCCAGCAGGGTTATTCCCGCCACAGTCCGAGCCAGAAGATCGGCATTCGCGCGCAACTGCGATTCCGGATAGGCTGCTACAAACCATAAATTATCGCTTATTTTGGCAGCCTGAAAATGCGATCTCTCACCATCCAGCAGACCCGCATATTCAGCATTCGACTCACCGAGATCTTGTAATGCATCGACCACATCCGGCGCGAGGCTTGTCCCGATCCGCGCCGCATCCGCATGCATCCGAATGACACCATCACGATCTATGGCAAACAGACCACCGTCCGCGCCATGCAGGCTTTTCGTCACTAGATCACCAATACTTTTCAGGTCAACCGTGAGCACCAAATAACCACGCAAGAGTGGTTTGCTCAAAATCGGATCCTGGCCTGCGTCTCGCAACTTAATGGCTTTACCGACGTAAAGCACAAAACGTCCATCGTCGACATTTTCCTGGTAGCTGCTTATGACCTTATCCTGGTTGCCCTGCATTTCAAGAAACAGTTCCGTCCCTGATTCATCATCAATGACATTTGCGTACTGAACTTTCGCCGACCGCGTATCCTCGTACCCATCCGGCAAAAGGATGCGGATCTCATAATATGCCGGATAAGCCGCCTGATAACTGGCAAACAGCCGCATCAACGATGGCTGCAATAAGGAATAGCGCTCTGATTCGCTCTCATTGAGCATATAGGTATGTAACTGACTGGAATTCGCAAACAGATCCAGGTTCGCTTCGGCCGTTGTCATCATGGCCATGCTGTGCATCTTCAACTGATTCAGCAGCGTCGACAGCTCTCGTTCGATCTTTTCTTCGGTCTGCTCATGCATCTGCACATAAGCCACCCAGGCCATACCTAACAAGGGTATCAGCAGGAGGGGAATAAGCAGAGACAGTAGCTTTGGCTTCAGGCGCATTGCCACATCACCTTCAGTTCACAACCTCAGCGAACACTGCATTCCATTTGCGCGTTACACGTGGCGGAAGCACATTATAAAACTCACTACGCTTCAGAATCTCGGACGATGGGTTGATGACTGGATCCGCATGATGTTCATCCGAAAGCAACTTGTCAGCCGCCAGGTTGGGCGTTGCGTAATGCACGAACTCCGCAATCTGCGCTGCATTTTCAGGCTCATTGATATAATCGATAAACGCAAATGCCGCCTCTTTGTTCTGCGACTTGGCTGCGACTGCCCAGAAATCAATCCAGAGATTGGTACCTTCATCAGGCGCGACATAGCGGATATGCGGATTGTGTTCCTGCAGCATTAATGCATCGCCACTGTAGACCTGCGCGGCAAGTACCGTACCTTTAACCAGGGAAGAATCTTCCGAAAGAGAGACGTAGGAATAGCTCTTAACATAGGGGCGCTGCTGTATCAGCAGATCGCGCGCCTCGGCCAAATGCGCCGGATCAGTACTGTTGACTGAATGCCCGCGTGCCAGTAGCGCCATGCCGATAAGATCACGCGAGTGTTTGATCATCACGATACGACCGTGCAACTCCGGCGCGGGATCAAACAAATCCATCCATCGCGTAATCGGTTTACTGACGAGATCTTCTCGGTAGGCTATGCCCAACGTGCCCCAGAAATAGGGGACGCCATAAAGCTGTTCTGCCGCAGTCCCGCGTGGCAACCATTTCGGATCGATGTGCTTCAGGTTGGGTACATCGGCATGTGTAATCTGCGCCAACCAGCCTCGCTGCTGATACATCTGCATCGTATAGCCGTTCATCATGATCAGGTCATAACCCGATCCGTCCGTGGCAATCAGATAATCGTCACGCGTCTCGTCGGTTTCGAAATAGGTGAACTTCAGCTGATAACCGGTTTTGGCCTGAAAGGCCTCGACGATCTCCGGATCCAGGTATTCAGACCAGGTCAATACCGAGAGCACTGGCGCCGAATCGGCCGACCATGCGGGAAAGATGGACAGCATACCCATGCAAAACCCACAGAAGGCGGAAATAGTGAACTGGATATTCGGAGCCCGCATACAACACCCCAATGTCATGACAGGAACGGAAATCGATCCTTCACTGTAACGGCAAAGAGGGCTATTTCTTCATGTTTGAGAAATAGTTACGCATGCTGACCCAGGTCAATATATTGACTTTCAGACAAGCTGATCAGCCTTAATAAAAACAAGGGGATAATCGGAACAGTCGATTCTCCAGAGGCCCAGAGCGGGTCGTAGAGCGTCGAACAGCTGGAAATAACGGAGGGAAAAATGGTGGGCCGTGAAGGACTTGAACCTTCGACCAATGGATTAAAAGTCCACTGCTCTACCAACTGAGCTAACGGCCCGTGACGCGAAGGCGGCACATGATACCCTACATGCCGCGCTCGTCAAAGCATCAATCAGACCGCTTCAAGTTGTCGCAAGCCTTTGGGTAACAGCCGGAAATCGACCAACGCCGTGACCAGCGCACCGAGCAGACTGGCCTCCCCCTCATAAACCATCCGGTAGTACTGCACCTTCATGGTCAGGGCGCTGCCGAGGACGATACCGCCAAGCGCGATAAATGAACCGACCGCCAGGGTGGAGATGCCGGTGATGCCCTGGCCGATCGTACAGCCCATGGCCAAGACACCGCCGAAGCCCATCAGCACGGCTCCGACAAAATGGTTGAGAAAATCCCGGAATGAGGCAAACCATTCAAAG
>Ga0180009_10004291_pt1 | contig 15793 bp, 16 predicted proteins | sample OS_PC_MetaG_FD_123537 | JGI IMG/M metagenome (GOLD analysis project Ga0180009, IMG submission 123537) | Groundwater microbial communities from the Aspo Hard Rock Laboratory (HRL) deep subsurface site, Sweden - OS_PC_MetaG | ecosystem: Environmental > Aquatic > Deep subsurface > Groundwater...
CAAGAGCGGCTATCCCGATTTTTCCACCATCGTGCTGCTGCATGAATATGCCCATCATTTCCTGATGTCGTCATCGCGCTTTGCGATGCCGCGCTGGATCAACGAAGGGGCGGCAGAGTTTTTTGCGGCGGCGACGTTCAACGATGATGGCAGCCTTACCATCGGCCGTGCCGCACAGCATCGCGGGCCAGAGCTTATCAATGGCGATCCGGTGCCGGTGCGCGAACTGCTCGATCCGGCACTCTACGATCGGGAGCGCAATTCACCCTATGATGCGTTTTATGGCAAAAGCTGGCTGCTTTACCACTACCTGACCTTTTCCACTGAGCGCAAAGGCCAGTTGCAGCAATACCAGATGAACCTGGTGCAAGGCGTAGAACCGCTTGCCGCGGCAGAGGCGGCATTTGGCGATCTTGATGTGCTGGAACGCGAGCTGCGGGCCTATATGCGCCGCCGCCTGATGACCTTTGTGCTTGGGCCTGAAAGGCTGACAACTGGCACTATAAGCTTACGCAAACTGCCGCCGGGTGAAGCAGCGATGATGCCATTGCAGATCCGTTCGCAGCGCGGGGTGAATAGCGAGCAGGCTGCTGAAATCCTGGAAGATGCGCGGGCGATTGCAGCACGCTATCCCGACGATCCCGGGGTGCTGACCGCCTTGGCCGAAGCCGAATATGATGCTGGCAATGATGCAGAAGCAATCGCCGCAGCCGATGCCGCCATCGCGCGCGATCCGGTGCGCAAGAATGCCTATGTCCAGAAAGGCTATGCCATGTTTCGGCAAGCGCGCGAAATGAACCAGCAAGCCGCAGCCTATGAGGCGGCGATGAAACCTTTCGAAGCGCTCAACCGGCTGGAGAATGATCATCCGCTGCCGCTGCTTTATTATTACCGCAGTTTTACAGAACGGGGGGTTGATCCGCCGGAAAATGCTCGCGCGGCGTTGGAATATGCATCACAGCTCGCCCCGTTTGATCAGGACTTGCAGGTCAACGCGGCCATCATGCTGATGGGTGAAGGCAAGAATGCGATTGCTCGCGATTTCCTCGCCCCGCTGGCAGCCAACCCTCATGGCGGCGGGTTTGCCAAGCGGGCAAAGCTGTTGATGGCAATGCTAGCCGAAGCGCCCGATGGCACCGTGATCGATCTTAGCAATATTCCCGAGCCGGTCGAGACGCCCGACCTGTCAGACGCAACTGACTGATCGACGCGACACCCCGGCGCAGCTCAGCTTTTGCCGAACAGCCCCTTGGCCATACCCATGATGTCATTGATCGGGCTGCCATCGCCATCCTGATCGAGCATTGAGGCAAACTGGCCGAGCGACCCTTCGCCGCCAATCGCGCCGACGATCTGGTTGAGAATATCCGGGCTCATCCCGGTCTTTTCCGCCGCCAGCGTCACCGTGTCGCCGTCCATCTGATGGGTCTTGCCCAGCGTCGCGATTGCCTTTTCGACCATCGCCGGATCAAGCCCGACTTGCTTGGCAAGGTTCACCACATCATCCGGCGCGCCGCCGATGTTCTTCAGAATCCCGTCGAGAATGCTCATGCTGCTGTGCTCCCTTGCTGATGAATCAAGCTAATGCACCGGCAAGGTTACGCCATCATGGCGCGGGAGGCCAGAAAATCAGGCGGCGACCAGCCCCGGCGCGGCCTGACGCACGCCTTCGTCGACGTGATCGGCAAACTGGGCGAAGTTATCGATGAACAGCTGCACCAGTTTGCGGGCGGTCGCGTCATATTCGGCCCCGTCCGCCCAGGTGCTGCGCGGGTCAAGGATGGTCTGATCCAGCCCTGCATCGGCCAGCGCGGGCACGAACACCGGCACGTCGAAGCCGAAGTTTTCATCCTTGCGGAACTCGACCGCGTCCATCTTGCCATCGAGCACCGCGTTAAGCAGCGCGCGGGTTGCCTTGATCGGCATCCGGCTGCCGGTGCCATACTTGCCGCCGGTCCAGCCGGTATTGACCAGCCAGCACTGCACCTGCCCCTTGGCGATGCGGTCTTTCAGCAGGTTGCCATAAACGCTGGGATGACGCGGCATGAAGGCTGCGCCAAAGCAGGTGGAGAAGGTAGCCTCAGGCTCGGTCACGCCGATTTCGGTGCCCGCCACCTTGGCGGTGTAGCTTGACAGGAAATAATACATCGCCTGATCTGCGGTCAGCCGCGCAATCGGGGGCAGCACGCCGAACGCATCGGCGGTCAGCATGATGACGTTTGACGGAGCGGGGCCGAGGTTCTTGTCGCTGGAATTGGGGATGAACTCGATGGGGTATGCGCCGCGCGTATTTTCGGTTTTGCTCGAATCCGTGAAATCGAGCTCGCGCGTTTCCTCGTCCATCGCCACGTTTTCGAGGATCGTGCCGAACATCTGCGTGGTGGCGTAGATTTCCGGCTCACCCTCGGCCGAAAGGTTGATCATCTTGGCATAGCAGCCGCCTTCGAAATTGAACACCGCGGTGTCCGACCAGCCGTGTTCATCATCGCCGATCAGCGTGCGGCTGGCATCGGCGGACAGCGTGGTCTTGCCGGTGCCCGACAGGCCGAAGAAGATCGCGCTTTTGCCGTCGGCGCCGATATTGGCGCTGCAATGCATCGGCATCACGCCCTGCGCGGGAAGCAGGTAGTTGAGCAGGCCGAACACGCCCTTTTTCATTTCGCCAGAATACTCGGTATTGCCGATCAGGATCAGCTTTTCGGTGAAGCTGACCGCGATCACCGTGTCGCTGCGGCAGCCGTGGCGTTCGGGATCGGCCTTGAAACTGGGCAGGTTGATGATGGTGTATTCGGGCGCGAAGCTGGCGACTTCTTCCGCCGTGGGGCGCACCAGCAGCGTGCGCACGAACAGGCTGTGCCACGCCATCTGGGTGATCACCCGCACATTGACGCGGTATTCGGGCTGCGAACCGCCGAACAGGTCGGCGACGTAAAGTTCGTCCTGATCTTCCAGCGCCTTGAGGAAATCGGCCTTCAACGCGGCGAAATGTTCCGGGCTCATCGGCTGATTGATCGCGCCCCAGTTGATCGTGTCTTCGGTCGCGGCGTCGCGCACGATAAACTTGTCCTTGACGCTGCGCCCGGTGAACTTGCCCGTTTCCACCAGCAATGCGCCATGTTTCGTCAGCTTGCCCTCCCCCTTCGCCAGCGCGTGTTCGACCAGCGCAGCGGTGCCGAGATTGGCGTGAATGGTCGCACGGGTGGCAATGTTCTGGGCAGACAGCGGGGTTGCAAGCGAGGACAACGTCATTCTCCTGAGCGAAACGGCAGGTTCGGGCGAACTGGCAACCGCCAGCGAATCCATGCCGCGCTCACTAGCAGCCGCGCATACGTATGCAACCTCTGGCTGGCACGGTTGGCGCGCAGACGATTGTCTCACGCGGGCGATGGGGCTACCCAAGCGGATATCGAAGGTCGGGGTTGAAAAGGATGAACATGATGTCCGATAGCACCGCCGAAACCATCCCCCCCGTGTCCGAACCCGGCGATGCAGACAGCCGCAAGCTGCAAATCGCGCTGGTGGATGATGATCGCAACATCCTCACCACCGTATCCATCGCGCTGCAATCCGAAGGGTTTGCCACGCGAATCTATTCCGATGGTGAAACCGCGCTGAAGGCGCTGCTCGACAATCCGCCCGATCTGGCGGTGTTCGACATCAAAATGCCCAATATGGACGGGATGGAGTTGCTGCGCCGCCTGCGCGAACATTCGCCGCTGCCGGTGATTTTCCTGACCAGCAAGGATGATGAAAGCGACGAAGAGGCCGGGCTGGAACAGGGCGCGGATGATTACATTGCCAAACCGTTCAGCCTGCGCCTGCTGATCGCCCGTATCCGCGCGATCCTGCGCCGCGCCGATCCGGTGGCGGGCGGCGATGCCATCGGCCCATCATCCGAACCCGCAATGGCAAGCATATCGCGCGGGCGTTTGTTCATGGATCCGGCGCGCCATCACATCGCGTGGGACGGCAAAAGCGTCAGCCTCACCGTCACCGAATTTCTGATTCTTGAAGCACTCGCGATCCGCCCCGGCGTGATCAAGAGCCGCAACCAGCTGATGGACGCAGCCTATCCCGACGATGTGTTCGTCGATGATCGCACGGTCGATAGCCACATCAAGCGGATGCGGCGCAAGTTCAAGGTGGTCGACCCATCCTTCGATGCGATCGAAACGCTGTATGGCGCGGGCTACAGTTTTACCGATGACTGACATAGGGCGACGGCCAGCGGGCGGCGAACAGCTGACGGCGAACGGGCGGTTTGCGCTGACGGCGCGCATTCTGGTCGTCAACATCCTGCCGCTGCTGATCATGGGCGGCGGGTTGTTCTATCTCGATGGCTACCGCACGCAGCTGATCAACGAACGCTTCAAACTCGCCCGGATCGAAGCGCAAATCACCGCCGAGGCGCTGGCGGGCGCATCGCGTGAACGGCAGAATGCGCTGCTGGTGCAGATCGGCAAGGAACAGCGGCTGCGGATGCGGATGTTCGATGCCGATGGCAAATTGACCGCGGACAGTTTCGCGCTTGCCGATCCCGCGTTCCGGTTCAACGACATCAGCGATGATAATTGGGAACAGCAATTCGCCCGCTGGCTTGATCGCACGGTGGACACCATTGTCAGCGCCGAATCCGTGCAGGATTATATCGAACCCGAAGCGCAGGACGCCGATGCCTGGCCCGAACTGGCGCGCGCGCGCGAACTCGGCCTGTCGCAGGTGCGCCTGTATGACTGGCGCGATGGCACCCCGGTGATCACCGCTGCCGCGCCGGTCGGATTGCAGGGCGCGACCTTGCTGACCGTGCGCAACGCGGTCGACATTACTGATCGGGTGAGGGAAGCGCGATCAACGCTGGGCATTGCGATGCTGATAGTGATGGCGGCATCGGCGCTGCTTTCGCTGTTCCTGGCGCGAACAATTGTCACCCCGTTGCGCCAGCTCGCCCGCGCGGCGATGCGGGTGCGGCAGGGGCGCGAACGCGAGGTCGAGGTGCCGCGCCTGCCGCAGCGCCGCGATGAAATCGGCCTGCTCGCGCGCGCAGTTTCGGATATGACCGGCACGCTGCGCCACCGGATCGACGCGGTCGATAGCTTCGCCGCCGATGTGGCGCATGAAATCAAGAACCCGCTCGCCAGCCTGAGGAGCGCAATCGAATCGCTCCCACGGGTAGAAGACCCGGCGCTGCGCCGCGAACTGATCCAGATCGCCACCCATGATGTGCGCCGGATTGACCGGCTGGTGAGCGAGATTTCCGAAGCCAGCCGGATCGACGCGGAAATGAGCCGCGCCACGCGCGAACAGATTGATCTGGCCGATCTAGTGCAGGCGATCATCGGCGGGCGCGAACACCGCGCCGAAAATGAAGGCCGCCGGATTGAACTGATCACAACCGGGCCTGCTGCGTTGGTGTGCGGTGTGGGTACACGGCTGGAACGGCTGGTGGAAAACCTGCTCGATAACGCGGTGTCGTTTTCGCCGCCCGATGCACCGATTGACGTCAGCATTGCCAATGACCGCCGCTGCGTCACGCTGGAGGTGTGCGATTCCGGCCCCGGCATTCCCGCCGATGCGCGTGAAAAAGTGTTCCTGCGGTTCCATTCGGTGCGCCCTGACGCGGAGGACTTCGGCAATCATTCGGGCCTTGGTCTCGCGATTGGCCGCGCGATTGCCGAGGCGCATGATGGCACGCTGACCGCCCATGCCCGGCCCGATGGCGCCAACGGTGCGTGTCTGCGCTTGCAGCTTCCGGCGGCGGCATGAACGCGGGCATGGATCGGGGCGCGGGCTTCGTCCATCACGCCAGCGCCGTGACGATCGGCGGCCGCGCGCTGCTGATCGCAGGCCCGCCGGGCAGCGGCAAATCCAGCCTCGCGCTGGCGCTGATTGATCGCGGTGCGGGCCTGATCGGCGATGACGCGGTGACGCTCACTCTGGCCGATTATCGCCTGATCGCCAGCCCCCCGCCCAATATCGCCGGGTTGCTGGAACTGCGCGGTGTCGGACTGGTGCGCCTGCCGGTGGCTGACCCCGCGCCGGTTGCGCTGATCCTGGAACTCGGCGGCACAGCATCTGCGCGCCTGCCCGAAACGCTCCCCCGGCGCGACATTGCCGGGGTGCCGGTTCCGGTGCTGGCGTTTGACCCCGGCACCATCGCACCTGGCCCGCGCGCAGAATGGGCGTTGCAGATGCACGGGCTGGTGTTCAAACCGGCTTCCCTTTGCCGCGCTTCCGGGCAAGATGCGCAGACATGACCAACGCGCCCCCCCCCTCCGCTGACCAAAGCGCCATGCCGCAACAACAATTGCTGCTGGTCACCGGGCTATCGGGCGCGGGCAAATCCACCACGCTCGCGGTGCTGGAGGATCTGGGCTGGGAGACGATCGACAATTTCCCGGTGCGCCTGCTCAAACGCCTGGTCGCCATGCCCGAAGAACCGCGCGGGCCGCTCGCCATCGGGTTCGATTCGCGCACCCGCGGGTTTGTTCCGGGTGACATTATCGCGCTGGTGAAAGACCTCGCCGCGCGCGCCGATATCGCGCTGACCTTCCTGTTTCTCGACTGTTCCGGCGGCGAACTTGAACGCCGCTATAACGAAACCCGACGCCGTCATCCGATGGCCGATGGCCGCCCGGTGATGGAGGGGATCGCCGCCGAACGTGAACTGCTCGAACCGCTGCGCCGCTGGGCCGACGCGGTGATTGATACCAGCGCGATGACCAGCAACGAGCTTCAAGGGCAGGTGCGCAACCTGTTCGGAGACACGGCTGGCGAAGCGGCGATGACGCTTACTCTGTCCAGCTTCGGCTTCGCCCGCGGGATGCCGCCGCTGGCTGATCTGGTGTTCGATATGCGCTTCCTCGACAATCCGCACTGGGTGCCAGGTTTGCGCGAATTGACCGGGCAGGACGCCGCCGTAGGCGCGCATATCGAGACCGATCCGGCCTTTGCCGATGCATTCGCCCGCATCCGCGATCTGTTACTGCTGCTGCTGCCGCGCTATCAGGCGCAGGGCAAACCCTATGTCCACGTCGCGTTCGGGTGTACCGGGGGGAGACACCGTTCGGTCTATACTGCCGAACGCATGGCAGAAAGCTTGCGCGCGGCGGGATTTTCGCCCACTGTCCGCCATCGTAACCTGGGCTCGCGTGCAGCGGACGAGATTGAACGGGATCGAAAGTGATCGCGGCGCTCGGAAAAGCTGGCATTGTCCTGATCGGTTGAAACGCGTAAGGCTTGGCCCCCGGCGGGCAGTTAACGGACCCTTTTTCACACATGATCGGTTTGATTCTGGTAACCCACGGCCGCCTTGCGGACCAATTTGTCGAGGCAATGGAGCACGTCGTCGGTCCGCAGGACGGGATCGTAACCGTCTGCATCGGCCCCAATGACGATATGGAACAACGCCGCACCGAAATCGCAGACGCTATCACCGCCGTCGATAGCGGCAGCGGCGTCATTATCCTTACCGACCTGTTCGGCGGCACACCGTCCAACCTCGCGATTTCGCTGCTGGTGGCCGGGCAGATCGAGGTGATTGCCGGGATCAACCTGCCGATGCTGATCCGGTTGGCAGGTGCGCGCAAGGCGATGGATGTCACCGCCGCCGTCCACGCTGCGCAAACCGCCGGGCGCAATTACATCACCATCGCCAGCGAATTGCTCGGCCATGACACGGCCCCCGCGCGGGCCAAGGCCTGAAGGTTAGCCGCCGTGGGGGAGGCTCGCACGACCATCACCATTGTCAACCGCCGCGGGCTGCACGCACGCGCGAGTGCGAAGTTCGTCGGCGCGGTCGCGGCTTTGCCCGATGGGGTGCAAGTCACCGTCAGCAAAGCCCCCAACAGCGCGGCGGGTGGATCGATCCTCGGCCTAATGATGTTGGGCGCAGCCAAGGGTGACACCGTCGAAGTGGCGGTTGAAGGCGAAAATGCCGATGCGGTGCTGGCCGATCTCGCGGCGTTGATCGCCTCCGGCTTCGGCGAGGATTAGTGCTCAGGCCCATGCGCAAGCACATCACCGGCTTCTCCAATCCGACCGTCAAATATCTGCGGTCTTTGCGCGACAAGAAACATCGCAAGCGCAGCGGCCAGTTTCTGGTCGAAGGGTTGCGGCTGCTGGAAGACGCGCGCAGCACGGGCCGCTTACCCGCAACACTGGTGATGGCTGAAGGACGCGCCGCGCATCAACTGCTCGCGCGGCTGGAGGCTGACGTCGTGGCGGCAGGCGGCGAGGTGATTGCCACCTCGCCCGATATTCTGTCCAAGATTACCGGCAAGGATAATGCGCAAAGCGTGGTGGGCGTGTTCGATGAATGGGACACGGGCCTCGCCGCGCTTGATCGCAGCGCCGCGCCGATCTGGCTGGTTGCGCAGGCTTTGCGCGATCCCGGCAACCTTGGTACGATGCTGCGCACCGGCGATGCGGTGGGCGCAGGCGGGCTGATCCTGATCGACGATTGCGCCGATCCCTTCAGCGCCGAAGCCGTGCGCGCGAGCATGGGCGCGGTGTTCACCGTGCCGCTGGCACAGGCGCGATGGGATGAGTTTTTGCCGTGGCTGCGGGAGGGTTCAGGCCAGCTGCTCGCCGCGTCGCTGCGCGATGCGGTGCCCTATCGCGGCGCGGCGTATGAGGCACCGTGCTTCATCCTGGTCGGCAATGAATCGCAAGGCCTGCCGCAGGAATACGAAGCAGCCTGCGACCTGCGCGTGACCATGCCGATGCGCGGTCGGGCGGATTCGCTCAACGCCGCCGTCGCCGGCGCGGTGCTGGCTTACGAGGTGTTGGCGGGGCTGGAGGGCTAGTTACTCCGCTGCGTCCTTGCGCGGTTCCAACGCCGGATACTCCGCATCAACCGCATCGCCGTCCGCCGCGTTGTAGCGCGGGGCGCTTTCCACCAGCGGCACTGGCTCGATTTCGCGCTTGCCGATTTCGACGCCCTTTTCCGCGAGCCGCCGCCCGGACGACAGCACATTGCGTTCAAAGCTGCCGACGAATTTGTTATAGTTGCTGACCGCGCTTTCCAGCCCGCCGCCGACGCGTTTGAGGTGTTCGGCAGCGGTGGCGAGCCGATCATACAATTCCGCGCCCATCCGCCCGATTTCCGCCGCCTCGTTCGCCATCTTGTCCTGCCGCCAGACCTGCGCCACCGTGCGCGCAATCGCCACAAGATTGGTCGGGGTGGCGAGCAGCACCTTGTTGCGGAACGCGAAGTCCCATAATTCGGGATCATGTTCCAACGCGGCGGCGACGAAATGTTCGCCCGGCACAAACATCACCACATAATCTGGCGCATCGTCGAACTGGCTCTGGTAGCTTTTGCCGCCGAGCGTCTGCACATGGTTGCGCATCGATTTGGCGTGGAGATCAAGGTGCCGCTTACGCTCCCCATCATCATCCGCCTCAAACGCCGCCTGATAGGCGTTCAAGGACACCTTGGCGTCGATCACCAGCTTCTTTTGCCCCGGCACATTGACGATCGCATCGGGCCGCAGCCGGCCTTCATCGGTCTCCATCGATTGTTCGAGGTGAAAATCGGTATGCTCTGCCAACCCGCATTGTTCGAGCACGTTCTGCAACGCCCGCTCCCCCCAGCGCCCGCGCGCCTTGGGCGCATTGGTGAGCGAATTGCCGAGCCGCCGCGCTTCCTTGCGGATTTCTTCCTGCCCTTCGCGCATCGACTGGATCACGCCGGTCAGTTGCCCGAAGGCATCGGTGCGCTTGGCCTCCAATTCGGCCACCTGCTTTTCGTAACTCGCCAGCCGGTCACCGACCGGAGCGAGCAAAGCCTTCAGCTTTTCCTCGCTGGCTTTTTCCGAATGACCAAGGCGTTCTTCTGCCCTCTTGAGGAATGCCTCTTGCGCCTTACCAAGCACAGCCGCGCCAGTATTTTCAAATTCTTTCATCAATTTATCGCGTGATTCTTCGAGCAAGCGCTTTTGTTCGGCGAAACCGGCACGTTCGGCGCGGAATTGCGCGTTTTCGGCGCGGGCGGCATCGAGTTGCTGCGCCAGACCATCGGCCTGCCCGGCACGTTCTTTCAGCCCCGCGACCTCGATCCGCGCTTCACCCAGTTCCGCAATGGCGCGCTTGAATTCGCCTGCATGTTCGGCAGCGGCGCGCTCAGTCTCGGCCAGCCGCGCGCGCAGGTCAGCGAGCGGGCGCGCGGCGAAGAACCAGCCGAGCGCTCCGCCGATTGCAGCACCAAGAATCAGGGCGAGAAGCGGAAGAATCGATGGGTCCATCGGGCGATCCTACACAGAACGTATGGGGAACGATAGCCTGCACACCCGGATTTCCGCAAGAAAGCTGGGCCCCGGCCTTCGCCGGGGTGACGGAAAAGACTGGTATCGGCGCGTTGCGCCGCAAGGCCGACCGGCCGCCCGCAGGGGCCTGGAGCGAAGCGGAAGAATAGCCCCGAGGACGCTCGCCCGGAGGGGCGAGCGCAAAACAAACTACGCCGCCCGGCGAATCTTTTCGAGCTTCTTCAACGCCATCGCCTTTTTCAGCCGCGACAGGTGGTCGATGAACAGGATGCCTTCGAGATGGTCCATCTCGTGCTGCAAACAGGTCGCCATCAACCCGTCGAGCGCTTCCTCGTGGATATTGCCGTCCAGATCCTGATAGCGCACGCCGCAGGTCGCCGGACGATCGACGTCGGCATAGATTTCGGGCACCGACAGGCAGCCTTCCTGATAGGTCGCCTGTTCATCCGCCGGATCGAGGATCACCGGGTTGATGAACACCCGCGGTTCACGCTTGGTCGCCGGGTGTGTGTGGCTATGCCCGTCATGGCTGCATTCGACCGGGGGCGCGTCGGGGTCATCGGGTTGCAGATCGATCACCAGCACCCGCTTGGGCACGCCGACCTGGATTGCGGCGAGGCCGATGCCGGGGGCGTCATACATCGTCTCGAACATGTCTTCGATGAGCGTGCGCAGATCGGCGTTGAACTCTTGCGGTTCAACCGGGGTCGAGATGATTTTCAGCCGGGGGTCCGGCACTTCAAGGATTTCGCGTATGGCCATATTCTCTAAATATGTTGGTCGCGGATTGCTTTCAAGTTAAGCTTGTCGGCGAGGGGAATAACATAGTGATCAGCAAAACCAGTTTCGCCATTTTGGCTCTTGCCGCTTCGTTGGGAATGGCTGGCTGTTCGCAAAGTCACGAAATCCAAGAGGTTCCGCAAGAAGAGGTTTCAGCGCCCGCCTATCTGATCGCCGAAGTCCTCGTGACCAACCCGGAGGAATATCCGGCATACATGGAAGCGGTGTCACCCGTGATCGCGGAATATGGCGGCAGATACATTGTGCGGGCCGGTGAAAATGAGGTACCCGAAGGTCGGCCCCTAGAGGGTCGCCTCGTGGTGATCGAGTTCCCTGATTATGCGCGGCTGCTCGAATTCTGGAACTCGGAAGAATATCAGGCGATCAAGCCGCTCAGAACGGACAATGCCAATTCGCGCATCATTCTTGCCGACGGAATTGCGCCCTGATCGGGTCGGCGGCGCTTCATCCCACCGGCCGCCGCGCGCGCAATGCCTGCGCCAGCGTGCCCTCGTCGAGGTAATCGAGCTCGCCTCCCACCGGCAATCCGTGGGCCAGCTGCGTCACCCGCAGCGGGAAGGCCTCCAGCCGCTCGGCGATGTAATGCGCGGTGGTCTGGCCTTCCAAGGTGGCGTTCATGGCGAGCACCACTTCGTCCACCCCGCCGCCCTCAACCCGCGCGAGCAGGCTGGCGATGCCCAGATCCTCCGGCCCGATCCCGTCAAGCGCCGAAAGCCGCCCGCCCAGCACATGATAGCGCCCCGGAAACAGCCGCGCACGATCGAGCGCCCAGACGTCCGCCACCTCCTCCACCACGCAGAGCGAGCGCGCATCGCGGCGCGGATCGGTGCAGATGCCGCAGGGGTCGCTGGTATCGACATTGCCGCAAGTGGCGCATTCCACCAGCGTTTCCGCAACCCCCGCCAACGCCTCAAGCAGCGCGGGCAGCGCCGTTTCGCGGTGCTTGACCAGCCACAGCACCGCCCGCCGCGCCGAACGCGGCCCCAGACCCGGCAGACGGGCGAGCGCGGAACTCAGAGCTTCGATTTCCTGTGAGGCCATGATTTTCCTCTACCCGCTCGCCCTGAGCTTGTCGAAGGGCTGTTCTGCTCTTTATGGGACAGGCTAGAAGAAAGTGCGGGGCTTCGACAAGCTCAGCCTGAACGGGGTTTGTGAGTTGCGCATCATTTTCATGGGAACACCCGATTTCGCGGTTCCGGCCCTGCAAGCCCTGAACGCGGCGGGGCATGATATTGCCTGCGTCTATACCCAGCCGCCGCGCGCTGCGGGCCGGGGCAAGCAGCTGCGCGCATCGCCGGTGCAGGTCGCGGCTGAGGCCATGGGGTTGATGGTGCGATCGCCCGTGTCACTGAAGCACGCCGAGGAGCAGGCCGCGTTTGCCGCGCTGAACGCCGATGTGGCGGTGGTTGCCGCTTACGGGTTGATTCTGCCGCAAGCGGTGCTGGATGCCCCCGCGCATGGCTGCCTCAACATCCACGCCAGCCTGCTGCCCCGCTGGCGCGGGGCGGCGCCGATCCACCGCGCGGTAATGGCAGGCGATGCGGAGACCGGCGTTACGATCATGCAGATGGAAGCCGGGCTGGATACCGGGCCGATGCTGCACAAGGTGCGCGTGCCCGTGGCGCGCAAGACCACCGGCGAGCTGACCGATGAACTCGCCGCCTTGGGGGCCGATGCGATGGTCGCGGTGCTGGCCGATCTTGCCGCTTATGCCCCTGAACCGCAGGACGACAGCGCCGCCATCTACGCCCCGAAAATCGACAAGGCCGAGGCGAAAATCGACTGGGCCGAGCCTGCCGCAGTGATCGAACGCAAGGTGCGCGGGCTTGCCCCGTTCCCCGGCGCGTGGTTTGAGTTAGCCGGAGAACGGGTGAAATTGCTGCTGGCCGAAGCCGTAGCGAATCCCCGCGAAGGCGGGGATCTCGAGCGGGACGCAAGGCGCGCGCGATCTGGCGCGGTGCTGAACGATGATTTCACCATCGCCTGCGGGGAAGGCGCGATCCGCCCGCTGCGGCTGCAACGCGCAGGCAAGCCGGTGCTCGACCGCGCCGAGTTCCTGCGCGGGCGGGCGGTCGCGGCGGGAACAGTGCTTTCGTGAGCCATGCACCTCACCCGTCACCCCGACGCAGGCCGGGGTCCAGAAGCCAGACCGACGCCACCGCCGCTCTGGGCCCCGGCCTGCGCCGGGGTGACGGAAAGCGCAGAGAATGATCCGCTTCGCGCTCACCCTCGAATTTGACGGCACGCCGTTCCACGGGCTGCAACGTCAGTCCAACGGGCCGAGCGTGCAGCAGGCGGTCGAGGACGCGCTCACCCGCATCACCGGTGAACAGGCAACACTTCACAGCGCCGGGCGCACCGATGCGGGGGTGCACGCGCTGGGAATGCGATCCCATGTCGACCTTGAAAAAGACATCACCGCGTTCCGGCTGATGGGGGCGCTGAATGCCCACCTGCGGCCTGATCCGATTGCGGTCACAGCTTGCGAGATTGTGCCGGACGATTGGCACGCGCGCTTTTCCTGCACAGGCAGGCGCTATCTCTACCGCATCGTCAACCGCCGCGCGCCGCTCGCCTTGCAGCGCCATCGGGCGTGGCAGGTGGCGACCCCGCTGGATGCAGACGCGATGCATGCCGCCGCGCAGGTGCTGGTGGGGCGGCATGATTTCACTACCTTTCGATCGGTCCATTGTCAGGCGGCTGATCCGGTCAAGACGCTCGACCGGCTCGACGTTGAGCGGGTTGGCGAGGACGTGCACATCCACGCCGCCGCGCGTTCGTTCCTGCATCATCAGGTGCGCAGCATGGTCGGGTGCCTCAAACTGGTGGGCACCGGGACATGGGACGAAGCCCGCCTCGCCGCCGCCCTTGCCGCGCGGGATCGCGGCGCATTGGGCCTGAACGCGCCGCCACATGGGCTGTATTTTGTTGCGGCGGTTTACCCAACGTCACCCTAGCCATGCCGTCATTGCGAGCGTAGCGAAGCAATCCAGTCCCGCGCTTGCTGGATTGCCGCGGAGCCTACGGCTCCTCGCAATGACGATGCACTGACGAAATCGAGGAACGATCATGACCACCACCGGAAAACAGCTTTTCACCACCCTCACCGCCGACGGCAAACTGACGCTCGAAGTGGCGCAAGGCACCTTCCCCGCGCCGACCGGCAATCAGGTGCTGGTGAAGATGGAAGCCGCGCCGATCAACCCGTCCGATCTTGCGCTGCTGACCAGTGCGGCCGATTTCGAGACGGCGGAATATTCCCCCGGCAAGGTCGTCGCGACCATGCCCGAACCGTTCCTGTCGGGCCAGAAAGGCCGCCACGGTCAGCGTCTGCCTGCGGGCAACGAAGGCGCGGGCACGGTGATTGCTTGCGGTGATTCCGACATGGCCAAGGCGCTGATGGGAACGCGCGTCGCCTGCGTTCCGGGCACCGCATTCAGCCAATATGCGATTGCCGATGCGATGATGTGCCTGCCGCTAGGCGACAATTCGTGCGAAGCGGGCGCGTCAAGCTTCGTCAACCCGATGACCGCGCTGGCGTTTGTCGAAACCGCGAAGCTGGAAGGCCATTCGGCGATCATCCATCTCGCCGCCGCATCGAACCTTGGCCAGATGCTCAACCGCATCTGCATCGAGGACGGGATGAAGCTGGTCAATATCGTGCGCAAGGACGAACAGGCCGAGCTGCTGAAATCGCAGGGCGCGCAATATGTGGTGAACTCGTCAGCCCCGACCTACATGGCCGACCTGCGCGCCGCGATCAAGGAAACCGGCGCGTTCCTCGGCTTTGATCCGATTGGCGGCGGGCAGGCGTCTGACGGCGTGCTGAAGGCGATGGAACAGGTCGCGGCATCCCAGATGAGCGAGTTTTCGCGCTATGGTTCGAACCAGGACAAGAAGATGTACATGTACGGGCGGCTCGACCTGTCGCCGACCATCCTGACGCCGTCCTACGGGCTGCAATGGAGCATCGCGGGCTGGCTGCTGACCCCGTTCCTGCAGCGCGTGGGCATGGAAACCGTGGTGCGGATGCGCGGCCGGGTGCAAGCCAACCTCACCACCACCTTTGCTTCGCATTACAAGGCCAAGGTGACGCTCGAAGGAATGCTGGAGAAGGACGCGATCTGCGATTACCGCCAGATGAAAACCGGCGAGAAATATCTGGTCACGCCCTGGGGGTGAGGGGTCTCCCCCGCCCTCCATCGTCGCCCGTGCTTGACACGGGGTTAGGTTTCTTCGGTTTCTGTGCCCGCGTCCAAGACAGCCAAGCCCCGTGTCATGCACGGGGCGACGGGTGGGATGTTGCTGTGCCCGGCCCCGCCACACGACCAATTTTGGCGATCGGCCCGCCCGACTCGTATGGCCGCAAGTGGGTGGATTTTGCCGTCCATCGTCATCCCGGCGAAGGGCGGGGTGACGGTGATGTCAGTTCCGGGCTCGTTTGCCGAACGGCAGTTTTCAGCCAAAATCGTAGCAGAGCCGCCACCGTCTGATTGCAAACTTGACTGTGAGCCCCCGCGCAGGCGGGGGTCTCGTTCGGCCTGGCGCAAGGCTGCATGAGATCCCCGCCTGCGCGGGGACTCACATCTTGCCTCACCCCGCATCAAACGCCGCCTGTATCGCGCCTGCATCCGTAATCCCGTTGGCGATCAGCACCATCAGCAGCACCCGTGCCTTGGCCGGGCCGAGCGCCCTCGCCGCCACCAGGCCGAGTGCGTCGTCGTCCA
>Ga0180009_10004292_pt1 | contig 15783 bp, 12 predicted proteins | sample OS_PC_MetaG_FD_123537 | JGI IMG/M metagenome (GOLD analysis project Ga0180009, IMG submission 123537) | Groundwater microbial communities from the Aspo Hard Rock Laboratory (HRL) deep subsurface site, Sweden - OS_PC_MetaG | ecosystem: Environmental > Aquatic > Deep subsurface > Groundwater...
CTTTCTTTGACATCTTTAAGTTTTTGAGCTTGACAACTATTTAAAAAGCTTTCTATTTAACTTCCTCCTCAATAGACAAACTACTTAAAATCTTTTTTGCATTCTCCATAAATTGATCTTCATCTTTTTGTTCAAACAAACAACCTGCAGCAAAAGTATGTCCTCCTACTTGTCCTTCAATATTTCCTAAAATTCTTTCCAAAATCTTTTTCAAATCTTTTTCTTGTTTATATCCAGCTTCTCTAATGCTACATTTAACATTTCCTTCAATAGTATAAGCCATAGAAAGTATAACAGTTCCTTCCCTATAATTTCCAGACTTACTTAAAATAGAATTCATAGTACCAATCAAAGTATCTCTAATGTACTCTTCTGCTTTAATAATCACAAAACCTTCTTTTTCAATAACTTGTTTTCCTTTATTTTCATTAAACCAATTCAAAGAATCTACAATTTCTTTCCTATATTTCCTTAACAAATCAAAAGCTTGTTCTCTTGATTTTTCACTTCCTAAACAAACGCCGATTCCAATGCCAGGTTTATTTAATCTTCCACAACTATTTAACAAAGTAGAAAATTCTCTTAAATCTTTCAAAGGACTTTCATTTTCTTCAGTTTTTAACAAATAAATAGGTCCTAAAACATCTTCTGGGTTTTCTTCATCCATTCTTTTAATAATAATTCCATCAACTAGTTTTTTCAATTCCTCTTTACTCAAGTGGATTAATTTCCTGAACTGACTGTCTTTCTTTAATTCAATCCCAACTTCATCTAAAAAAGCCAAGGCTCCATTATAATCTCCTGTAACTCCAGGAATATAAGGCCATGTACTATACTCTAAAACCTTGTGTAATGGTCTAGTCTGAGCTCCAAACATTTTTAATCCATTTTTAATTAAAATTTTATCTTCTGCATCTTTAAGAATTTCATTGTTCAACCCCTTAAAACCTTTATCTTCCTGCACATCTCCAATCGCTCCAATAATCGCCAAATAAGCAAGATCTTTATTTTTTTCATTTAAAGATTTCACAAAGAAATAAACCATTCCCGCCCCACTTAATTCTTTATCACCTTTTTTAAAAAGTAAAGGATTCAAATGTACAAACTCAGTTTTGACTTTTTGTGGTTGATGATGATCTAAAATAAAAACATTTCTTTCTTTTAATGTTTCATTAATTTCTTTTAAAGCACCACTTCCTAAATCACAAAAAACAAAAGTTTTGTAATCTTCTTTTTTTAACTCATCTAAAAATTCCCTAGTTAAAGATCTAACAATTGTTAAGTTAAAATATTTTTCTTCTCTTTCTAAAGCTTTAACTAAAATAGCAGCACTAGTCAAGCCATCTGCATCTAAGTGACTAATAATTCTTATAGTTCCTTCTAGCTCTTTAAATTTAGACACAGCTGATTCAATAGCTTCATTAAAATCCATCTTAATGTATTAAAAGTTCTGCCTTTTCTCTTGTGTATTTCCAAGTCTTATCTAAAACACCTTTCTTCTTGTAATACTTAACAAGTCTATTGATTTTACTTTCTGTTAATTGTAATCCCCGTTTTGCAGTCATATCTTGTTTATTTTTTTCCATATGTTTAAGAATATCAATTTCCCTTCTGATCAAATTCCTCAAATCTTCAGGTAATTTACTTGCTAGTTTGTTTTCTTTTAAAATTGCATTAATTTTTTTCTTAGTTAAAGTCTTTACATCGGGTACACCATAACTATCTCTAAGTTCTAATCCAATTTCACTAGTTGTTTTTCCAGTTTTTGCTAATTTTACAACTAAACTTTCTATTTCCTTAGCTGAATATCTCAACCAAGTTGATTTCTTTTTTTCTAAAGGTTTTGTACTTCCAGATTTACCTTTTTTTCTTGAATGCATTCTTGCCATTTTTAGCTCCTAGGATAAATCAGAATTTGTATTCTGGTATAAGTAAGCTTTCACCGACTTATCCTAAAATTTGAAGAAATCAACTGTTTATAAAGGTTTTTAATTCTTTTTTCAATTGTTTTACACTCTGGAATAAAATTACATTAATCCCAAGTTTTTTTGCTGTAGAAGTGTGTCTTTCCATATCATCAATAAATAAAACTTCTTCTGGTTTCAACCTTTTCTCTTTAATTATTTTTTTATATATCTCAAGATTATCTTTATAAATTCCTTCAAAACAAGTACAATATATTTTACTAAAATATTTTTTAAGTTTAAATTTGTCTAGTTTATATTTCAATCCTTCTTTATTATCTCCAGCCAACAAGATTAAATCATAATTCTTTTTCAGTTCTTTTAATAAAGAATCCATTCCTTCAATCAAAGAATACTCTTCTTCATGAATTTCTCTAACTTTTTTTACTAAACTTGGATTTAAATTTAATTCTAACAAAGCTTTTTTATAAAAATCATTAAGGCTAAATTTTCCAAGATTAAGATTTCCAAAATATTTAGAAGCAACTTTCCAAAAAGAAGATATGTTAATGCCTATTTCCTTTTCAAATCTATTAGAAATATCTTTATCCCATCTCGTTATTAGAACGTCATTTAAATCAAAAATAATTGCTTTTATCATTTTAAAAAGTAGCCCGGGGAGGATTCGAACCTCCGATCTCAAGCTCCAAAGGCTTGCATCCTTGGCCGCTAGACTACCGGGCTATAAGAATTTAGCAATTTAGTTAATTTAAAAAAGTTTCTACTTCCCTCAAATCCTTAACAGAATCTTTCATCTCACCAGTTCTATCCAAAAACACCACATTTAAGCCAGCTTTCTTAGGTTCTAAATAATCTCTTTCATAATTATCTCCAACATGCAATACTTCATCTGGTTTAACCTTCATCTTATTACAGATTTTCAAATAAGTATCTTTACTCTTATTTGGACAATCAAAATCAGAAACAGTAGAAAAAATTTCATCAAAATAATCAAGAATTCCCAATAAAGACAAACTAAGTTCTACAATCTCTTTAGCACTCCTAGTAAGACAAATCAATTTATATTTCCCTTTCAAAGATTTTAAAACTTCTTTAGTTTCAGGATAAATCTCAATAACCTTCAACGGTTTTTTCAATTCTTCATTTAAATCTTCTTTAAATTCAAATTTTTTAAACCAAAAACTAGGACAATACCATTCTGCTTTGTGACTTCCATTTCTATTATATTTCCTCAAAACTTTTTCTTGCGCTTCTTCAAAACTTAAATTATATTTTTTTGCATATAACTCAGGAATTAATTTATCCCAAAATTGTTTATCAAAATCATTAAAATTAACTAAAGTTCCATTCCAATCAAAACTAACTACTTTAATTTTTCCTTTTATATCTTCCACGTTTCTCAACCTTCTCAAATCTTGCCATAACCTTAGAATAATTCTTACTTTTCTTATAACCAGCTAAAACAGCTTTAAACAAAACATCATAATGTAAAAAATGTTTACTTTCTAATGCTTGCCTCAACAAATGTAAATCAACAGCTTTATCCTCAACTTTATCAGAATAAAAACCTAAACCAAAATCAATAAAATAAACTTTATCTTTAACTAATAACATATTACTAGTTGTCAAATCTCCGTGCACAATTCCATGATCATGCAAAACAGCAACTTGCCTACCAACTTCCTTACAAAGTTTAACTCTTTCTTTAGACTTATCCAAAATATCTTTAAGCATATCGCCTTTAAGAAATTCCATCTCTACTTTCATAGTTTTATCATCCATTTCATACAAACCAGGAACATTAACACCGAATTTAGCAGCATCAACTAAAAGTTTAGCCTCTCTCCTAGTGGGGTACTTCCTTTTCATTAAATCAATTTCTTTATGTCTATAACCTTTAGAAATTCTGTCTTTGATTAATTTCCCATCTTTCAAATACAAAATACTTTCTGCACCACGACCAATAATTTTCATAAAAATTAAAGAAAAAATAAAGTTTATAAAAGTTTGTTTAGAGCTGCGCTCAACTTAAAATAAATTTCCAAAAGCTTTCTTTACAGAATCCAGAATCAAAATTAAAATATTTTTTCCTTGTTCTGGAGACCGCATTGGTTTTTGTATTGCTGATGCTGGTCTTGGTTTTCCTTGAGTTATACAATTTCCATTTGAATTTATTTTATCATTTGGATGATCACAACATCTTGTAAACCCATTTCCAGAGATTAAAAATTCTCCTTGATCATCACCGCAACATTCTGCATTTAGATTAGCCCCATATTCTCCAACGTTAGCTTCTCCTGGATTTGTATAAGCACCGGTATATCCACAATAAGAATTGCTTTCACAAAGAGATGGTCCAACATCACAATCTTTCCATTGGCCAGAACCGTCATTCATACAAAATGCTCCAAGAACTCCGTCTTCATCTGCATCAGTTAATTCGCATGACCCTGCACCGCATTTTGAATAACAAACTCCATTGTATACACAATCTTCTAAATTATCGCAACAAGCATTATCATTTTCATTTGACCCCCCTACACAATCTTTATCATTAATATCATCGCAAGTTTCTCCATTAACATCTTTCATATATTGGTAAGTTTCATCTTCATCATCACCACAGCAAACTGTTTGACTTAATGCAGTGCAATCTGGTGAGAAAGTTTCTCCGCAGGTTGTCCAATCTGCTGAACAGGGCTGTCCAATTGGATTGAATTGTTCGTAATCATAATAGTTTGTTTCATAAGCAGAATAATCTATCTCTGAACTCTCATCATAAATGTTTAAACCCCCCCAATATATTTCTGATTCTCCATAATTATAAATATCCTGTCCAGGAAAAACAAGTTGCATACTATGCACACCAAGAGTTAAATCAGGATAAATTTCGTTAAAAGAAGATATTACCCCCCCCTCCAGATCCTGTAGGTTAGATCTTACTTCGAATGAGCTTTGCTCAAATACTTCTAAATCATATTCTACAATCAAATATTCATAATCCCCATCATAATTAGTATCCACCCCATAATCATTAAATGTATCTTCTACTATCTGTGATTTTAGGGGATCAAAATCTAAGAAAGAATAATTTTGAGTTTCATAAGAATAATATTCATAATCAAGGGTTTGATAATTTTCATTTTGAAGAGTTATAATCTTTAAAAGATAAGGACCTTCTTCTTCAGTCAAATATATAATCGTGCCATCAAATTCTAATGTTAAAGTGTTTATCCCCTCATAAAGATAATTGTTATTCCAATGTGACCCCCACCCTGCCCAAGTTCCATTTAAAGTTTCTAAATTCCCTTGTAGATAATAATATCCTGGTTGGGTTACACTAACATTAACTTCAATCATAAGTGAGTTATATTCTCCATCCCCATCAGAATCCAAACCATAATCGAAATATTCTCCAGTTAAACTCGCCGGAGGCTTAGATAACTCAAAATCAAAATTAAATTCTTTAAATTCTTCTTCATTTGCACCTTCAAAATAAGTTTCACCCCAGTCAAGTTCCGGAGCAGTAATCCAATAGTAATTGTTATTGTTAATAATCTCTTTATTTGCAAACCACCCGTCAGAAGAAACCCAATCTGGATCAAAGTCATCCGTCTCAAAATTAGAGGTAAAGGTCCAATCTATATTTAATTGTCTATGAAGGGCCGTTGTAAAAAAGAGGGGTTCTACTTGCGAAGGGTACTCACAAAGGTCTCTCACCCACTCTGGAATCTCAAACTTCATTGCTTGTACAGTTAAATCTAATCTGATATGATCCTCATTTTGTTCTAAAATTTCTATAGTCGGTTTTGGGAAAGTATGAATAGTTTCTATTTTTAATGTTGGATCTCCAATTAAAGTATATTCCCCCATGGGAAAAAAATCTGGATTGAAAGGAGGAGAATTAAACAAAAATGCATAATTCTTTGCATTTAAAAAAGATTTTCCAATCGTGTCTTCCTTTCCAAATAACTCTGTTAGTAAATCTCCTTGGCCCCAGGTTCCTGTATTATCTACTGCACCAATATAGCCTACTGCACCTTTTCTTATTGCATTAGAACAAAATAAATCATTTTTGTATATGGCTTTCTTAAAAGCACATGTTGCACAAGCCATAGTTGTGATAAAAGAGTTATCTAAAGAAGGTATCTCTGAAGAGGATATCCCAGCCCAACTAGGTCCCCCATGGTCATTGTAACTTATAAAAAATTTGTTTTTCCAATCTGGGGGGTTTGTTTCCTCAGGAGTTATTAAGGCATTATAACCTATATACTCAAGAACTTTCCCCATAGTATAAACCTCTGCCGCCATTGTAGAAGCAGGGGAACCCCGTGTAACCAAAAGGTCGTTTGTATTGATAGTAGTTTCCTCATAAAACAAGCTTCTAGCTATATTTGAAGAAGTATCACTTATAGTTAAACCAAATATTCTTCCTACTGCTAAATCTAAAAATAAATCTCCATCATTAATATTAGAATATTGCCATGCATCTACAGAATGAAAATTATTTTTTCCACCCCAAGGATATATTTTTTCATAAGACATTTCAATTGCATTAGGACTAGCAATTATAGTAAGATATTCTGGAGAAAAGTCTAAATTCAGGATTGATGTGTCTATGAAATTATCAACTGATTCCCAGCCTATAGAATTTGTATTTAAAATCAATTCATGCTTAGCAGAAGCCAGGAATGGTGCTGCCAAAGAATTTTTTGAGTAAAGCTCGTATATCATACTTGCGCTTTTTTCAGGGAGAAAATTTTCTGGAGAGACTATATTTAAATCGTTATAATTTGTCAAAATTATTTTATTAGTATTTGTTAAAGCTAAATATTCCTGTTGTAAATCTTCTTTGGTTTCATAAAATATACAATCCGAAGCTTCCTGGGGGCAATCAAGATTTCCAATAATTGTGATATGTTTGTCTGTAAAATCAAAATTTTGTTCATCTAAAACTAAGGGTGCATTCTTAAGAGATGCGTAAGTAGAAGCAATCAATGCTAATTCGTAGTTATCATCCACTAAAACAACATCATAATAATTGTCCCAATAAGAAGTATATTGTGTTGGATTAATTGTTTGGATCTGATTTGGATTTAAGCCTGCACCAAATGGCCTATCTGCAGTTAGCAGATTGATTATTTCTTGTGTGGCTTCTCCTACAACCGTAACCCTGTTGGGAGAATATTGTTGAATAAAGTATATGTTGGAATCTAAATCCCATGAAGATTCCATCAATGTTTCTGAAGTTAGGTTAAATTCCAATATTATTTCTTCCCCGGGTTCTAATTCTTCATTCGGTTCTAAGAGGTATTCATCTAAAGAAATAAATCCAGAATAGGGCCAATCCTCTAATTTTACCCATTCCAAGGTATCGCCTGAACCTCCGCAATTCTTAAAACGAACGAGAAGTTGTGCAGATTCCCCATAACTAATAAATTCTTTATTTATGCTAAGTCCGACAGGCAATAAGCCTTCGCTATCTTCAGAATTACAAAATTCTTCTGAAAAAATTTCTCCATTTATCCATTCCGCCCCATAATCGCTCTCGCGTTTGTAATATAAAAAGTATCTGGGATAATAAGGAATATACTCATTATTCATTCCAGTTGGGTTTCCATAAGAGATGCCAATTTGTAGTTCTTCTAAATTTTCTTCGTAATAGATTAAGGAGGGGTATTTTATTACTTCGCTTCCTTCCGTCCACGTGGTTACAGGAACCAAACCAAGAACATCTTGCCAATTTTCACTAGAAATCAAAAATAATTCTTTATTCTCATATTGATTTATGTTTTTTTCATTTCCTCTTCCGCCTGAAGACTTGACAAATGTCTTCTCGTTAATTGATGGGGATTCTTCTATAACAACAAAGTCTATCTTTTCTGAATAATCTTTATAACCTTGTTTTAAAGCAGTTACGAGAATAGAATATTGTCCCACTTCATCTAAAACTAATTTTTCTGAGTTTACATTAAATCCGCTAGGCTTTATTATGGTTATTATCTTTTCCGGGTTTTCTACATCAGAAAGAGATTGTATAAACAATTCTTCATCTTTTAGAAAAACTTTAGTTTTTTTAGAACATTCTTCATCTTTACATAAATTAATATCAATATAAAAGCTTGGATCAGTTATTATCTTAAATTCTTTCTCTATCTTTTTGTGATAAGGTTCCATTATTTCTAAATAAGCTATACAAGTTTGCGGTTCTATCTCTGAATTTATTTTAAAATCTGTATATGTATTTGCGGATAATTCATCTTTTTTTAGTTCTAAATTTTTATAATCTAAAAGGGCTACTGGCGCATTTGGACATTCTACATGCGCTAAGTAAACTAAAGAAACATCTTCTTCTGCATAAATTGAATAATCAAAAGATATTGTTTCTCCTTCCTTGAAAGAATCTTTAACATAAATTGTTGTTTCTTTTATATTTGAAGGACTTTTTCTAACTTCTTCACACCCAGAAATAACTAAAACACATAAAACTAAAATAATAAGTAAAAACCTCTTTTTCATATTTATTTAATGAATCTTTTGCTTTATATAATTTTTCTTTAGTTGACTACAAGTCTAAAACTTAAAAATCAATTTTCAACTTAAACGAAATTAAAAATAGTGTTTAATCCTTTTTCTGTTAGTGTATAAAAAGTATGGTTGTATCTCCTATCAATCCCATTAATCCCATAATCCACAGAAGTTATAAAACCTTTCTTATTTAACTCATTAATTGCCCAAGAAACTCTTGCTTTACTTCTTTTTGTCTTAAAAGCTATCAATTGTGAAGAAAAAGGTTTGTCCCTTTCTAAAACAAATTTAGCACATTCTCTTAAGAAAAATTTAAGGCTATCATTTTGTAAAGATTGCCATAACATATAAGAATCCAAACATTTTTTTAATTTTTTCATTTTATAATCTATATCAAAACCAATATTAGAGTAAAAAATCTCTAAAGATTTTCTATCGCAAATAGCAAGTTCAAAATCCAAAACTTTAATTTTTTTATTTTTAACAAAATATTCTCTTTTCTTATTTAACCTAGGTCCTTTAACAGAAATCCCAAACCTAGCCTCTAACAAATATTTCAGTTGTTGTAAAAATAACGGCCCTTCTTTGGATTTTAAAGCATTTTCTTCTAATGTTCTACTCATTCTAACACTTTTAGAAACCCACCCTTCATCATCGAAACATTGACGGATGAAAGTCTTAACAATTGCATTATTAGCATTAATTATAAGTTTTGGTATGGGAGTATCTAAAAAAATTTTATTTTTTCTTGGAACTCCAAAAACATTATTAAGAATATTTCCCATAACACCAGAATAATTCAATTGAATAATACCTTTATGTCTTTCATTTATATTAACAAGTTTGACATCTCCAAATACGTTCCTTATAGCTTTCTGAAAAGAAGCCCTCATATTTTGGTCTTTGTTAGTATAATGAACAATATAATCAGAACCAATTCCGCCATCACAAAAAGCAGCAGCAATAATTCTTGCTAAATTCTCATCAAATACTATTGGAAGTTTAGGATTATTTATATGGCCTCCACATTTTTTAAGTTTAATAATTTTTTTCTCAACTTCTTTTTCATCAAGTAACCTTAATCCAGCCATCTTTTTAAGAATTCTAATAGAAAATGATCTAACTCCAGACTTCCACCTCCTAACATTTTTAACGTCTTCCTTGAGAGATTTAGAAAAATTTATCCAGCTTCCATATTTCTTTAACGCTTTATTGAAAACCTTTTTCCTATAACTAGGTTGTAATTCTATATACAAGTCCGTGGGTAAATCAAATAAATGGAAGTGAATTTTCATGCTAATTTAAAATGGGTTAAATAGTTTATAAACCTTATCCGCGTACTTGTCACAGTGAAGCTAAAATTTCATACCTTTCATATTTTTTCCCTTGAATTTCTTCATAAGTTTATTTACATCCATATTCTTCCCTGGCTTCATGTGCTTAACAAGTTTTTTTGATTGTTTGTATTGTTTCAAAAGTTCTCTTACTTCCTTAGAAGTAGTTCCGCTCCCTTTTGCAATACGATCTATACGTTGTCTATTTAACACAATATCTGGTTCTTCTAACTCTTTTTTTGTACAGGATTGCATTATAAATTTCCAGCGTTTCAACTTTCCTTCTTGAACATTTAACATTTCTTTAGGAATATCAACTTTGCCCATTCCAGGCATCATATCAACAATCTTATTCAAAGGCCCCATCTTACTCATAGCCTGCATTTGCTCATAAAGATCTAAAAGATTAAAATCTCCTTTCAAAAACTTCTTCCCCATATCTTGAGCTTGTTCCTCAGTCATAACTTCCTTAGCTTTTTCTAACAAAGCTTCAATATCTCCCATACCAAGCATTCTAGAAACAAAACCTTCAGGATTAAACTCTTCTAAATCATCAATCTTTTCTCCAACACCGATAAACTTAATCTTTGCATTAGTTACAGAAGCACCAGTTAAAGCCCCTCCACCTTTTGCAGTTCCATCTAACTTAGTAATTATCACTCCGGTAATATCGCAACTTTCATGAAATGCTTCAGCTTGTTTTTGAGCAGCCTGTCCCAAATCAGCAGACATTACTAAAATTCTTTCTTCAGCTTTTATTTTTTTACCTAAATCTTTAATCTCTTTTATTAAATCTTTACTCAACGCATCTCTTCCAGCAGTATCAACCAAAATAACATCATAATCTTTTTCATGTTTTGCAAAAGCTTTCCAGATCTTCATTGGATCTTTTTCACCTTTCATAATAAAGCTTTTAACACCTGCATTATCACACATCTGTTTTAATTGCTCTGGAGCAGCTGGCCTGTGAACATCTAAACCAACAGCACAAACTTTATTTCCCCTTTTAGCATAATATCTTGCTAATTTACCAATTGTTGTAGTATTGTGAACAATAATACCATCTGCTATAAAACTATGATTATCTTCTACAGTTAAGTCATAAACAAAATCTGGTTTTTCAATCTCTTTAATTTCTTTAATTCCACACCAAGAAACATTAGAAGTTGCAAATGCATATAAAGACTGGAAAATTTCTTCAGAATTAGATTCCAAAGAGTTAACTAAAAACTGTTGACCATTTTCTGTTAAAATTATTCTTTCCTTTTCTTTTTTAATTAAACCAGAATTAATCAAATAAGGCAAAGTTCCATTCACGAACGCATTAGAATAAAAATCTTTCAATAAATCTCCTTGTTTAACATGCTCAAATAATTCAAAAAATATTCCTTTTTTTCTTGTTTTGTAATAATTTAACAAATTAAGCAATTGTTCTCTAGAAATAATTCCTTTTTCTTCATAAATTCCATAACTAAAAACTGCATTATTTTGTATTTCTCCAATTGAAAAACCAAAAGCAAGTCTTAATTCTTTCAAAAGCTTTCCAACAGGCAACATATCTTGTTTTCCACAACCTTGCAATAAACCAATATCTTTATACCGAGAGATTTTTTCATTTTTAGATTTAATTAAATAACCAATCTTATCCGCATAAATTTCTGCAAACCTAGCATTTACATGCAACCTCCAATAAGATACATTATTTACAAATTTCTTAGAAACCGTGGACAAAATATCAAATCTTCTTAAAAGTAAACTAACTTGTTGTATTAAAATTTTACTCTCTGAAACCAATTCTATACTTCTAGTATTGGGTGCTGCATAAGAATCACAATCAAAATAAGCTTTTAAAAAACATCTAACTATTTCATTATTAGACAATAAAATTTGCCTAGGAACCTTAAGACTTCTTCCTTTTTTACCAATATTAAATCCAAAAATAGAATTTAAAATGTAAACTAAAGTTTCAGAAGCAAGTGTAATCCTATATAAGTTTTTAGTTCTAATATCTTTTTTAACAGTCGGGACAATATTGAATAAATCCTTAGATAATTCACAAACTCTTTGTATAATCTCTTCATCTTGATTTGAAATTTGTACATAATTCTTGTAAATATAGCCATCCCCAACCAAATATCCTAAAAATTCTGCAAAATCTGAATTAAAAAACAAAGGAAAACTTATTGATTTTTTTGATTTCCTCGATTTTAATCTTAAATAATTAGTATCTACTAAATTAATATATTCTATAGGTATTTTTCCTTTCCTTAAACTAGTAGTAAACTTACAATAATTTCTCTTAAATTTCAAATTAGAATGCAAGTTTTTAATCGTATCAAACTTAATTAATAATTCCTTAACTTTATCAGAACCCAAATAAACATCTAAATCTAATTTTTTTAAAGGTTCTAACAAATCAATTTTTGTAGGTTCTACATCATATTTTCTAGGAACCGCAACAAAATCATCTTCACTTAATTGGTCTGCTCTAATCTTTTCAACTTTCCCTTTTCTAAGAACAAAAAACGGATGCTCTGGAGTAACTTTTACAGAAAAATCATTTCCGTTATCCAAATAAACATCTAATAATTGTTTTCCATTTAATTTCCACAAATGTGTTACTTTTTTCTTTTCAACTTTTAATGTTTTTGGATTAAATGAAGGAACAAACAAATCTTCTTTAATTTCAACTATTTCCCCATCTTCCAATAAATCAGCGTTTTTTGAATATCTATCATATAGATCTTCAGCTTTTATTATTTCGCCAGAACTTAAAACTATATTACTATCTGGATGAACACATTTACCAGAACCATACAAACCAACAAACATAATCTTAAAAGGAGTTTTTTTAATCTCAATACCTTTCTTTTCTTCTCCTAAGAATTTTACAAGTTCTTCATAAACAATCTTAACTAAGTATTCTCGTGGATCTAAGCCTTTTGGAGGTTTTTCTTCTAAAGCTCTTTCTTTTATTTTCTTACTTAAATCAAAAACTAATTGAACATTAACATCAGCAGCTAAAAGTGCTCTTTGAATATCTTTTACAATATCTTCTACTAGCTTTTTATCATAAAATACAGAGCCAGCTATCTTTCTAAGAGTATTCTTCAATCCTTGGCCTAATTTGTCTAAAACCATACAAATTAAAGAAAAGTTACAATTTAAAAAATCTTTGGATTAGCAACTTTCCCCAGTAGAAACCCAACTATCCTCCGCGCACTTAAGTAATTGACCAGAAACACATTTTGTTTCTCCTTTCTTACAGAAAGTTGGGGAATGTAAGGGGGGCAATATATATGAAATTGCTACATCATAACAATAAGTGTTTCTTCCCTCAACAATTTTTTTATTATCAACAATTCCTAGATATTGGGCACCAAATAACCTAACACCTTCTGCCCCAGGAATAATCTGAGTGATTGGAAGATCTTCACCAATTAAGATGACATAAGCAACATCTGAATTGTAATATAGTTCTTCAATAAATAAATCTAATTCTTCAAAAGTTGTACCCGAAAATTTTTGTAAGCTTCCCAAAATTCCTAAATCTGACTCAACCGAAGAAATAAAATAATTAATCGAATTTATTAATTCAGAATTATCATAAATGCCTCCCCCATTGATTATAATTGCTAATCCATTTTTTGTTTGATCTAGTTCACAAATACAATCCGCATCTTCCTTTTCTGCCCACCCACACTCAGGAGTTAAGCTATCTTTATGTGGAACATGTGCTGTGATATCTCCATGAAAATACCAATCGCCCCTTGCTACTTTAAGAAGGGACCTTCCGATTATTCCTTCAGAAGCAAAATATTTTCTAAAATTCTGCATTTCATAATAAGCTCCCGAAATATCTATATAAGCCCATACTCCAGATATTAACATTGTTTGGGGCCAACAACAAAAGGTGCTTCCAGAATCCCAAAGTATCCAACTTCCACAAGCAGTTGAATCAAAAAATAGACTTGGGTTATTATTATCAAAAGAAAATTCAATAAATTCTTCATTAGTCGTATAAACTCTGTTCTGTTGTGAAGTTTCTTCATTAAATGTTAAACCCAGCCCAATCCGTCTTGGCTCGCCGTGAACCTTATAATTAGTTATCAAATGTTGTTTTTCAAGCTCTTTGTAAACAATTTCATGTTGGGTGTTCTTGACTTCTTTCAACAGGAAAGGATATTCTGGATCTAAGGAATGTTCACCACCAACTGGGCCACCCATACTCTCAGGCAAACTGTTATCCCAATCAATAAATAAAACATCCTCTGCATATACAGAGATTAAAGAATCATAGTTGTTATGATAATTTGTATAAGTATTTATAATCGAATCAACAAAATTAATCTTATATTGATCACATTCTTGTTCAGATAAACCATGACACATATTCAAAACAGAGTCTAAATCTAAATCGTGAGAAACATCGCCTAAATTTCCTTTATTTTCTTCAAGATTACTTTCAGCACAACCACTTATAAAAAAAATTATAATCAAAAGCAAAAATACTCTTTTTTTCATAACAATAAATTTGAAATTAAAGGTTTATAAAAGTTATTCTTACAACAATTTATTCATATTCTTATAATTTAAATCAAAACCATAATGTTTCTTAAAAAGTTTTTCAAAATTTCTTTTATTTCTTATTCCTTTCGTTTTCTTTATTAATTCTAAAAGTTTCTTTTTACCAGACTTTTCAATCAATAATTTTATAACAAAACCAGATTCTTTATACATTCCAGGGCCAGGTTTATAAAATTTCAAAAAACTTTCAAATTTTTCAGGTTTTTTCATAAGTCCAACATGCCCATCTGTATACAAAGCAACTCCTTCTGCAAACCAAGAAGGACATTTAGTATCCCCCATCAATTTATAGAAAAGAATATGACTTATTTCATGTTTTATAACTTCAGCATAATATTCTTTTGAATATTTATGAGAACTTTCCTTTTCAAAATTTTTCTTATCTAAAATAAACACAGAATAAACATGGGGCACAGCAAAACCAATATTCCAATCCTTTGTTTTACAATTTCTTAAAGCATCAAAAGTTTTTCTATCTTTTAATATAATCACATTTACTCTTATTTTATTTTTTATTTCATAAAATTTTTTTAATTCTTTAATTGCTTTATTACATACTCTTTGAATTTCCTTATCTTCTCTTTTCTTTAAATCAAATATCATAATTCCCCCCAATAGTTCTCAAAACTCTTTTTATATCTTCAATAACTTCTTGCTGCTTATCCTTATCAGACATTCTAACAAATTTAATTAACAAATCACTTAATTCTTCAGCTTTTAAAAACTTTAATTTAAACCCCTCTGTAATAAAATAAAATCTAAAATTCTTATATTTAATTTCCTTAAGAACAATATCTCCAATTTGGCTCAAAAACTTACCTTTCTTAGGATTTCTCTCTAAAGAATACAATAACTCAAAAATTTTAATAGATTCTCTTTTAAATTTTTTATTTATCTCTTTTTCAAGAGTTTCTGTAATCACTATTTTTGCCATGTTTTCTTGGCCTTAGCTAAAGCTTTTTCTACTGGAATTGTTCCTTTTTCACTCATTAACAAATCGTGTAATTGTCTTTCTTTAGCGCTTTCATAAAGTCTTGCGATTACATCTGAATAAGTTTCTCCTTTGCTTCCAAATTCTTTTATTCTTTCACAAAGTTCTTTTGGGATTGAAATTGTTGTGTTCATTATAACAATTATAACAATTATAATGTTTATAAATCTTTTGTTTTTAACTGAGCGCAGCTCTCAAAACAAACTATCAATAATTTTTTCCTTATCAAACTCTTCTAAATCTTTATATTCCTATAATAAATCTAAAGTATTTCATCAAGTATTTTAAAGAAAATATCTATTTGTCCTTTAGTATTAGTTATATCAAAAGAAACCCTCACATTATTACTTTCAGAGATATAAGAACAATAAACATTCTTTTCTTGTAAAACCTTAACAATTTTTGAACTATCTTTATC
>Ga0180009_10004293_pt1 | contig 15780 bp, 6 predicted proteins | sample OS_PC_MetaG_FD_123537 | JGI IMG/M metagenome (GOLD analysis project Ga0180009, IMG submission 123537) | Groundwater microbial communities from the Aspo Hard Rock Laboratory (HRL) deep subsurface site, Sweden - OS_PC_MetaG | ecosystem: Environmental > Aquatic > Deep subsurface > Groundwater...
CTTGATTTATCCTGGAACGTAGTTACAAAATTTGTGGTGTTCAAAGAAAGATATTAACAACAAAAGACGTTTGGTATAGAAGGAACTTGACTCGACAATTTACAGAAAAGAATTTGCTTTATCCATTCAGGTGGATAAAGATAATAAAAATGACCCGAAAATTGCGCAACGCGATGCATTGATTGAAAATTATAAAAAAATGGTTGGCCAGGCAAGAGAAGATATTGCCAGAGAAGACCGCCAGCTGGTTGCCGAAATTTTAAAAAAAGCAGATGGGGTATTAAAAGCCGTTGCCAAAGAAAAAAAGTTTACCATTATCTTAAAAGACCCGAATGCCATTGGATATCTGGATGAATCTGTGGATATCACGACACAGGTGTTGGCAGGGCTGAATAAATGATTTTATAAAGTTTAAACACAAATTTCAGACTCACATCTTAGATCAGGATTGCCAGGGGTGCGCGTGTTAATCCTCCCCGGCAATCTTTATCTGAATTAGTTTAGATAAAAACTGACACAACTCTTGAAAAAAAGAGGGTTACCGGTTTTGATAAAGGTGTCCAAACCAATAATATCAAAACTTAAGGAGTAACCCTCAATGTTGCATGGTAGCAAAAAAATCATTATACACAAAGTCGGCCTGTTAAATTTAGCTGAAGAACTCGGTAATGTGTCTCAAGCCTGGGGGAACAAAATGCTGATTTTTATTCGTGGTCATAATTAATTCTCAGGAACTTGCCTTACTCTTGATTCATAATTTTTTCCAGTGTGTAACCTTCTGGAATACCTAAATTGGTCAATGAGGCAACGATTCGATTTAAATCTGTTTTTAGGTCTTGCTGTCCATCAAGAATTTCAGGCTCCTGTTCTATGATTTTTTCAATTAAAACACAGATCCGCCGACCGATGCTGTGATCAACCCAAAATTCCATATAATCAGGAAAAGTTTGCAGCCAAACCTGAGTTGAAATAATCAAAAAAGGTAAATGTGAAGGTCTTGGTGAAGCTTCTAAAAGACTGAGGGTTACAAAAGCTGAAAAAACTGAACGTCCCTTTTTAATGAGTTTTTCCAGCACTGGGAAAAAAGGATCAAGCTTGTCAACACCTTTTGGCAGCAGGTAACATTTTGTTTTTTGAATAAAACCATGCTCGTTAAAAAATAAAGCGGCTATCAATGGCCCTATATGCATTTCAATAGAAGTTGTTCGGCTTCCCGTTAAGCGTTCCCAACCTCTGCTTTCTATTAAACGATCAGAGATAGTAGATCGAATGGCAATGGCCTTAGATTCTTCCAAATCGCTGTTATTGAAATATACATTGTCAACGCTTTGCAAAAAATCTGTTGCGATATCGAAAAAAGACTGATCTGGTAATGAGCAGATTGGTGCTAATGCAAGAGTCTCAATTTCGGATAACGCCATCTGTGGTAGACACCCTGCTGATAATTCAAAATAGGCACTATTCCATTCATTCGGTGCTTCAGAAATATCCTCATGTCTTTCTAATCCTGAACCATTTGCTTGGGCAGTCCAATCAGAGTAAACTTGTAAAATGTTAAGAAAGTAATGATGATCCGAGGCCTTAAAACAACAAAACGCATTTTTGAGCCATAGAGCTGCAGCCTGGTGGTCAACATATTCATTTGGTACTGTATCATTCTGTGGTTTGGAACTCTCTTTTTGAGTCCCTTTTACAGATAGTCTTATATGCTTTCGGCGACGAACGTTTTCCATTGGAAATTCAGGCCATTCAGGCTCAGGGCCTTTGTTTGTTAACCATTCTATTTCAGAATTTATAGCCGTCTGAATTTTGTCCTGATAGAGCTTGCTTTGCTTAGCAACTTCTTCCTCTGGCGTTTTCCATACTCGGCGGGGTTTAATGCTGGCTTTTAAGGCACAGCGCAAGATCGCAATTGGCAGATGTTCATTTATTGATAGAATCTTAGATCCGGCAAAACCAAACCCATGTGAAGCTGCTGGATTTTTGTTCGCTGCCACTTTTAAGATTGCTCGAATATCCTCTTGATTTTTACAATCAATTGGTGAATGGACCATGCCCACAAAAGCTATGGCTATAGGGTTATAAAGAATCCCATTTCGGAATCTATGGACGGAATCTTCTTTGCCCTGAAAGGTTTGTTCAAATATTTGACGTGCCCAACCAGAGTGTTTCTTGCGGAAGTCTTCATCACCATCACGCATTGAAATCATTGCAGCTGTGATGATTGCTCGCTCAAGCATTTCGTCTTTGTCAGAATTATCAGGACTTGAATCGCCAATAATACTTTTAGCCCAATCAACAGCTTGCTGTAAAAACTCTGGGGAAGTACGGGAGGGATCTTCTGTTGCCAATGTTATTGCCATCTGTGTATTCGTGGCGATAGTACTGTCATGCGCTTCCTCCTGAAGCGTCTGAAAATGCTGTTTTTCCTCCGGAGGAGAGATATACTGCAATGCTGTCTGAATGGATCCATCCTCTTGTTTAATTTCGACCTCTTGCCAGTTATCGGGATCAATTAGATTAATGGCGTAAACAGCCATAAATTCAGGATCATGCAAAGTTGATTTTTCATTTGGAGGGCCAAGGCGTTTAGACGCAATGTGAAGCGCATTATGCAATTGTTTTCTTGATTTTTCATCAACATGGATAGCATACTGACCTAAAAGTTGATCAAGAGTGAAACGCCGAGACGGACGGTTTTGTAAATCTTTTTTACTGACAGCGCCCATGGGTTCTTTTTCATGCACTTTTAAGCCAAAAAAATCCGGATATTTAAAATTGTCATGAAGATTCCTCTGTGTATCATAACACAGGAGTTCCGGGCAGCTTAAAAATGGTATAGCCGATTCCCTTGATTCAGGCCAATGTGATAAAATAATATCAACTGCAATCAGAAGGTACGCTGCAGGGCATTCTGAAGATCCGATTATATCATCAAGAACATTGCTAATATCTTCTCCTGCATCTATACGTTTATGAGACCATGCCTCTAAAGCCATTAAGGCAGAGCTTATACAGTTCTGTGCTGAATTTTCCCGTGACCACAAATAGGATTGCGTCCAGGGAAAATTCCGGCCTCCTTCAGGAAATGTGATGGTAAATTTATTTTCTCCATACTCATGATCCTGGCAATAAAATGAAATTGCATGATCTACAAGTTGTTTGATTACAGACAATCCGTTCTGGGGAGAATGAGTAAGCAGCTCATAAAAAGGCCCCTGGGCTGGAGAAGGGGGATGAAATTGATGGTCGATATAATCGAAAGGTCTATCCAAACCGCCTCTTCTATGTGGTTCCTTCTTTTGCTTTTTAACAATTAATGTATCAAGAATCAAAGCGGAGTATTCATCTGGCGCAGCCTGTACTATTGTTCCTTGAAATTTAAAAATATTATGCCTGACACGTTCATTCCGGATATTTTGCCTCAATAATGCTATATAATCGACGGCAAGATCTGGAGTTCGATTACAAAATAAGAGGAAACTGGTCCGAAGATTTGTTTCCAGCGCCCTTACTTCTGAAGAATCTAATTTTCCACCGAATGGTTGCCGGCGTTCATGAAAAGAGGCCGCATTTTGACATTTATCAATTTCAACCATCCATCGATACAATTCTTTGATTAACAATGGGGTTATCGGGTCAACACCAAAGGTTCCAATAGCCCACTCAGAGTAAAAGTCAACAACATCGGGAATCGCTTTTGCCGGTAAACTTTCTCCAAGGCTCAGCAGCCACAAAATGAGTCGCCACCAGGATGGCCCATTCGGTGAGTTGATACCCGATGGAATCAAAGACATATCAATGCCTGAAGTTTTTAACATCTGTGACAATGGTTTTACATCCACCGCCTTAACTACATGAATAAGTTCCCGCAAAATGGCTGCTTGATTAGCGAGTAAATAAGGTGACATATTTTTTAGATTTTCTGATCCTGCCTCAGATCTTACTATCGCCAGAAGAACAACTCTTTGCCAGGAGCCATGAACATTATCCAAACTGAACTTTTCAAAAAGAGTTTTCCAGGGGGCCACTTCATCATTGTTTTCAACAAGTATGCGTGCATAGAGTTCTATTCCCCTCATCATTGCTGATGAAAGCGGTTGATCCAACAATAACTGATCAATTATTTCAGGGTGGTCATTTAAATAATTGGCTATCGACCATTCGCAGAGAACATCGTGTCTGAATGCAACAATATCCCCACCCTGGTCTCGTAATGTTTCGTTCCTTATTAATTCATCAACAACACTTGCTGGATAAGCGCTCACATTAAACATGACTTTCTTTGCTATTGATTGTTCCGCCAACCCTTTAAGTAATCTGCTTCTTTCACGGTGAGTCTTATCTATACTGCCATCAGCAGTTTTCCACCATCGTTTGGCCATATCAATTTCAGTTCGTGGAAACGGTTCTTCCGGTGATTGATTTGCAAGGCGATTAAGACGGAATAAGTTTCTTGTTACAGCACTGGCTGGATGATTCTTTGATAATAACACAGATAGTTTATGATCAGCTTCCCCGATCTCGTCAATCTCAGCGTCTGTCAATTCGCCAATTTCAACCGGCTTGGCAACACCTATTTTTGTTAACAAATTCTGGGGAATCCAGGGGGGTTCTTCAATCCCAAAAGTGTTCCTGGCTGTCGCGATAATTGAGATACCGGGGGTTTTTACAGCCTCACGAATAAGATCTACAATAGTAAGACGTTCCTCAAGATCGAAAAAATCCAAGTTATCAACGAATAGAATACCGCCGCCACTGGCTGCTATATCACTTAATAAATCCTTTGCAGACCCATCAAATCCGAGTGTGGTGCGCATTGCCATCCACCCTCGTGGTACGGTTCGCCCCGGTCTTAAAACGATAACAGGCGATTCTTTTGCAACTTGTTGCGCAAAATGTTTTAAAATCCCGGATTTGCCGACTCCAGCATCTCCTCTTATTTCAACGTAACGTCCCGTGTCTAAGGCTGAATGAATCTTTGTTACATATTCTAATCGGGCCAGTTTTATTCCACCGACACGATCATCGATATCTTCCAGTTCATGATTAGCGGATTCCATGATGATCTTGCGCACAGAAGTATAATTTCGTTGGCCAGCTAGTCGAAATGGTCTGTTTTTAAGGTCTTCCAGGAGCTCATCAAGGTTCCGGTCGCCACCGCTTGCTGCAACATCAACTGCAAGTTCAATCAATACTTTCCAAAGGTTTGAGGCCTGCATCGTGTCATCCGGATGGAGACATCTAATAACTCTCTCTTTTGAAAGTTCTTCTGATACAGAACCTTGAGCCGTGAAATCAAATATAAGAATCTGAAGTCTTCTTAAAAGACCCCAAACAGTTCTATTATCATTTGGACAATCAGCGTCTTGCAGGTGAATTTTAAACGTATTTACAAAACGACGCATCGCGTCACTGGCTAAGCCTGACCTGTTGATCCGAGCCATAAAAACATCAGGGTCACCAATATGACGTGCCCATGTCAACACATCCTGATAGGCTCCATCTATTTTCATAGATGTTTTAGCCGTCGCTATTGCAAGTTGATAACAGCTATCCCAAAAATCGGGTCTTTTTGACGCTTTAACGATTTGTCCCACAACTTTTGCAAAGACCGGATCACTTGGTGTAAATTTAATACTTCGCTTGACCTGTATTTCAAAAACAGCAGGATCACCCAATGTATCATGGGCATGAATTATAATATCATCAAGAGGTCGGCCTTCGGATCCTCGCTGGAATTCCACACGATCAATCCGCCTGCCGGGCAGTCCACGTGGCTCTACCCCACTCAACATGGAAAGCAGATAGAATGCGCCGACCTGTCCCTCAAAATGGCTTCCAGCTGGTCCGGTAGAAGCCGGGCTGCTTGCAACAGTCAATTATTAAACCTCCACCATTGGTAACACCACATGCAACCATACGGATACAATATGAAGCAGAACTTAGACCTGTTTTTTTTGATCGTTTTTTAAACAATCATCCAGATTCATTTATTTATGATCTTTTGGCAATTTACAAACCGAACTATCACCTCAATATCTTTTAATCGTTGTGAAATCAATAAAATATAGTAAATTTACTTGGATTTCAGTTATTACTGCTAAATCCTTGACCTCTTATCTGAAAGTCCCTTTGTACAAGCCTTCCTGTCAGAACGAATTGAAAACTAAGGGAATACCCTTAGGAAATTTTTTCTCTAACATTGTGTAAATAAAGTAATAGCTGATTTAGCAATTATTGATGCACTTCTATCCTTATATAATAAATTAGACTAAATTCCATATTAATTTGTATGGCTGAAATCGGCCTGTAATATGGGTCTTATTAAATTGAACCTATGTTAATCAATCAGATAAACCCCGTTCATTTAATAGATCGGATTTATGGTTTATATATTGCTTGTATCGTAACAGGAGAAATAGGCATTGCTGTTTTTGTATGTTTGAAATTCTCACACATTACGACAGGTTATAATTGGGGTAGTATTTTAGGAGCATTTATATGATTGGTTTATCATTTTTGGCAGCAACCATCGGGAGAATGATATGGGAATAGCTTTGGCAGTGTATTGGTTTGGTTACTTGGTTCTGGCTCTCATTGTTTTTTTGATTATTGCAAAGATTCTGACCGTCCTGAAGTTTAAATATACTGGATTAATCCTCCTTCTGGTGGCATTGATTATGATTTTGTACCCTTTCCGGCGGGCGATTTTTTACAAGACGGTTTTCTATTTTTACGAACGTTCTCCGTTGCAGGAAATTCATGAAACCGTAGAAAATCCGGTTTCCGTATATTGGGAAGACAATGTCTGGCCGGGGTGGGATGAGCTTAGCAGGCAGCGGATGGTTGAACAGTTCCTGGACGGTATTCATCTGAAAGCCTTGGCTCTTAACGGGGATGATGGGAAGATATATTTGTACAGGGCTGATACGGATTCGTTCAGGGAAAGTAAAAAGATCTGGCCTGAATATTTCAAAGTCAACCAAATCTGGATTGCTGCAAGGATAAAAGCCAAAACTATTCTCAAAAATGGAGAAAACACTCAAGATCACTGGAACGAAACCAGCGCAAAAGAGAGAGTTTTTTCAAAAACCCAGCCAAAAGGATATTTTGAACAAAAACAAGTTGAAATCAAACGGATTATGGACAATGGGGCAATATACCAGAGCCGTGCGGATCTTCCTGAAATGCATTACAGAGTTGAACTCAATTTTTTACCCAAATCCCTCTTAGTCAACAATAAACATAAAATCATCCATGCCGACCGGATCAGTATTATTGATGTGAAAAAAAATAAGGAGATCGCTTACTCAACACGGTATATGGCCTATGGCGGTTTCTTAAATTCTCGTAGCTATGATTACAGAATAGGAGACATACTGGCTGCATACGAACTTGATGAAAAAGTCCTGTTTGAGTATGTTTATGTGCTGTCAACCTTTAAAAGTAATAAAAATTATTTAAAGCATATTTTTGCAAAGAGAAATAAGGGAGATAAATAATGCAGGACAATAGCGTTGTAATAAAAGATCTGGGTATATTAGCAGAAGAGGTTTATAAAAACAGTTATTCTCCTGGTCAAAATATTCAGAATGGCTCTTTGTATACCGACTATAAAGTCATAAAAATTGATAACCAATCCAGCAGCGGTTTCCAGGGCATGCTGCTGGAAGAATTGGACGCAAACGGTGGCGGCACAGGCCAATATGTATTCGCCTTCCGCGGCACAGAGACAAAAAGTGGTGAGGTAGAGTTGTTAAAAGATCTGATCATCACTGATATCTTGAGTATGGGTAGCGGTACAGCCCCCCCAGCAGATGAAGGATGCCATGGCTTTTGTTAAATCCGTAATGGGTGATGCAACTCTCGGTGTTACCCTAAACACCTCCAATACAAAATTTACCGGGCACAGTCTTGGCGGTTCCCTGGCCGGTATGGCCAGTTATGTATATGGGTTTGAAGCATACACCTACAATGGTTTCGGGATCAATAACATGCTCTGGAGTGCAGATGATACAAGTTCTGTGGATCATCCCTATGAAATGGTTTCAATCGAAACTGGAGTTGGTACTCAGATTCTTGATTTAGATACCCTTGGTGAATATTTAGAAGCTGAAGATATTCCTGTAACAGGGACGACCAGTCAAATTACCAATATTATTCATGCAGGCTTTTCTGATACCGACCTGGTGGGTGGTATTCTCACAGATATAATTTCCGGACAGGCAGGTTCGACTTATTTTGTTGCCAACCATAGTGGTGAAACTGGTCTTTCGCTTTCTGAATTGTTGAGTAATCACGATAAAACAAAACTTAATGAAAGTATTGCAGTTTATAATAATATATTGACTCTTTTTCCTGATTCCGAGTTGGATTACAATGCCCTGACTGATGTACTGAATCCAATAATTCCTGAAAATCAAAGAGTTGAGTCTTTTTTGAAAACTCTGGGTGCAATTGTTTCAGCACCATCGGCTACAGACCATGTGGTCTGGTCGGAAAATATTAAAAATAGTGGTGTGACTGGTTTGGTTCTCACCAGCCTTACCGGGCTTACAAATAATTCACTTGCAGCTTCAGCCACAAATGATATTGCGACCCGTTACGCCCTGACCAGACTCAATCCATTTATAATTACAGGAGACCCAACCCTGTATGACCAATTAAATATAGATGGTAAGCTTGAAATCGATGATGGCAGCAACGGGGGACAACTCACAGATCAATACATCCAGGACAGGAGCAAATTTCTTCATGCATTGATGGATTCTGATAATTCTTCGTATAATGATATTGCGTTTACCGATAAGAGTCTGGATGTGGAAAAAGACCCGGCCAGTTTAGGCATTGATACAGAATACTGGTGGGGCACGGATGATCATGATGTCTTTCTGGGTATTACTAATTTCGGGGACGATCATATTTATGGCATGGGGGGGGGGCGATACACTTGTGGGTTCAGGGGGGAACGATTATATTGAAGGCGGAGACGGTATGGACTATCTGTCTGGTGGCTCCGATAATGATACGCTGTTGGGTGGCAATGATAATGATACTTTGTCCGGCGGTACAGGTAACGACACCCTGATTGGCGGTAAAGGGTTCGATACGTATATCTGGAACCCTGGCGACGGTACTGATACCATTATTGAAGAACGGGATGATGATGGCCATGTTCGAGGCGTTATAAAGGATCAGGCCGGTAATATTCTCAGCAAAGGCATCTGGGAAGAGACAGGGCCGGGAACCGGACAGTATGTGAATATTGAAACCGGTAAGGAAGCAACAATGAACTCCCCTTTTACCATGCAGATGGACGGTGGCGGGCAGATTATTTTGGAGGATTTCGAGAGCGGAGATTTCGGCATCACCCTGGTCGAGTACAAAGAGATTGACCAAAGTTTTATACTAACCGGTGATGATAATGGCAATTGTTTGTATAACCATAATGAACCGCTTGAGACTGGAAGAGATGTCCGTGGTGCCGGAGGACGGGACATGCTTTCTGGTGCACTTGGAGATGATTTTATTTCTGGTGGAGATGGTGACGACTGGATTAACGGGAACGGCGGGGCTGATCGTATTGAAGGCGGAGCAGGGAATGATTATATATCCTGGATTGGGGGAGGAACAGTTGCACAAGGCGGCGATGGGGATGATATAATCACAGCATCGGCCAGGGAACAGTTCTATGTTAATTTCGTGAATCAATCATTAACAGATAGGATCTGGGCTGATGCCAGCCAGAATTGGCAAAATTGGCACAGCGAAAATTTTTATGTTAACAGCGATGGGTATCTTTCCCTTCAGGCTTCTGGTGGTGTGACTCCCGGAACTTATACAGGTGCATCCGTAATGGGCGGGGGGGAGATGTATAGATTAACCATCGGGACAGATGGTCTCATCGAAATGACTTATAGCAGCGGGACGGTCTATGGCGCTGATATCGGGCATGAAATAGCACCTGAACCTGATGCAGAGGAAGGCGTTTTTCTGTCAGGCGGCGGTGGCAATGATGTATTAATCGGCCATAATCAAGCCGACCATCTTTCCGGGGGAACTGAACAGGACATTTTAGTAGGTAATGGTGGCAATGACATCCTGGACGGCGGTGCAGGTGACGATAACCTGGCTGGAGGAGATGGTGATGACATTCAGTTGGGTGGAGACGGTAATGATCAGATTTTTGGAGAATCAGGATCGGATACGCTTTATGGTGAAGCAGGAAATGACAGTATCTGGGCGGATTCCCAATCCACCCTGCTCTCTGCCCAGGATGGGGATGATTATGTGGATGGCGGGTCAGGCGATGACCAGATTGTCGGTCAGGGAGGAAATGACACGCTGTTTGGTGGTGATGGACAAGATGTGATCTTCGGTGATAACGGAGATAACTCAGAATTTGGTGGTGATGACACCATTTATGGCGATAATGATGATGACATTTTATTGGGCGAAGCAGGAAATGATATTCTTTCAGGTGGCGAAGACAATGACCAACTGTTTGGCGGTATAGGCGACGATACACTTTCCGGCGATAGTGGTGATGATACACTATTCGGCCAAGATGGTGATGATATCCTTTCAGGAGGTCGCGGTAATGACATTCTGGATGGCGGCAATGGCAACGACACCTATAATTTTTATATAGGAGATGGGACCAATACCATCAACAATAACGATGCCGCTGGAACGGATATCGTATCTTTTGGTTCCGGTATCGGGCCTGGGGACATCATCGCTACAAATGAGGGCAACAATTTAGTTTTAAGGGTTGGTAACAACGGTGATCAAATTGTTTTTAGCAACTGGTCTTTAGGTGTGAGTTATCAGGTGGACAGCTTTAACTTTAGTGATGGATCTTCACTGACTAAAGCTGAATTTCTTTCCAGCATACCGTCACTTCAGGAAGGAACCACGGAAATCGATTATTTAATCGGTTCCGTGGGGATGGATATCCTGATAGGCGCTGGGGGGAATGATCGACTAATTGGTGGAGATGGTGATGATGTATTAAACGGTGGCGAAGACAATGACCAACTGTTTGGCGGCACAGGTAATGATGTGTTAACTGGTGGCACAGGCAATGACACTCTGGTCGGCAGTACAGGTAATGATACTTATATATTCAATTTGGGTGACGGAGCCGATACTATTGAAAACCAAGATGCTATTGGCTTCGATATTGTATCTTTTGGCCCTGGCATTGGACCGGAAAGTATCAATACCGCCACTAAAGAGGGGCAAAATCTAATTTTAAGAATCGGTGACAACGGGGATCAGATTACCTTTTACAGATGGTTTAACGGGCCGCAGTATCAGGTAGACAATTTCAGTTTCAGCGATGGCTCTTCAAAAACCAGCGCCGAAATCTTTGCAAATCTTCCGGTGTATATTAATGGCTCTGAAGGCAATGATTATTTGTATGGCAATGAGGGCGCTGATATTATGGTCGGGGCTGGTGGGCATGATGATCTCAACGGTAATGAGGGGGATGATCTGCTCTATGGTGGTGATGGTAATGATAATCTTTTTGGTTCTAATGGTAATGACGAACTATACGGGGGAAATGGTAATGACTATCTTGATGGCGGTGATGGAAACGATGATCTATATGGCGGTTGGGGAGACGACAGGTATTCCTTTAGCCCTGGAACCGGCATAAAAAACATTTATGATTATGATATGGCTGAAGGTTTAGATACCCTGTATATCGATAGGGGGGCCACAGGAGAAGGAGCAGAAGGAGGAGACGGGGTTACGGATGCTGATATCCTGGTCTTCAAAGATGGAAATAACTTGCTTTTGAAAATCAAAGACAGTGATGATCAGATTAATTTAATTGACTACTATGCAGCTGGTACCTTCGATGGAGAAACAACTTTTGATAACAAAATTAACCGCATCGAATTTTCCAATGGTGTGGTCTGGGATCAGGCGATGGTGGAGGCCTTGGCTGTAGAGATAGGGGAAAACCATACGCCAGTAGTCAATACTCTGCTTCCGACGTTAGAGGTCCGAACCGGAATACTTTTCACCTATGCTGTGCCGGAAAACACAATTATCGATCCAGACCCTTGGGATTCAATTACTTATGAGATTAAAATGGAAGATGGTTCCTATCTCCCTGAATGGCTTAGCTTTGATGCAGAAAGCCTCACGCTTTCCGGGATTCCACCGGCTGAGGAAGCGGGCACGCTCCAATTTGTATTATGGGGTACAGACAACTACGACGGCGTGACAAGCCTGCCGATAAGCTTAAACATTAATGAAAATCAAGCCCCTGTTTTGACAACAGCTCTTACTGACCAAGCTGTGCCTCTCCAATATCCGTTCACTTATTCAATTTCTGAATCAGCTTTTGCTGATCCTGATACTGGAGATGCTCTAAGTTACACAGCTACTTTATCAGATGGTAGTGATTTACCTTCCTGGCTCAATTTTGATCCTGCAACCCTGACTTTCAGTGGCAGAGCCTCTGAAATAGAAACAGTCGGTGTCCAAGTGACGGCCACGGATACAGGGGGATTAAGTGTGTCAGATGTTTTTGATTTTTCTGTGAGTATTCAAGATTTTACCATAAACGGCACGAATGGAAATGACAGTCTTTATGGTGGGCCTGGCAATGATACTCTATATGGGTTTGGCGGTAATGATGACCTTATTGGCGAGGGCGGTAATGACACCATGATAGGAGGGCAGGGCGATGACTTTTATTATGTTTATGACATGGGTGATACTGTTATCGAACTGCCAAATGAGGGAATTGACACGGTTCATGTTGATCTTCCATCATATACCCTGTTACCTAATTTTGAGAACCTTATGATAAGTGGAGAATTTGGGCCTGCAAATGGCACAGGTAACGAACTCGATAATATAATTTGGGGAAACGGGAGCGAAAACACGCTTGAAGGCATGGGCGGTAATGATACTTTCTATGGTTATGGCGGGGCAGATATCATGATCGGAGGTGAGGGTAATGACTACTATTATGTTAATAATGTTGGAGATACTGTTATTGAATTTGCAGATGAAGGATATGACAGAGTTAATAGTTCAGTCTCATACTCTCTGGAGGAAAATGTTGAAGATTTAAGACTAACTGGAACATCGGCTATTAACGCCACCGGCAACGATCAGAATAACGTGATATATGGAAACCAAAATGCGAATACGCTGGATGGCAGAGGCGGCGATGATACTTTCGAGGGAGAGGGTGGCGATGACACCATGATCGGAGGTATGGGCAACGACTATTATTCAGTTGATAGTGTAGGAGATACGGTTATCGAACTTGCAGATGAGGGTATTGATACCGTTCACAGTCGACTCTCATCGTACACTCTGGGGGCTAATGTTGAAAATCTTCGCCTGAACGGGGAACCAGTGGGGCCTTCAGATGGTACAGGCAATCAAATGGATAATAGAATTATTGGAAATAACCGTGAGAACATTCTTGATGGTGGAGCTGGAAATGATACCCTTTATGGCGGCGATGGCAATGATAACCTGATTGGTGGAACAGGCAACGATGCCCTCTCAGGCGGTGAAGGTGATGATACTTACATCTTCAATACAGGTGACGGTGTCGACATCATCGACGACTATCAAGACATTGATCAGGATCATTTGTCCTTTGGTCCGGGGATTGCTCCTTCTGATATTACTGATTTTACAAAGATCGACAACGATCTTATTATAAAGGTAGGCACAAATGGTGATCAGCTTACTTTGATCAACTGGTACACCGGGGATAATGGCCGACTGGATGTTTCTTTTTCCGACGGCACAGTGTGGGACGCTGATTACATTGCAACCCTGGCCAATGAAGCAAATACGAACCCTGTTATTACAGGTACGGACGGAGATGATGTTCTGACCGGAACTGCAAACAATGATACTCTGCAGGGAATGGCCGGCAATGATACACTATCCGGTGGTGTCGGTGATGATACATATCTATTTAATTCAGGTGATGGTGTTGATACCATCATGGATTCTGATGGAATAGATACTATCCAATTTGGAGAAGGAATTACTGCTGATTCCATTTCCCTTGGTCTTGGTTCCTTGTTGTTGCGAATCGGTGATCAGGGAGATCAAATTCATATAGAGAATTTTAATCCTGATGACCCGATCGCCTCTTCTGCCATAGAAACATTTCAGTTTTTCGATGGCACAACGCTTGATATCTCAGATCTGCTTCAACGAGGTTTTGATATTCAGGGTTCAGAAGGTGATGACCTGTTGACCGGTACGTCTATTACTGATCGGATCACAGGAGAGGCAGGCGCTGATACACTGGTTGGCGGAAAAGGCAATGATATCCTTACCGGGGGGATAGGCAATGACACCTATGAGTTCAATCTGGGTGATGGAGTGGATATTATTGAAGATGTATCAAGCCTGACAGAAGGGAATCTTATCTCTTTCGGGGCTGATATTACGGCGGGTGATCTTACTTTCGGGCGGGATGGTGATGATCTGATAATTGGTGTGGGTTCACAAGGGGATGCCCTTAGACTCAAGGATTTTGACCGCTTTGGCAATAATGGCTTACTGGTTGCGGATACACTACAATTTGCAGATGGTAGTCAGGAAAGTCTTTTCCATCTTACCAATACTGCTCCAGAAGTGGGTGTGATGCCACAGAATCAGGCAGCAGTAGAGGATTTGGAATACAGTTTTACGATTCCTCTAAATACTTTTTCCGACGTTGATGCCGGAGATTCATTAACCTACACTGCAACGCTTGAAAATGGTATGGGCCTGCCTGCCTGGCTCGTGTTTGATCCTGCCACACGTACCTTTGGCGGCACCCCGGCGGACGGTGATGCCGGGATTTTGGATGTGGTCGTGGTTGCCACTGATACAGCGGGAGCTACCGCTGTCGCAGGTTTTGCTCTGGATGTCGCTAATTATATTTCTGGTACTGCTACAAACAATAATATATTAGGTACTGATTTACGCGATGTGATCGTTGGCGGGACTGGCAATGATACCCTGAACGGTGGTGGCGGAGATGATACGTTCATCGTTGAAGGCAGTGATCAGGGCTATGACAGAATAACCGGCGGAGAAGGCTATGATAAGATTCTTGGCGGAACCGGAGATGACACCATCCGTTTGAATAATTTCCGTGATGACCAGACTATAGAAGAGATAGACGGTGGTGACGGTATCAATGTTATAGCCGGAGGCCCCTCAAATTATGACTACCTTGATTTCAGCGCAACCAAGCTGATCAATATCGACAGGATTGATGCTGGCAGCCATAACGATACAGTCATTGGTTCAGATGAAGCCGATGTAATCGTTGGTGGAACAGGCAATGATACCCTGAACGGTGGGGCCGGAGATGATACGTTCATCGTTGAAGGCAGTGACCAGGGCTATGACAGAATAACCGGTGGAGAAGGCTATGATAAGATTCTTGGCGGAACCGGAGATGACACCATCCGCTTGAATAATTTTAGAGATGATCAGACAGTGGAAGAGATAGATGGTGGGGATGGTATTAATGTAATAGCCGGAGGCCCTTCAAATTATGACTACCTTGACTTTAGCAACACCAAGCTGACCAATATCGACCGGATAGACGCTGGCAGCCATAACGACACGGTCATTGGTTCAGATGAAGCTGATGTGATAGTCGGCGGAACTGGTAATGATACCCTGAACGGTGGAGGCGGCGATGATACGTTTATCGTTGAAGGCGCTGACCAGGGGTATGATAAGATAACCGGCGGTGAGGGTTATGACACCATCCTTGGC
>Ga0180009_10004294_pt1 | contig 15779 bp, 16 predicted proteins | sample OS_PC_MetaG_FD_123537 | JGI IMG/M metagenome (GOLD analysis project Ga0180009, IMG submission 123537) | Groundwater microbial communities from the Aspo Hard Rock Laboratory (HRL) deep subsurface site, Sweden - OS_PC_MetaG | ecosystem: Environmental > Aquatic > Deep subsurface > Groundwater...
AACACACATAACACGACACAAAAATAATGCTAAAATATGTACAAAATACACGGTACACATATTAAGATACAAATTGTATATTATTACGTGTATTTTGTATTTTGTTATGTTGTGGATAAAAACTTGACAAATGCTCCAAAATTTGATATTATATAAATGTTGATAATCCTTGTGCACACTAAATTAGTCGTGCCGGATCTCTAGGCTCCCTTTGGGGAGCTTTTTGATTGTTGTAAAATATGATATAATGTTTTAGCTGTAATATCGAGGGCCGGGTACGGCTGGTGTCGTTGCAAGGATTATCAACCTCAGCACTAGGGGTTCGATTCCCCCTCGGTCCACACAGCCCAAATCCCACCGTAAGGTGGGATTTGTGATATAAAATTAATTACGTATTTAAATACGTAATTCGCTACGTAAATGTAACTCAAACCTTTTTCGCTGAAAGACGAATCCGCCTCTGGAGGAAGGTTTGACTGTAGAAATTGATTATTTATTTTAAGGATAAAATATCTAGGAATCTAGATGTAAAAATTACGTATTATAATACGTAATTTTTATTTTTAAAATAGTGAGCCGTTCGATTGTCAGTCGAACGGCTATGAATCTCCTTTGGTTACCATTTCAACTCAAACTACGGTAAAGATAATCCCCACCCTCTCTCCTCTACTTGCTCAGGAAAAACCCCTCACAAGCATGGTGTTGAAAGAATGTAAAAAAAGATTAACCTTATGACATCCACGCCCTGAGCTTCCCAAATCCCGTTTCAGAAAAAGCGATAAAACGATTTTCCTTTTTCTGAATCGCTGTTGTGTGTCAGTGTACTAGTGAGCAACACACCGATGTGGTCACACTCCACATCTTAGCAACCCCTTTCGAGGTTAGGATAAACTGCGACAGACGCTCACACGCCTGGGTGGTAAGTTGGTTCGCAGTTAAAACAAACCTGTGAGATGTACCCGATCCATGGAGGCAAGCGGGCATTTTGAGTGTTGATCAGTCTTGATATCAAAACCGATCAGGAAACAAGGTATCCTGCCACTAAGTAAATCCGTCAAACACGGTACACCTCCTTATCCTCGCGTGATTGAAAGGATAATATATCCTATCACATTTTTTCCCCCTTGTCAAGACCAAAAAATAATGATAAAATACTAACAAAATACAAGATACATGGAATAACATACAATTGTATCGTATTCCATGTATTTTGTATTTTGTTATGAATATCAGAAACTTCTGTATCATCGCCCACATTGACCATGGTAAGTCCACTCTAGCGGACCGTTTTTTGGAATTGACTGGAACTGTAGAAAAAAGAAAAATGAAGGCGCAAATTTTGGATGGAATGGATTTAGAACAAGAACGCGGGATCACGATTAAATTGACACCAGTACGAATGAATTATCGTTCGTCAATTGTCATCCCGAGCCCTTCAACTTCGCTCAGGGCAGGCTCCGCCGAGGGATCCCTTTCAAACACACCAGACAATGCTCAAAAAAGGGATTCCTCCACTCACCCGACTTCGTCGTCGGGCTCGGTCGGAATGACAAACGGTGACGAATACGTCTTAAACCTTATCGACACCCCCGGCCATGTTGACTTCACCTACGAAGTTTCTCGCTCTCTAGCAGCTGTTGAAGGTGCGATACTTCTTGTTGACGCAACCCAAGGTGTGCAAGCGCAAACGATTGGTAATCTATATTTAGCGCTAGATCAAGACTTAACGATTATTCCAGTTTTAAATAAAATTGATTTACCAAATGCAGATGTAGAAAAAGTTAGCGCTGAAATTATCCATCTGATTGGTTGTAAAAAAGAAGATATTCTAACCTGCTCGGCCAAAACCGGTGAGGGTGTTAAAGAAGTATTAGAAAAAGTAATTGAACTCGTCCCACCACCAAATTCCTCCCCATACGAAGGGGAAGACAGAGGGGGTATTGGCCAAATTGACAGCGAACACCCCCCTTTATCCCCCCTTTCTAGGGGGGAACAATTACGCGCTTTGATTTTTGACTCTTTTTACGATGATTATCGCGGTGTAGTAGCATCTGTTCGCATGATTAATGGTGAACTCAAAAAAGGCGACCGAATAAAATTTATGAGTACTGGGGCCACTGCAGAAGTGCTTGATCTTGGACATTATTCACCCCAAATGATAGCAGATCCAAAATTAGAAAATGGTCAAGTTGGTTATATAGTATCAGGATTAAAAGAATTGGGCGAAGTCCGAGTTGGAGACACTGTTACTTTGGAAAAAAATCCTGCTAAAGAACAATTACCAGGTTATAAAGAAGTCAAGCCAATGGTTTTTGCTGGAATTTTTCCACAAGAGGGTGATGATTATAATGCTCTGCGTGATGCTGTAGATAGACTAAAGTTAAGCGATTCGGCGCTTTATTATGAACCAGAACACTCCCAAGCTTTGGGCTTTGGTTTTCGTTGTGGTTTTCTTGGCATGCTCCATTTAGATATTTTTCAAGAAAGACTGTGGCGAGAATTTGGTCTGCATATTATTGCTACAGTTCCCAGCGTGGCTTATCATGTATTTTTGACTAATGGTGAAAGAATGACCACAAAAAGCCCACAAGAATTACCCAATGTACAAAGAATCAGCCATATTGAAGAACCATGGATGATAGTTGACATTATTACTCCTAAAAATTTTGTTGGCAATGTGATGGGACTAGTATCAGAGCGCAAAGGAATTTATACTAATACTGAATATTTAAGCGCCGGCTCTGACCAGCGCGCCATGTTGCACTATGAAATGCCTCTGGCCTCGCTTATTACTGATTTTTATGATAAACTAAAGACAGTCACGAGTGGTTATGGCTCACTGAATTATGAATTCAAAAATTATAGAAAAGCTGATGTAGTAAAAATGGATATCATAATTGCGGAGGAAGCAGTTGAATCATTATCAAGTTTAGTCTGGCGCGAGGAGGCTTTTAAAATCGGCAAAAAAATTGTAGGATCTCTAAAAGAAACACTACCAAAACAACAATTTGTCGTAAAAATCCAAGCAGCTATCGGCGGAACTGTAATTGCTGGAGAAAGACTATCAGCTCTTAGAAAAGACGTGACTGCTAAACTTTATGGTGGTGATGTGACTCGTAAAAGAAAATTATTAGAAAAACAGAAAAAAGGCAAAAAGAAAATGCTAGCTATGGGTAAAGGTAAAGTTGAAATTCCTACCGAAGCGTATTTGGCTGTGTTAAAGCGGTGATGTACTCACGAATTGTAAACAAATTAAACAAATTGATCACGAATTATATATGTCTAAGATAGCATTTGACATTGCAATTTTACCTCCTGAAAATATACAGGATATTTGTGTAGAACTTTGTAACAAATATGCGAATAACTCTGGTCAACTGAGATTAAACAAAATTGACAACTTGACGCATATTTCATTATTTATGGGTATGACCGAAAAAAATGATCTACCAGATATGTTTGAAAGAGTAGAAAAAATAACAAATAATTTGGGAACTTTAAAATTGGAATTAGAAACTTTGAAAAAAATAAACAATACCCATTTTTTTGTTGTTAAAAAAACTCCAGAATTACAAAATCTTCATGAAAAGATTGTAAATGAATTAAAGGATTACAAAGCAAAAAACACCACAGCCGATATGTTTTTTGATGAAAAAATAGACGAATCAACCTTTTTCTGGACCGATAACTATATTACAGGCTCCAGTTTTCAAAAATTCTGGCCACACATTACACTCAAGGGCTGTGCTAAGCCAAAATATGATGATTTGCCTAAAAAATTTATCGCAGACAAGATAGCTATCTGCCATCTCGGTGATCATTGCACCTGTAGAAAAATACTTTGGGAAACTAACCTAAAACCTAACACCTAAATAGATATATGATAAAAAACAAAAAATTCAAAGTCCTCTGGACGATAATAAGCATTATTGCAATATTTGGCATGGTCTTCTTTACCATCATGCCACTTTTTTATTAAAGTAAAACTGTCATTGTGAGGAGTGTATAACTGAGCCCGCACTGAACGAAGTGAAGGTGACGAAGCAATCCCACATACTTTAATGCACTAACTATTGCATTAAAGACTGGGATTGCCACGCCCCGATGCGAATCGGGTCTCGCAATGACACATAAATAGTTATGTCAAAATTCAAACGCTTTCTTTCTTATAAACACCACGAAAATTTTCCTCAACATCACCATTACCAAATAGCGGTAATTTTCTTGTTTGTATTTGGTATTTTTTTGTTTGTGCCATACTACCTAGTAATAGACGAATTTAATTTAAATATGAATGATTATCAATGGTACTTCTTTATACCATTTTTGATCTTTTTTACTGTATATTGCCTAAAAGAAAGAAGTAAAATTAAACCAGAAGAACGCGTCAACCCAATGAAGCGACCGATTGGCCACTGGATTTTATTAGGGATCACTCTAATTGCTTTTCATATCAAACCACAGGATAATTATCTGGAAAAAATCCAGGCTCTAGATATTTCTTTTGCCATATTTTCATTATTTTTAGCTGATGGCTATTGGGATTTTAAAAAACATGTTTACCACAGATTTTTTAGACGGGGATAAATATGAAAAATTTACTAAAAATAATACTATATCTAATACTTTTTATAACCATTGTTTTTGGTCTTACTTATTGTGGAATAATGCTCGGGGCAAACCAACTATCTGATATATGTTTTTGGAATGGTTGTGGCTATGAATCTTTCGGCGGATTAGGATTTGTCATCGGTATAATTATTGGATCTTTGATTATATTTGGCTTAAATAAATTTTTTAAAAAATAAACATGCAAAAACTTTGGAATGTGCTTGAACCAGCACCAGAAACATTCTTATTAGAACATCCAGAATTACCACCCGCAGTGGCTAATTTGTTATATCACAGAAACATTAGAACACAGAAACAAATAGATGAATTTTTAAATCCTGATTATTCCGAAGATATTCACGATCCTTATTTGTTCAAGGATATGAAAAAAGCTGTTAAACGAATTTTAAAAGCTATAGAAAAACAAGAAAAAATTGTGGTACATGGCGATTATGATGCTGATGGTGTATCCGCTTCTGTCATCTTGGTTTCAACTTTAAAAGCAATGGGGGCAAAAAATGTAGAATGTTTTTTGCCACACCGTGAAACTGATGGTTATGGTTTGAACACAAATACTATTCAAACCCTCGCCGACCAAAAAACCAATCTAATCATAACTTGTGATTGCGGAATTAGTAATTCTAATGAAGTAAAGCTGGCAAATAAAAATAATATTGATGTAATAATCACAGATCACCATGCTGTCCCAGATAAATTACCTCCAGCAGTGGCTATAATACATCCACAGGTCAAAAATGAAAAATATCCTGACAAAGATTTGGCCGGCGGTGCCGTAGCCTTTAAATTAATGCAAGGCCTACTAAAAAAACATAAGGAAGACAATGAACTATTACCAAACGGAGAAACCCATGAAGCTTTTGAAAAATGGTTACTTGACATGGTGGCGATTGCCACTGTAGCTGACATGGTCTCCCTAACTGGTGAATCCAGAACACTAACAAAATACGGTCTCATTGTCTTGAATAAAACCAAAAGAATCGGATTGCAAAAATTATTATTAGAAGCCAGATTGCTAGAAGAAAATGGTAAAACTAAAAAAGAAATAAGTACTACGACTATTGGCTTTCAAATCGCCCCTAGAATAAATGCAGCTGGAAGAATGAACCATGCTAATGTTGCCTATAATCTATTAATGACAGAAGATCCAACAGAGGCTATAAAACTAGCCCATGAGTTAGATCAAAACAATCAGGAAAGACAAAAAATGACAGAAGGACTTGTTAAACGTTCTATTGAACAAATTGAAAATGAGCAAATGGACAAGCCCATACTATTTGTCCTTGGTGAAAATTGGTCACCGGGAATAGTCGGGCTCATTGCTGGTAGAATCAAAGAGAGATATTACAAACCAACAATTGTAATGGCAAAAAATGATAGTGAAATAATGGGCTCTGGTCGTAGCGTTGAAGGTTTTAATTTAATAGAAAGTTTACAAGAGTTACCCAAGCTATTTGAAAAGTTTGGTGGACACCCAATGGCCTGTGGTTTTAATTTGAAATCACTTAACAAATTAGAGGTATTTAAAGAAAGTTTAATTAAAAAATTTGAAGAAAAGACTAAAGATCTTGATATTAAGCCAACTATTTCAATCGACGCTGAAATAAATATGGAAGACGTGGATTGGGATATGTACGATGTTTTGAAAAAATTTGAACCCTTTGGTCAAGCCAATGAAAGGCCAAAATATTTGAGCAATAACCTAACAGTACACTCTGTAAATTCCATGGGAAAAGAAGATAAACACATACGTATAATGGTAAAAAATGATTCTGGTAAAACTCACAAAACAGTTGGCTGGTCACTATGTAATGGTAATAGTACAAATTGGTGCGAAGAATTAAAATCAGGTGATAAAATTGATATTGTTTTTGAAGTAGATGTAAACGAGTGGAATGGAAATAGGGAGCTACAATTAACCATTTGTGATCTTCGTAGAACTTGTAACACGGATACGCAGATTAACGCGGATGACGCCGATAATGCGGATGATGCAGATATATTTAATACTGATTCTGGAACCTTAATTTATAAAGATCTAACTTACAAAATAAATGGTATTCTTTTTTCTGTACAAAATGAACTCGGTAGATATTGTAATGAAAAACAAATTGGTGATGCCATTGAGAAGTCTTTGAAAGAAGAGAAAATAAATTATGAAAGAGAAAAAGTATTACCTCCTAGTTTTGAGGGTGAACGTAATGGACGCAACCGGATTGATTTTTTAATTGAAGACAAAATAATTTTAGAGATAAAAGTGATTAGATTTGTGGGTAAAGTAAAATATTATCAATGTTTACGTTATTTGGAAGCATTAAATAAAAAATTATGCTTACTAGTAAATTTCAGAGACAAGCATCTAAAAATCAAGAGGATAATCAATCCAAAAGCAAAGATATAAAAAATATCAGCGTATCCGCGACATCCGCGTATAATCTGCGTATCCGTGTCACAAATGCTATGAAAAAATTAATTATATTCACAGACGGTGGCGCCCGCGGTAATCCAGGTCCAGCTGCCACAGGGATAATCGTCAAAGATGAAAACGGAAAAACAATAGCTTCTTTTGGTGAATATCTTGGCAAACAAACAAATAATTATGCCGAATACATGGCGCTTATTTCTGGACTCAAAAAAGCTAAAGAATTAAAGGCTGACGAGGTGGAATGCCTATTGGACAGTAAACTTGTTTGTGAGCAGTTAAAATGCAATTGGAAAGTAAAAGAACCCACCTTGCAAAAACTTTTTGTAGTAGCATATAATTTATCTGCAGAATTTAAAAAAGTAACTTACAAACATATTCCGCGGGAAAGAAATAAAGAAGCAGATGCGGAAGTGAATAAAGTATTGGATAATTTATCCTGAATCCCGATTCGCATCGGGATGAAGGATCTTTCGAAGATATAAAATCGATAATAAAAAAATAACACTTGGTACCAAGTGTTATTTTGTTTCACAAATTTCTTCTCCGTCAGATCCTTCGCTACGCTCAGGATTATTAAAATCATTCAATCCACCCTCTCCTCGTATGTAATTTAAATTCAAAAAATAATAAAATGGGGATGGAAAACCATGCTAAAAGCGCTATTAGATTTGTAAAAAAAATATTTATCACACCACTAAAATTTCCTTTTACATCAGCAGGAAGAAAATAGAACATCGCCGTGAAAAACATACCGTTTATAACTAGACGATAAACTAAAGAAATTGAAAATTTTGTCGGACAAGCGTGCTTGGAAAACTCCTTCAAATTACTAAAAGAAAACAAAATAAAAATTACTATACAAAGTAACACAAAAACCAATAAATATCTATATTCACCAGAACTAAGCCATGGTCCAATATTATCAGCAAACAGAGGCATTATTGCCATAATACCAAAACTAGCATACAAACTCAAAAAGGTAACAATCAATTTATCCTTTTTTATAAATAACAAATCAATAATAAATAAAACCAAAAATAACAAAAAGGCTTGTAAATTGGGTGATAAGAATAAATTTAGAAAATTCATATATTTTTATATTATTAAAAAAACACAGATTGTTTACAGTATACCACATTTATAACAATCTGTGTAATTTTTTCTTATACATCTATTAATCAAACAATCTTGTTCTATTGACCAGCAAAACCAAGCCTGAACCAAAAACTAATCCAATAAAAAGTCCGACTGTAGCCGTTGCTTCGTATCCACAACCACTTGGTAAACAAAACCATTCAAATCCATAAGCACCAATCATCCAACCCACAAAGACACATCCCAAAATAGAACCCAGAAATAAAGCTAAAGATAAAATTATTCTTAAAAATATTTTCATATAAAAAACAGTTAGATAATTTCCGTGCCCTCTATTTTTTCCATGTCTTCTGTGTTATAATTCGCCCTTCAATTCTTCCAACAACTTCTTTCCTTTTCTACCAATTTTCTTTGGCACATCAACTATAACTTTAACTATCTGTTCACCTCTACCTCGTCCATTAACATGTGGTACACCTAGATTTTTTAATTTGAAATTCTGATGTGATTGTGTCCCGGCTGGTATAACTAACTTTTTTTTACCCTCTAGTGTCTCAATTTCAATTTTATCACCTATTACAGCTACTGGATAAGAAATATGAACCTCGGTAAATATATCATAATTTTGTCGAACAAATTTTGTACTCGGTCTCACATGCACAACGACATACAAGTCGCCTGCTTGTGAACCAACTCCAGCTGACTCCCCTTTTCCAGATAAACGGATAGACTGACCATCATCAATACCTGCTGGAATCTTTACTTTGTATCTTGACTCGCTTCGTACCATACCATCGCCTCCGCAGTGCTTACAACCCTTCTCGGCTACTTTACCTTGCCCTTGGCACGTAGAGCAAGTTACCACTTGTTGCATAGCTCCGAGCATAGTCTGTTGCACATGACGAACTTGGCCCTGGCCGTTGCAATCTTTACAAGTTTTTAAACTACTACCAGGTTCTGCACCAGATCCATTACACACATCACAAGCGTTATTTTTATTTAATTTTATTTCTCTCTCAATCCCAAAAACTGCTTCTTCAAAATTAAGTTGTAAATCAACCTGCACATCTCGCCCTCGTTTAGCTCGTCCTGAAGTTCTACCACCACCAAAGCCGAAGATGTCGCCAAATAAATCACCTAGATCGATTCCACCGAAGTTTCCACCACCCTGAAAACCGCCACCACCTCTAGCAGCACGCATAAAATCTTCCCAACCAACACCACCACCAAAACCACCCTGCTGATCAAAAGTAGAGCCATATTGGTCATATTGCTGGCGTTTTTCTACATCACCCACGACTTGAAAAGCCTCGTTTATTTCCTTAAACTTTTTTTCATCGCCAGTTTTTTTATCTGGATGATATTCATGCGCAAGCTTGCGAAAGGCCTTCTTGATTTCATCAGCAGAAGCACCTTTTTCAACGCCCAGTATTTTGTAATAATCTTTTCCCATAAGTCACACATTGTCATTCCGAGCGACCCTGAACGATGCTCGAAGAAAAAAATGAAATGGAGTCGAGGAATCTCTTTTTCCTACTCCATATTATCTCTAGATTAGTTCTCTATTTGTGTTTTTAAAACACTGACAGAGGTATTTATGAATGGGATTGCTTCGTCACCCCGTATTTCCTGCCTACCGGCAGGCAGGCATCGGGGTTCCTCCCTCCAGTACGGCGGGCAGGCGCAATGACAGAATCAAAGGGCAAATTACCCTGCCCCACTTATCCACTTACACACTTATAAACTTATTCACTTTTCTCTTCATCAACCACTTCCCCCTCAATCCGTCTCCGCCCTTTGGGGCTACGCCGGACAAGCTTATTCTTTCTTACTTTCATCATTATCAACAACCTCACCCTCAACAACCTCACCTTCGTCTTTCTTTTCTTCAGAACCTTCGGCACTTTTATCTGCGTCACTCTGCGTATTATCAGCGTCTTTCTGTGCTTCATACATCTTCATACCAATTGCCTGAGCAGCGGTTGATAATTCTTCAGAAATCTTTTTAATTTCTTCAACGTTTTCAGTTTCCAAAGTTTTTTTCAAGGCCTCTAATGCATCGTTAACTTTCTTTTTTTCTTCGTCAGTAATTTCAATCTTTTTTTCTTCTACATCTTTCATCATTTTTTCAGTTGTATAAATCATTGTGTCAGCAGTATTTTTTATATCTATTAGCTCACGTTTTTTCTTGTCCTCTTCAGCATGAATCTCACCTTCTTTTTTCATCTTTTCAATTTCTTCATCTGACAAACCAGAAGATGCTTCAATACGAATTGACTGTTCTTTATTTGTTGCTTTATCTACTGCTTTTACATTTACAATACCATTAGCATCAATATCAAAGGTAACTTCTACCTGCGGAACACCACGAGGTGCTGGTGGCAGACCGTCAAGCATAAATCTACCAAGAGATTTATTGTCAGTAGCCATCTCACGCTCACCTTGAAGTACATGAATTTCAACACTTGGCTGATTATCAGCAGCGGTTGAAAATACTTGTGATTTTGAAGTTGGAATTGTAGTGTTGCGTTCAATTAATTTTGTAGAAACACCACCTAAGGTTTCAAGTCCAAGTGATAAAGGAGTAACATCTAAAAGCAGAATATCTTTACCAAGATCACCCTGGAGTTGACCGGCTTGAATAGCAGCACCCATTGCTACTACCTCATCTGGGTTTACTCCTACATGTGGTTTCTTGCCAAAAAATTCTTCTACCTTCTTCTGAACTAATGGCATGCGAGTCATACCACCAACTAGAATAACTTCCTCAATATCTTCTCTTTTGAAGCCAGCATCATCTAAAGCTTTTTGAAATGGGATCATTGTTTTTTCTACTAGCTCACCAACCAATTCTTCTAATTTGGCACGAGTCAATTTCATGTTCAAGTGTTTTGGACCCTCAGCGCCAGAAGTAATGAATGGTTCATTGATTTCACTCTCAGGAGTGCTAGAGAGCTCAATTTTGGCCTTCTCAGCAGCATCTTTAACACGTTGTAGTGATAATTGATCTTTACTCAAATCCATTCCTTCTACCTTCTTAAATTCATCCAAAATCCATTCAATAATCTTTTGATCAAAGTCGTCACCACCAAGATGAGTATCGCCATTGGTAGATTTTACTTCTACAGTTGATTGATCACCATCGTGTGAAATGTCTAAAATAGAAATATCAAAAGTACCACCACCAAGATCATAAACAGCTACTTGTTGATCTTTTGCTTTATCAAATCCATAAGCAAAAGCAGCTGCCGTTGGTTCATTAATAATACGAGCAACTTTTAAGCCTGCAATTTCCCCAGCGTCTTTAGTTGCTTGTCTTTGTGAATCGTCAAAATATGCTGGCACTGTAATAACAGCTTCAGTAATTTTTTCACCAATCTTTTCTTCTGCATCAGCTTTTAATTTCTGCAAAACCATTGCTGAAATTTCCGGAGCAGTATATTCTTTATCAGCCATTTTTATTTTGATCCTATCGCCATCCTTTAAAATTTCAAATGGCACATGCTTTTTCATTTCTTGAACTTCTTTGTCCTCATAACGACGACCAATCAAACGTTTAATAGAACTTAGAGTATTAGCAGGATTTGTTACTGCTTGACGTTTTGCTAATTGCCCAACTAAACGCTCGCCAGTTTTTGACATAGCTATAATAGATGGAGTGGTTCTATTCCCCTCTTTATTTTCCAGCACTTTTGGCTGACCACCTTCGGTGATAGCCATACATGAATTAGTTGTCCCTAGATCGATTCCTAGAATCTTACTCATAATTTTATAAGTTAATTATTAATTAATATTTATTAGGTAAGGGTTATGAAGCCGGAAAAATATCTCTGACTTCCGGCTTCTTTACCCTAGCCCAATAATTAGTGTTTATTAGATTATTTGTTCTAGCCACCGGCTGGTCAGCCTCTGGCTGACATTAGTTTAAATGTAACTCAAACCTTTAGGTTTGACCGTAATAAAATAATGTACTTGCTTTCTACGGTCAAACCTAAAGGTTTGAGTTACATTATTTTTTTTGAAAGTTTTTTCAAAAACTTCAACAATGGCTTCCGCCAATCATCTTCCAACTGTGTTTTCAAAAATTTTACCAATTCTTTTTGTTCTTTGTTTAATTTCTTCTTTTCTAACTCATAAATCATTTCTAAAATTTTATAGTCCATGTCTTCTTTCAAGGGCAACTTCTTTTTATCGGTTGGTTTAATTTTAAAATTTTTCATAATATTTCTCTTAAAAAATCCAATTCCTCACCGTGATACCATTCCTGCAACATCAGCAAAATTTGTTCTTGACTAATCCCTTTATTTTTTAAATATTCAAACTGTTTGGAAAAAGCGTGTCGCTCAACCTCATTGTCTGGGTAGCCCTGTTCAGAATCTTTTTTATATTGTTCAACATCTGTGTCTTTCAATCGTTGACAGTGACCAAGCTCGTGAGTCAACCAAGCAACTACATCTTCGTTATTAAAAGCGCTTTCTTTAAATAAAACTAAGTTTTTTTCTGCATCTGACTCTGATGGCTGACTGCCCTTGACCCACAACCCATCTGGCACTACCGCCACCAACACATCGTCTAAACGCTTGTCTGCTAAAAAATCATACTGTTCCTTGTGTCCACCTGCTAATTTTTCTACACTAAAAAACTTTATTTCTTTTGCCTGTTCTGGAGATTTTAAATCCAAATATTCTACAAGATATTTTTTCAATTCCATTATTCTATTTTGTTGTTCAGCTTCTTTTATTAAATACTCGTTTTCCATATTTTAATACATTATTAATTCCTCAATTCTTGACTCATAAATTACTCAAATCCATCAGTTGCGAATCTTTGAAAAATCAATTTTGTACGAAGAATAGGATTGACGAATTGAGCTCGCGCGAAATTCGTTACATTGTGCACGATAACGAAATTCGCTCTGGCTCATTTCGTCAATCCCCACACAACTTCGGTCTAAAATTAATTTCGTACCTAATCACATCCTCATTTCCGCACCTGCCTGCCGGCAGGCAGGTATAATCCGCGAATCCGTGTCATAATTTATTTATTTCTTCCCTTTCTTCACAACCCTTACCTCAACCTTCTTCGTTTTACCCGGCTCTGCCTTTGGACAGGTAATCTTCAAAATTCCATCTTCAAACTCTGCAGTTACTTCGTCTTCTTTTACAGGTTTTGGCAAATCAACTTTACGATGAAATGAACCAGAGCGGACTTCTTTGCGATAGTAATTTTTTTCTTCTACTTCGTGTTCTTTTTTACTTTCACCCTGAATAGTTAATATTCCTTTTTCAACACTTACTTCAACATCCTTAGGATTAATTCCAGCCAAAGATGTTTCAACCATGACGTCTGTCTTAGTTTCGTAAACATCAAGCGCTGGGACAAAACCTCTATGCTGAATTGAATTAGTATTGCGAATAGAAGGAAGATTTCTCATCATCTCCTCCATCTCTGCAAATGGATCGTAGATACTTGGTAACATATTTTTTTTGAATTATCAGGGGACACTGATGCCCCGTGGGTATTAATTTACAATTTTTAATTTTAAAATTTATTAATTTCAAATTGTTTTTGTGTCATTGCGAGTCCCGATTCGCATCGGGACGCGGCAATCCCAGTCTTTAATACACTAGCAGTGGTATTTATGGATGGGATTGCTTCGTCACTTCGGCTTCGCTCAGTGCAGGCTCAGCTACGCATTCCTCGCAATGACTCGTGTTAAAATTATTTACTTACTACCACCTTCGCCACCCTAATCACCTTCCCATTCATCCTATACCCTGCACTAACTTGTTTTAAAATCTTTCCACTCTCAATCTCTTCACTTTCCTCTTCGTCAACCGCTTCATGCAACTCCGGATTAAATTCTTGCCCCACCGTCTCAATATCTTCAATACCGTGCTGTTTCAAAACATCCCCAAACTGCTTCATTATACACTCAATTCCCTTTTTCCAATTCTCAAAACTCGCATTCGTTTCATTATTCGTGTTATTCGTTTCAAAATTCGTGAGATTCGTCGCCAACCTAAAATTATCATACACAGGAATAAACTCTTCCAAAATCTGTCTCTCACTATACTGCGCCCACTCGCTTCTATTTTTTTCTGTTTCTTTAACCAGATTTTGATAGTCTGCCTGAGCCCGCGCCCAACCTGATTTATACTCATCAGTCTTTTCACAATTCTTACATTTTTTTGAAAAACCTTTTTTCTTTTTCTTTATAAAAAACTCTTTTATAATCTCTTTGTTTTCCAAAAGTACACGTTCATTTTTTATCGCATCTTCTGGTTTCAACCACACATATTCTGTACCTTCTTCATTTAATATCACTGACTGATTTTCATCTTTTAATTCTGCTTTATGATTCAATCCAACTATGTGTCTAATTCCATTAACAAATCTTTTATCATTAATAAACTCTATTACACTCACAAACTCGACATTGATTATATCTAAGCCCGTCTCTTCTTTAACTTCTCTAATAACAGTTTCATTAATAGTTTCTCCAACATCTATATGACCACCTGGCAATGAATAAGCATTGCCCCACTTTGGTGCACTAAAAAATAATATCTCACCTTTTTTATTAAAAACAAACACACCTACCACCACACTTGGATCTTTTTCTGCCCTTTTAAGTTGTTTTTTTTCTTGTTCTTCTGTCATAAATTTGTTATTTGTTATCTGATAATTGTTATTTGACTTCGCCTCGCAAATAATCCACAAAAGAATAAGCCTTATTATAATCCATTCTCATCGGGCCAAGAATGGTAAATAAAACATCGTCAATTCGCACCCCCACCATACTGGTCATCTGACCAAAAGGGTTTTCTGAACCTATTAAAACTTTAGGGATTTTATTCTCAAACAAATCAATAATCTCTTCAATTCTTTCATCGCACTGATCAAATATAGTAGAAGCCTTTATCATATATGCGTAATCACGAAATTCTGGCTGAGTAAATAATTGACTCATTCCAGTATAATACAGAGCATCGGTCCCAAAAGCGACTATAACAGCATTATTTGTTTTTTCAGCAATATACTTGGCAATATTTTTTACTGCTCTCTCACCTTCTGCACCTGAAAAACAAACCTGAATTCCTTCTTTATGTTGATCTTCTATCACTACAGAACCCATCAAATTTTCTACATAATGACGATAGCCAAGCTCTGTGGGAATACGCCCAGAAGAAGTATGCGGATGAGTCAGGTAACCTTGTTCTTCCAACTCTCTCATTTCATTTCTAATGGTCGCCCCACTCACTCCTAAATCAGTATTTTCCACCAAAAAATTAGACCCAACCGGTTCAGCCCTCTCTATGTATGACTCTATAACTAATTTTAGAAGTTGTTCTTGGCGAGTGTTCATATACACGGAAACCACTGAATTAAGGGAAGGCACGGAATTTAATGGTTCACTTCCGTGTATTCCTTTTCTTCAGTGTCTTCTGTGTTAGCAGTCGCAAACTTACAGTGATAATTCTACCATTATCACTCTAACAAGTCAAGTGATAAAAACTGTGGATAAATATAACACTACCTACTGAGATATCTCAGTAGATAAAAATTAAAAACCCACCTATTTAGATGGGTCTAATATTCGTGTCTATTCGTCATTATTCGTGTTATT
>Ga0180009_10004295_pt1 | contig 15779 bp, 11 predicted proteins | sample OS_PC_MetaG_FD_123537 | JGI IMG/M metagenome (GOLD analysis project Ga0180009, IMG submission 123537) | Groundwater microbial communities from the Aspo Hard Rock Laboratory (HRL) deep subsurface site, Sweden - OS_PC_MetaG | ecosystem: Environmental > Aquatic > Deep subsurface > Groundwater...
AACGAAATAGTTTTTAGGCCAGTAGCTCTAATGGTAGAGCATCGGACTCCAAATCCGAGGGCTGGGGGTTCGAGTCCCTCCTGGCCTGCCAGAGACGAGAGATTGTGATTGCTTCGCCCTTTTTTCGCTTTGAGGGGGCGAAGTAGTTATTTATGAACCGTTGCGGAACACCAATAGTTTCTTGAACATTCCGTTACGGTTCCTTATGCCGTTCGTGCCCTTTAACGGGGCATGATTATTTTGTTACAACGGCTTGGATATTCGGCGCATGGTCCTGCCGACTTCCACCCCCATCGTGTGTAAGAACGATCAGCCTGTGCAGGAAGAGACGATCATTATGGCAAGCAAGGAAGACCGATTGGCCAAAAGCAAAAAAGCAGTTGGCAGTGAACCAGAGCATGAATCCGCATTTCGGCCGGTTCGGGTTAAGGAATTTGCCACCGAAGTGAAAAATGAATTCGGCAAGATCGTGTGGCCTGCCAAAAAACAGACTGTTGGCACTACGGCGGTAGTTGTAGTACTGGTGATGATCATGTCCTTTTATCTTGGGGCTGTCGATCTGCTGCTGGGGAAATTAATCGGTTATGTTTTGCGGTAGGAAACCAGCGTAAGCCGGGAGAGAGACAGCATTATGGCACGTCACTGGTATATTGTACATACATACTCCGGTTTTGAAGAGCAGGTGAAGACCAGCATGCTTGAGCGCGTTAAAAACGCGGGTCAGGAAGAACTGTTTGGGGAAGTTCTGGTCCCCACCGAGCAAGTTGTTGAGATGGTGAAGGGTGCACGGAAAACCTCATCCCGTAAATTCTTTCCGGGATATATCCTGGTAAACGTTGATCTCAATGATGAGACTTGGCATACGGTTCGTGATACCCCGAAGGTGACAGGCTTTGTCGGCAACGACATGAGTCCGCAACCGCTTTCCGATGAAGAGGCCATGAAGATAATCGGACGGATCAAGGATGGCGCTCTCAAGCCGAAACCAAAGGTTTCTTTCGAGTTCGGGGATGTGGTTCGGGTTATTGATGGCCCGTTTACCAATTTTCAAGGGGTGGTGGACGAGGTTTTCCCGGACAAAGGTCGGGTTCGGGTAATGGTTTCCATCTTCGGCAGGGAAACACCGGTTGAACTGGAATATATACAGGTGAGTAAAGGCTGATTATTTGCAATTTTAGAGGTTGTTTGTTCCGCTAAGCCGTTATGTGGAAATAATCGTAAAATTGTAAGATCGTGACCGGCAGAAGTGGCCGTATCGAATTGAGTTGCAATGGAATGGTTGTTTCGTAACGGCCACTAAATTTATGATGTCGGGCTGACTGGATTCCTGTTGCAGAGAAACGAGCAGGAAACGGTAACCGATATGTGGGAGTTCCAGCGATGGCTAAAAAGATTGAAGGTTACATAAAGTTACAGATTCCCGCTGGCAAAGCGAATCCGTCGCCCCCTGTCGGACCGGCCCTTGGCCAGCGCGGCGTTAACATCATGGAGTTTTGCAAGGCGTTCAATGCGAAAACCCAGGCGGAGGGCGATACGGTAATTCCCGTAGTGATCACCGTGTATGCTGACCGGTCATTCACCTTTGTCACCAAGACTCCTCCCGCCTCCACCCTGCTTTTCAAGGCATGCAATCTGGGCAAGGGATCAAGCAACCCCAAGAAGGATCGTGTGGCCAAAATCACCCGCGATAAGATCAAAGAGATTGCCGAGAGAAAACTTCCCGACCTGAATGCGTACGATATCGACGCCGCAATGCGGATTATCGAAGGAACTGCGAGGAGCTGCGGAATTACAATCGTTGATTGATCGGTATTCCGGCTTTTTTAAAATAGATGTATTAATGGGTTAACCGTAGCACTTCTGATGTGGGAAGGCTTGAATGTTTGGAGATCGCCATGGCAAAGAAAGGCAAGCAATATAAAAACAGTGTGGCACAGCTTGATCCGCTCAAGGCCTATAACCTTGAGGAGGCTGTTACTCTTGCGTTGCAGAGCAAGTACGCAAAATTTGATGAGTCGGTTGACCTGGCTCTCAATCTTGGCGTTGATCCTCGTCATGCCGAGCAGATGGTGCGAAGCAGTGTTGTTTTGCCAAACGGCACCGGCAAAACCGAGCGTGTTCTTGTCTTCGCCAAGGGTGAAAAGGTTCAGGAAGCTCTTGACGCCGGCGCGGATTATGCCGGTGGCGATGAATTTCTCGAAAAAATTCAAGGCGGCTGGCTTGAATTCGACAAAACCATCGCCACCCCAGATATGATGGGCACCGTGGGCAAGATCGGTAAGATTCTCGGACCCCGCAATTTGATGCCCAACGCCAAGCTCGGCACGGTTACCTTCGATGTCGGCCGGGTTGTTAAGGAAATCAAATCCGGCAAGGTTGATTTCAAGGTTGATAAGGCTGGGGTTCTCCACTGCATGGTAGGAAAATCCTCCTTCGGCACGGAAAAATTGCAGGAGAATATCCTGGCCTTTGTTGACAAGGTTATCCAGCTCAAACCCTCTTCCAGCAAGGGGGTTTACTTGAAGGCGGTATTCTTGTCCACCACCATGGGGCCAGGGCTGAGACTCGACCCCATGGAGTTACGGGTTCTCTGTAAGCATGCCTAATAGGCGGTGTTCCCGCTGGTTGCACCCAGCGTTTTTATATATTTTTGTTTTAAGCAGTTAAGTCGTCAAAGACCGTGGGTACCACAAGGTTTAATCGGCGCATGGGGCTCAGTAAGACCCATGCGCGGGCCTGCCGAGGCGAAATGTCATTGCTTTTTTCGCAGTGTCGTCACATGGGTTTTTCCGCCAGCAGCAGCTTGCGCAGGTTGGAAGGAGCTCATTCGTCTGTACCGGTCGACCTCGACTGCTTCTCGCTAACCCTAATATGCAGTTAGTTTAAAGGAGGAAGAGGATTTGAATCGAGACGATAAGGTTGCGGTAGTCGAGGAACTCAGCAGCAGATTGGCCCATGCCAAGTTTGCCGTTGTTTCCGATTATCGTGGTCTGACCGTGCCTGTCATCTCACAACTCCGCCGTGACCTCAAGCAGAGCAACGCCGAAATCCGTGTCGCAAAAAACACCTTGCTGCGACGGGCCATCAAAGGAACCCCCTTTGAACCCATGGATAAGTTCCTGGAAGGGACAACGGCCGTTACCTTTGCGGATGGTGATCCGGTGGCGCCGGCGAAAGTTTTGGTTGAGTTCATCAAGACGAACCCGAAGCTTGAGATCAAGGTGGCTGTGTTAGATGGCAAATTACTTACGGCAGACGATCTGAAGGCATTGTCCGCATTGCCCGGCAAGGACCAACTCCGCGCGCAACTGCTTGCAGTCATGCTCGCTGTTCCGACCAGCTTTGTACGGGTGCTCAGCGCTGTTCCGCAAAAGGCGTTGTATGCATTGCAGGCAATAAAGGACCAGAAAGGTCAGGGCGACAACTAAACAAGTATAGTATTTGGAGGATATAGCAATGGCAGTATCAAAACAAGATGTAATCGATTTCATTTCCAACATGACAGTTCTCGAGCTTTCCGAGCTCATCAAGGAACTTGAAGATAAGTTTGGTGTCTCCGCCGCTGCTCCGGTTGCAATGGCTGCCGCTCCTGCTGCTGGTGGTGATGCCGGCGCCGCTGCGGAAGAGAAAACAGAATTTGACGTAATTCTTCTCACCGCCGGCGACAAGAAGATCGGGGTTATTAAAGAAGTTCGCGCCATCACCTCTCTTGGCCTCAAGGAAGCAAAAGATATGGTCGAAGGCGCACCCAGCCCGATCAAGGAAGGCGTTTCCAAGGATGAGGCCGCCGACATCAAGGCCAAGATCGAGGCTGCCGGCGGAACTGTTGAGATCAAATAGTGTGAACTTCGTATGGTTTTTTTGCTGAGCTTCTCAGCTTTCAGCAAGGAAAATATAGCATATTCTGGGGCTGACCAAGCCCCAGGGATCAACAAGAGATGCAGCGACGCTACGGGGGAAACCCCGTAGCGTTCTTGCGTTCTTATCAAAGGGAGATATTTGGCCTCCGTGATTTATGGCACAAAGCATCTCCTGACGCTCCACACCGGGGAGCCCGTTCCCATCCGCTACCGCTAAACAGATGAGGGTATTGCTGCATGCAAACTATCAAACGAGTTCGGAAAAGTTTCGCTAAAACCAAGAGTATTGTTGATATACCACATCTCATCGAGATGCAGCGGCTGTCCTATGAAAAGTTTCTCCAAATGGACACCGAGCCGGATCAGCGTTCAGACAGTGGCCTGCAGGGGATCTTTAAAAGTGTTTTTCCCATTCAGGATTTCAACGGCACCTGTTCTCTTGAGTTTGTGCGGTATAACTTTGGAGAGCCGAAATATTCCGTGGATGAGTGCATCCAGCGGGGCATGACCTACGAGGTTCCGGTCAAGATTACGGTACGCCTTGTTTCCTACGACACCGATGCCGAAACCGGAGTGCAGAATATCCGCGATATCAAAGAACAGGCGGTCTATCTGGGCAGCATGCCGCTGATGACCAAAACCGGGGTCTATGTTGTCAACGGGACCGAGCGGGTTATTGTCAGTCAGTTGCAGCGTTCGCCGGGCCTTTTTTACAGCCATGACGGCGGCAAGACCCATTCCGGCGGCAAGCTCCTTTACTCCGCCAGGATTATCCCGGTGCGCGGCTCCTGGATAGATCTCGAGTTTGACGCCAAGGACATCCTCTACGTCCGCATCGACCGGCGCCGCAAATTCCCGGTAACCACCCTGCTCAAGGCCCTCGGCTATAGCGGGGATGAACTGCTGCGCTATTACTACGACACGGAGAAAATCTCCGTGAGCCGGAAGAAATTCAAGAAGGAATTTTCCCCCGATGTCATGGTCGGACAAAAAGTAACCCGTGATATCGTTGATCCGAAAAGCGGGGAGGTTATTGCCAAGGAAGGCCGCAAGATCGGCAAGGTTCTGGCCAAGAAGATTTTCGAGGCCGGTGTCACCCATTTTGACATCGAGCCGGAAAGCCTGGTCGGCAAGTTCCTGGCCCGCGACATCGTGGACCCCAAGAGTGGAGAGATCATCTTTCCTTGCAACACCGAGCTGACCGAGACGATGCTTGAGGAGATTGTCGCGGCGAAGATCCCGGAATTCGAACTGCTCTTCATCGACGGCATCAAGGTTTCCGATTCCTTCCGCAAAACCCTGGCCCTGGACAAAGTGAACACCCCGGAAGAGGCCCTGCTTGAAATATACCGCAGGCTTCGGCCCAGCAGTCCGCCGACCCACGAGATCGCCTCGGGCTTTTTTGAGAATCTGTTTTTCAGCGCCGACACCTACGATCTTTCCGAGGTTGGCCGTTTCAAGATCAATGCCCGGCTGGGGGTGAACACCGATATCGAACACCGAACCCTGACCAAGGATGATATCATGCTGGCGGTGCGGTACCTGGTTCGTCTCAAAGACAGCCAGGGTCCCATCGACGACATTGATCATCTCGGAAACCGCCGGGTCCGCACCGTCGGCGAGCTGGTGGAAAACCAGTACCGCATGGGCCTTGTCCGCATGGAGCGCGCCATCCGCGAACGGATGAGCATTCAGGAGGTTGAGGCGCTGATGCCCCATGACCTGATCAATCCCAAGCCGATTACCGCCGCGATCAAGGAATTTTTCGGCACCAGTCAGCTTTCCCAGTTTATGGATCAGACCAACCCCCTGTCCGAGGTAACTCACAAGCGCCGCTTGAGCGCGCTTGGACCGGGCGGTCTTTCCCGGGAGCGGGCGGGCTTTGAAGTGCGCGATGTCCATCCGACCCATTACGGGCGGATTTGTCCTGTTGAAACACCGGAGGGTCCGAACATCGGTCTTATTGTTTCACTGGCCACCTATGCCCGGGTCAATGAATTCGGCTTTATCGAAACGCCGTACCGCAACGTGAAGGGGCGCAAGGCGACAAAGGAAATTGCTTACATGACCGCCCTGGATGAACAGGAGCATGTCATCGCCCAGGCAAAAACCGAGCTGGATGGGAAAGGCAAGATCGTGCCGGATATCCTCATCGCCCGGCAGGACGGCGAGGTGCTTTCCTCCGAGGCCGATGCCGTAACGCAGATGGATGTTTCCCCCAATCAGTTGGTGAGCGTTGCCGCCTCGCTTATTCCTTTCTTGGAGAATGACGACGCGAACCGGGCCTTGATGGGCTCCAACATGCAGCGCCAGGGCGTGCCGCTTCTGCGGCCTGAGGCCCCTTTGGTCGGAACGGGCCTTGAATCAACCGTTGCCAAGGATTCCGGCGTCTGCTTGCTGGCCGGAGGCGATGGGGTGGTGGAAGAGGTGGATGCCAACCGGGTCGTGGTTCGCTACGACAAGCCTGGCACAGACGGTTTTACCACCGGCATCGGCATCTATCGCCTGGAAAAATATAAGAAATCAAACCAGAACACCTGCTTCACCCAGCGACCCCTGGTAAATCCCGGGCTTCGGGTGAAAAAGGGCGATATCCTTGCCGACGGCCCTGCCTGTGACCTGGGTGAACTGGCCCTTGGCAAGAACGTGACCATCGCTTTCATGCCCTGGCGTGGCTACAATTTCGAGGACTCCATCCTGATCAGCGAGAAGATGCTGAAAAAGGATACCTACACCTCGCTCCATATCGAGGTGTTCGAGACCGTTGCCCGGGATACCAAATTGGGTAAGGAAGAAATCACCCGCGACATCCCCAATGTGAGCGAAGAGGCGCTGCGCAATCTCGACGAGTCCGGGGTTATCCGCATCGGGGCAGAGATCAAGTCCGGCGATATCCTGGTGGGCAAGGTGACGCCCAAGGGTGAAACGCAGCTTTCTCCGGAAGAAAAATTGTTGCGCGCCATCTTTGGCGAAAAGGCCGGCGATGTCAAGGATACCTCCCTGCGCGTCCCGCCCGGGGCCGAAGGGGTGGTCATCGACGCCAAGGTCTTTTCCCGCAAGGGCGTTGAGAAGGACGAGCGCACCCTGGCCATTGACGAGTTTGAGATTAAAAGCCTTGAGCGGGACATGGAGGACGAGGTCAACTGTCTGAAGAAGGGGGTCCGCAACAGTCTGGCCGACCTGCTGGACGGGAAGACCGCCACCGCCGCGATCAAGGACAAAAAAGGCGAGGCGTTGCTGGCCAAGGGCAAGAAGATCTCCCGTGAGGTGATTGAGCGGTTGTCTCTCTCGTCCATCAAGTTGATCAACTATGCGGAAAAGGACAAGTTTGAAGGCGAGGTGGCGCTTTTGTTCGAGCGGTATGAAAGCCAGGTCAAGCTTGTCCGGGATCGCTATGAAGCACGAATCTCCCGGCTCAAGAAAGGCGATGATCTGCCGCCCGGGGTTATCCGGATGGTTAAGGTCTATGTCGCCACCAAGCGCAAGCTGTCCGTGGGCGACAAGATGGCCGGCCGCCACGGAAACAAGGGCGTTGTTTCCCGGATCATGCCCGAAGAGGACATGCCCTATTTTGCCGATGGCACCACGGTGGATATTGTGTTGAACCCGCTGGGTGTTCCCTCGCGTATGAACGTGGGGCAGTTGTTGGAGGTGCATCTTGGTCTGGCAGCCAAAAGACTTGGCCAACAGATCCAAGATCTTGCCGATCTGCAACAGGTTGCCGCGGTGAAGGAAAAACTGAAAACGGTATATTCCGCGGAGGAATATGGCCAGTTGACCGAGGGGTTGTCGGATGATGACCTGTTGCGTCTTGCCAGGCGCATGGGCTCCGGCCTGCACATGGCCACCCCGGTATTTGACGGGGCCCATGAAAGCGAGATCCGCAATCTTCTGGTGCAGGCGGGCATGGACGAGGTTGGTCAGGCCACCCTGTATGACGGGCTGACCGGCGAAAAGTTCGACAACCCGGTAACCGTGGGCACCATGTACATCCTCAAGCTCCATCATCTGGTTGATGACAAGATCCATGCCCGTTCCACCGGGCCCTATTCGCTGGTTACCCAGCAGCCCCTCGGCGGCAAGGCGCAGTTCGGTGGGCAGCGTCTTGGCGAAATGGAGGTCTGGGCCTTGGAGGCGTATGGCGCGGCATATACTTTACAGGAATTTTTAACAGTCAAGTCCGACGATGTAGGCGGCAGAACAAGGACATATGAGCGGATCGTCAAGGGCAATAACTTTCTGGAGGCAGGCCTGCCTGAATCTTTCCATGTTTTGGTGAAAGAACTCCAGGGGCTTTGTCTGGATATGGAACTGCTCGACGAGAAACCGGAAGTTTAGGAGCCGTTGCGAAACTAATGCGATTTTCTGCTCAGTTCGTTACGGCTCTTTATGCCGTAGTTGCCGATCAGAAGGACGAAGTTATTTTTGTAACAACGGCTTAGGTCCAGCGTATCTCGCCGTTCGAAGTGATTTGATTATTCAACATAGATAAGGGTGCTGCCGTGGAAGAACTTTTCAGCTTTTTTTCCAATCCGAAAGGACCGTTAAAATTCAATGCCGTGCGAATCTCTTTGGCTTCGCCGGAAAAAATTCGCGACTGGTCTCATGGTGAGGTGAAAAAACCGGAGACCATTAATTATCGGACGTTCAAGCCGGAGCGCGAAGGGCTGTTCTGCGCCAAGATCTTCGGACCGGTTAAGGATTACGAATGCAATTGCGGCAAATACAAGCGCATGAAGCACCGCGGCGTGGTCTGTGAAAAGTGCGGGGTTGAGGTTATCCAGTCGAAGGTTCGGCGGGAACGGCTTGGGCATATCGAGCTGGCCGCGCCCGTGGCCCATATCTGGTTTTTGAAGAGTCTGCCCAGCAAGATCGGCAATATCCTCGACATGACCCTGAAGGAACTGGAAAAGGTTCTCTATTTTGATTCCTATGTGATCACCGCTTCCGATGAGCCCTCCTTGGCTGTCGGCTCCTTGCTGACCGAAGAAGGCTACCGCCAGGCAAAGGAAGATTTTCCCGGCAAGTTCACCGTCGGCATCGGCGCGGCGGCGATCCAGGATATGATGCAAAAGCTCGACCTTGAGAGCCTTTCCAAGGTGCTCCGCCAGGAGATGAAGGAAACCGGTTCCGAGGCCAAACGGAAAAAACTGGCCAAGCGGCTCAATGTGGTCGAGGCCTTTCATGAATCCGGCAACAAGCCCGATTGGATGATCCTGGATGTTATTCCGGTTCTGCCTCCTGATTTGCGTCCCCTGGTGCCCTTGGAGGGCGGACGTTTTGCAACCTCCGACCTCAACGATCTCTACCGGAGGGTCATCAACCGCAACAACCGTTTGAAACGGTTGCTGGAGCTGGATGCGCCGGAAATCATCATCCGCAACGAAAAGCGGATGCTGCAGGAGGCGGTGGACGTTCTGTTCGATAACGGCCGTCGCGGCAAGGTTATCACCGGCCCCAACAAGCGGCCGTTGAAATCCCTTTCCGACATGCTCAAGGGCAAGCAGGGTCGTTTCCGCCAGAATCTGCTCGGTAAACGGGTTGATTACTCCGGCCGTACCGTCATCGTGGTCGGCCCGCATCTCAGGCTCCATCAGTGCGGTCTGCCCAAGAAGATGGCCCTCGAGCTCTTCAAGCCCTTTATCTACAACAAGCTGGAGATGCTCGGCTATGTTACGACCATCAAGAGCGCCCGGAAAATGGTGGAAAAGGGCACCAAGGAGGTCTGGGACGTCCTCGATGATGTGGTCAAGGAATATCCCATCATGCTTAACCGGGCGCCCACCCTGCATCGCCTCGGCATGCAGGCCTTTGAGCCGGTGCTGATCGAGGGCAAGGCCATCCAATTGCATCCGCTGGTCTGCGCCGCCTTCAACGCGGACTTTGACGGCGACCAGATGGCCGTGCATGTGCCCCTTACGGTTGAGGCGCAGATGGAAGCCCGGGTTCTGATGATGTCCACCAACAATATCCTTTCGCCTGCGCACGGCGAGCCGGTTATCATTCCTTCCCAGGATATCGTGCTCGGCCTCTATTACATGAGTCGTGAACGTCATTTCGCCGAGGGTGAAGGCAAGGTCTTCAGCTCGCCGGCCGAGGTGCGGATGGCCTATGATCATGGCACCGTGCATTTGCAGGCCAAGGTCAAGGTGCGTCGCCAGGGGGAGCTCGTGGAAACCACGGTGGGCCGGGTTTTGCTCGGCGAACTTCTTCCAGACAATGTGCCGTTTAGCCACGTCAATCAGGTGATGGGCAAAAAACAGCTGGCAAAACTCATTGATCATACCTACCGCTACGCCGGCACCAAGGCCACGGTTATCCTGGCCGACCGGCTCAAGGACATGGGGTATGAGTTCTCCACCAGGGCGTCCATCTCCATCTGCATCAACGACATGATGATTCCCGTTACCAAGGACGACCGGCTGGCAAAAGCCGAAAGTGCGGTGATGGAGGTCGAGCAGCAGTACCGGGACGGCTTGATCACCGATGGTGAGAAATACAACAAGATCGTCGACATCTGGTCCCGTTCCACCGATGACGTGGCCAATGAGATGATGCAGGAGATGAGCGTCCAGTATCTGCGGGACAAGGACAACAAGATGTTTGAGTCTCCCAGCTTCAACTCCATCTATATCATGGCCGACTCCGGAGCCCGCGGCAGCCGCGATCAGATTCGCCAGCTTGCCGGCATGCGCGGCTTGATGGCTAAACCCTCCGGCGCGATCATCGAGACCCCGATCAAGGCAAACTTCCGGGAAGGGTTGAACGTTCTTGAGTATTTTATTTCCACCCACGGCGCGCGGAAAGGTTTGGCGGATACCGCTCTGAAAACGGCAAACTCCGGATATCTGACCCGGCGTCTGGTTGACGTGGCCCAGGATGCAACCATTATCGAAAAGGATTGTGAGACCCTGGACGGCATTCTGATGGAAGCCCTGCTGGAAGGCGGAGAGGTGATCCAGCGGGTGGGTGATCGTATTTTGGGACGCGTTGCCCTGGAAGATGTGATCGATCCGTTTAACGGCGAGGTTCTGGTCGAGGCCAACGAGGAGATCACCGAAGACAAGGTCAAGCGTATAGAACAGGCCGGCATTGATCGGGTCATGATCCGTTCCGTGCTCACCTGCCAGGCGCGACGCGGGGTTTGCAGCTCCTGCTACGGGCGGGATCTTGGCCGCGGTCATATGGTCAACATGGGCGAGGCGGTCGGCATTATTGCGGCCCAGTCCATCGGCGAACCCGGCACCCAGCTCACCATGCGGACCTTCCATATCGGCGGTACGGCGAGCCGGAGTGTTGAACAGGCCGAGGTCCGTTGCCAGCACGGCGGAACCGTGCAGTTCCAGAACATGCACTACGTTGAGAACACCGCCGGGAACATGGTTGTGATGAACCGGAATGCCGCGGTGTCCATCATCGGCGCCCAGGGCCGCGAACGGGAACGCTATCAGATAAACTACGGCGCCCAAATCTTTGTCAAGGAAGGGTCAGAGATCGAGCCTGATACCTTGATCGCCAACTGGGACCCGTACACCATCCCCATTGTCAGCGAGATCGGTGGCGTGATCAAGTTCGGCGACATCCTTGAGGGTGTCACCATGCAGGAGCGTGTTGACCCGGTTACCGGCAAATCAAGCCATGTCATCGTGCCTTCCCGCTCCGGGCAGCATAACCCCCGGATTACCGTGAAAGATGAGACCGGGAAGACGGCGAAACTGCCGAAAACAGGCTCTCCGGCCCGATATTCCCTGCCGGTTGGCGCGCTGATTTCGGTGACGGAGGATACCGTTATCGAACCCGGAACCGTGCTCGGCAAGATCCCGCGGGAAACCACGAAAACAAAGGATATTACCGGCGGTCTCCCCCGAATTGCCGAGCTCTTTGAGGTTCGCAAGCCCAAGGAGTACGCGGTTATTACCGAGATCGACGGCCAGGTAAGCCTCGGCAAGGATCTTAAGGGTAAGAAACGGGTGGTCATAACCCCGGAGGTGGGTGAAGCCAAGGAATATCTTATTCCCAAAGGCAAGCACGTCAGTGTGCACGAGGGCGACTATGTCAAGGCCGGCGAGGCCTTGATGGATGGCTCCCCTGACCCGAACGACATTCTCCGGGTTATGGGGGTCAAGGAGCTGGCCAAGTTCCTGGTGAACGAAATCCAGGAGGTATACCGGCTGCAGGGCGTAAAGATCAACGACAAGCACATCGAGGTAATAGTTCGCCAGATGCTGCGTCGGGTTCAGATTACCGGGGTTGGCGATTCCACCTTTATGCTGGGTGAGCATGTCGAGTGGTGGCGCTTCAAGGAGGAGAACGAGAAAATTCTCCAGGAAAATGGCCGGCCGGCAACGGCGGAGCCCTTGCTCCTCGGTGTGACCAAGGCGTCCCTCAGCACGGACAGCTTCATTTCCGCGGCCTCCTTCCAGGAAACCACCAAGGTCTTGACCAATGCGGCCATGGCCGGGAAGATCGATACCTTGCGGGGGTTGAAGGAGAACGTGATCATGGGCCGCTTGGTTCCTGCGGGCACAGGTTTTGATGAGTACACGATGGGCAAAGACAATTAATGTATATTTGCCTTGACAAGCATTGGCCCTTCGAGTAAATATGCCGTTTCCCTATGCCGAGCAGCGAGATTCAGGCAGGGGGGGAACTACTAATTAATATCAGTACTATGGGAGTCGATTTCAATGCCAACCATTAACCAACTGGTGCGGCACGGACGGAAAACCAAGATCAGCAAAACCAATACGCCTGCGTTGAAAGGTTCTCCGCAAAAGCGTGGTGTTTGCGTCCGTGTATATACCACTACCCCGAAGAAGCCGAACTCGGCCTTGAGAAAGGTTGCCAGGGTGCGGCTGACCAACGGGATCGAGGTTACCTCGTACATCCCCGGTATTGGCCATAACCTTCAGGAGCATTCGGTTGTCCTGATTCGCGGTGGCAGGGTAAAGGATCTTCCCGGTGTCCGCTATCATATTATTCGCGGTACCCTGGATACGCTCGGTGTTGCTAACCGTAAGCAGGGTCGTTCCAAGTACGGCGCCAAGCGGCCGAAATAAGCGGTTTGCCTACTGCGTGAGAAGGAGTTTGAAAGATGCCTAGGAAAAGACTTGTAGCAAAGCGTGGAATTGAGCCGGATCCTCGTTTTAATAGTGTGTTGGTTTCCAAGTTTGTTAATGGCCTGATGGAATGCGGCAAGAAAAGCATTGCCCGGGGCATTTTTTACGGCGCCATGGATATGATCGAAAGCCGCATCACCGAGGCTGAGCCCATCGTGGTCTTTGAGAAAGCCCTGGAAAAGGTGCGTCCCCGTCTTGAGGTGAAATCCCGTCGGGTGGGTGGCGCTACCTATCAGGTGCCGGTCGAGGTGCGTCCTGAAAGGAGAAACGCTCTGGCCATCCGCTGGTTGGTTACCTTTGCTCAGAAAAGACCCGGGAAAACCATGGCTGATAAGCTGGCCGGCGAACTTGCCGATGCCTACAATAACCGTGGCGCGGCAGTGAAGAAACGCGAGGATACGCACCGCATGGCCGATGCCAACAAGGCATTTGCCCATTACCGCTGGTAATTCTTGGGCTCTTGGTTTTCCTTGGTTGACAAAACCGCGGGGAGGAGGTATTAACACCAATCCTTGTCGGCGGGCTGGATTGAAGCAGCCTGTAAAATAAGTGACCAGGGGAAGATCAGTGGCTGGGAAAGATTCGCTGCGGTATCTGCGCAATATCGGCATTATGGCCCATATTGACGCAGGCAAGACAACAACAACGGAACGCATTCTTTTTTATACGGGGCGTTCACACAGGATGGGCGAGGTTCATGATGGCAATGCCGTTATGGACTGGATGGAGCAGGAGCAGGAACGCGGCATTACCATAACGTCGGCGGCCACAACCTGTCAGTGGAAAAACCACACCATCAATATTATAGACACACCGGGGCATGTTGATTTCACCGTTGAGGTGGAGCGGTGTCTCAGGGTTTTAGATGGCGCCATCGCGATTTTTTGTGCGGTGGGAGGGGTTGAGCCCCAGTCCGAAACTGTATGGCGGCAGGCGGATCATTACAAGATCCCCAGGATCGCCTACATAAACAAGATGGACCGGCTCGGGGCAAATTTTCACCGTTGCGTCGGGATGATAGAAGAGCGGCTGGGAGCAAATCCTTTGCCTCTTCAGCTTCCGGTCGGAAAAGAAGAAACATTTCAAGGCATCATTGATCTCGTTGAAGAGAAAATGATGCGCTTTGATGAAGATACAAAGGGATCCAGGATTGAGTACGAGCCTGTCCCGGATGAGTTCAAAGAAGAGTCTACGGCCGCAAGGATGGCCCTTATCGAGAAGTTGGCCGACTTCGATGATTGGGTCATGGAAAAATTTCTGAATGAGCAACCTGTGACGGTTGATGCAATCAACCGTGCGATCAGGAATGCAACTCTGAATCTTGATGTCGTGCCTGTTCTGTGTGGCAGCTCCTTTAAAAATAAAGGGGTGCAGCCATTGCTGGACGCAGTAGTCGCGTATCTGCCTTCGCCCGTTGATGTTTCTGCGGTGCAGGGCCTTAATGCGGATGGTGCGACGGAAACCAGAAGGGCAAGTGACGATGAGAATCTGTCCGCCCTTGTTTTCAAGCTGACATCAGATCCTTTTGTGGATATCCTTGCCTATGTGCGCGTCTATTCCGGCGTAATGAAAGTCGGGGAGAGGGTGTATAACCCGGGGAAGAAAAAGAAGGAGAAGATCGGCCGAATTGTCAAGATGCACGCCAACAAGAGGGAAGAGGTTGGCGAGCTTCGGGCCGGGGATATCGGGGCAATAGTCGGCTTGCGGTTTTCCATCACCGGGGATTCGCTGTGTGGGGCGGAGGATAGTTTCATTCTCGACACCATGGACTTTCCGGAGCCGGTCATAAGCGTTGCCATCGAGCCGAAAGGTAAGGCCGACGAAGAAAAGTTGAGGGACAGTCTGGCAAAGATTGCCTTGGAAGATCCCTCCTTTAATGTTGCCACTGACCCTGATTCGGGTCAGACCCTGATTTCGGGGATGGGCGAGCTGCACCTTGAAATTATTGTCGACCGGCTTATCCGGGAGTTCAAGGTCGGCGCCAACATCGGCAAGCCCCAGGTCGCGTATAAGGAAACAGTGTCCGGCCAGGGGAGGGCGGAAGGGAAATTCGAGCATCCGACCACTGCCGGCAAGAGTCAGTATGGCCATGTCTGGTTGCAGATTGAGCCACTTGAGCGCGGAGAAGGTTTCCGCTTTGAAAGTACTATTCCCGAGGATGTTATGCCTCCGGCGATTGTTCCGGCAATCGAAAAAGCGGTCCACGATAGTCTGGATGCTGGAACCTTGATCGGCTTTCCGATTGTTGACCTGAAGGTCACCTTGGTGGACGGGTCTTACCGGGATGAGGATTCAACCGAGCAAGCCTTTGGCGTTGCCGCCTCCATGGCCTTTCGCAAGGCGGTTTCGGAAGCGGCCCCGGTTTTGCTGGAGCCGGTGATGGATGTTGAGATTATCCTGCCTGAAGCATATCTCGGCGAGGTTATTTCCGATCTCACCGCCAAGCGGGCGAAGATTCACGGCATGGACAGCCGGGACGGCGGTTTGCAGGTGGTGAAAGCGCAGGTGCCACTGGCAGAGATGTTTGGTTATTCAACGGTGTTGCGTTCCGGAACCCAGGGGCGGGCAAATTTCACCATGCAATTTGCCGCATACGACAGGGTGCCGGATCAAATGAGTGCAAAGATAATTAAGCGGATTCGAGGCCTTTAACTCGAACGAGACGCAAGCAAATAAAGAGGAAAGGACATGGCAAAAGAGAAATTTGAACGCAAGAAACCGCATGTAAATATTGGGACGATCGGCCACATCGACCATGGCAAGACCACCCTGACCTCGGCCATTACCCGGGTATTGGCGA
>Ga0180009_10004296_pt1 | contig 15777 bp, 13 predicted proteins | sample OS_PC_MetaG_FD_123537 | JGI IMG/M metagenome (GOLD analysis project Ga0180009, IMG submission 123537) | Groundwater microbial communities from the Aspo Hard Rock Laboratory (HRL) deep subsurface site, Sweden - OS_PC_MetaG | ecosystem: Environmental > Aquatic > Deep subsurface > Groundwater...
AGGAGTACGTCGCGGTGATGGACGACATCCTCGGCGCAATGGATAAAAACAATCTGGGCGCAGACGAGAAAAAGGACGTGCTTGCCATCCTGTATTCACTCAAGGGCGACATTATTCGCGTGTAACCGGCTGCGGTGCGCCCGGCGCGGCATAATCCCGGGGTGAGTTCCCCATCCTATATCGGACGCTTTGCGCCATCGCCCACCGGCCCCCTGCACCAGGGTTCGCTGGTGGCTGCGGTGGCGAGTTATCTCGACGCCCGCGCGGCGGGCGGTCAGTGGCTGGTGCGGATGGAAGACCTCGACCGTCCGCGCTGCGATGACGCCGCGGCCGGCATCATCCTGCATCAACTCCACGCCTATGGCCTGCATTGGGATGGCGAGGTGCTTTATCAATCGCGGCGCGATGACGCCTACGCTGCGGCGTTGGCGAGCTTGCAGACGCAGGGCGCGACCTTTCCCTGTGCCTGTACCCGCAGCCAGCTCGCAGATGCGCCGCGCAACCCTGAAGGCGAGATCATTTACCCGGGCACCTGCCGCAATGGCTTGCCGTCAGGGGTGGAAGCCCGCGCCTGGCGGGTCCGGGTGCGGGATGCAAGTACCCGCTTTCACGACCGCATCCACGGCGACCTGCAGCAGAACCTGGCCCGCGAAGTCGGCGATTTTGTCGTCAAACGTGCCGACGGGCTATTCGCCTATCAGTTGGCAGTCGTGGTCGACGACGCCTTCCAGGGCGTCACCCACGTCGTGCGCGGCGCCGATCTGCTGTGGAACACGCCGCGCCAGATTCATCTGCAAACCCTGCTGGGTGTGCCAACGCCCCGTTATGCCCATGTGCCGCTGATCACCAATGCCGCCGGGCAAAAACTGTCCAAGCAGACTCAGGCACCGGCCCTGCCCGAGAGCGGGCGGGGCATGGTGCTGGCGCAGGCGCTGGCGGCGCTTGGCCATCCGCCCCCGGTTGAGATGGCGCGGGCAGATCCCTCCGAGCTATTGGCATGGGCCAGCGCACGCTGGCATCTCGCAAGCCGGGCGGAGAATTGAGGTGCCGGCCATCGCCCGGCAGCGGCCACCGGGTGGTCGAAACTACGCGGAAGCCTTGGCCGGCAGTCTTTCGGTTATCACGAGAACCTTGGCGGCCGCAGTGTTTCCGATTTTCAGGGGGGCGATGCGCGCGATGGGTTTTTCGATCCTGATCGGTGTCGGCATGCCCGGTTCGCCAGGTGAAAGCTTGAATACGGAGACCGTCTGCGCCAGGCTGTGCGCCTGATCTTCCATCGACTCTGCCGCAGCCGCAGCCTCTTCCACCAGTGCCGCATTCTGCTGCGTCACTTGATCCATCTGCGTAATCGCCTGGTTTACCTGCTCGATACCCGCGCTTTGCTCATGCGAGGCGGCAGCGATCTCGGCCATGAGGTCGGTCATCCGCTTCACCGTGATGACGATCTTGCTCATGGTTTCGCCCGTCTGGTCCACCAGTTTGGCACCAGCATCGACCTTCTCCACCGAGTCTCCGATCAGCGTCTTGATGTCCTTGGCGGCTGCCGCACTTCGTTGCGCCAGGTTGCGCACTTCGGTGGCCACCACGGCAAATCCGCGCCCCTGTTCGCCCGCTCGGGCCGCTTCCACCGCAGCGTTCAACGCCAGGATGTTGGTTTGAAATGCGATACCGTCGATTACGCCGATGATGTCGGCGATTTTTCTTGACGATTCGTTGATGGAGGCCATGGTCTTGACCACTTGGCCCACCATTTCGCCGCCCTGAACGGCCACTTCGGACGCCCCCGTCGCCAACTGGTTCGCCTGCCGGGCGTTCTCGGCGTTCAGTCTGACCGTGGAAGTCAGTTCCTCCATGCTTGAGGCGGTTTCTTCCAGCGAGGAAGCCTGCTCCTCGGTTCGCTGCGACAGGTCCGCGTTGCCGCTGGCGATTTGCTGCGAGGCGGTCGAAATCAGCTCGGTTCCGTCGCGCACCTCCGACACAATTTTCACCAGGCCTTCGTTCATGGACCGGAGCGCGGCCAGCAATTGTCCGGTTTCGTTTTTCGAGGTGACTTCGATGCGGCTGGTGAGGTCGCCATTCGCGACTTTTCTCGCCAGTGCGACCGCATCGGCGAGCGGCATCGTGATGGAGCGGGTCACCACGAAACTGACGCCGATCGCCATGAATACCGAAAGCAGGATGATGCCGAAAACGCCGAATTGCGACATTTTCAGGTCGCGCTCACGCGTATGGAGCACATGGGTCAGCGCTTCCATGACACGGTCATTGAGCGCGAACTGGGTATCGATTATCTTGGTGTAACGGCTGAAAAACTCGCCTGAGTCGAACGTCAGCTGTTCGGGCCGGATGACCTGCTCGGCGGCCAGATGGAACGCGTTGTCCGCCTCCGCTGCGCTTGCCTGGATAGCCGCCCCCAGCTTCGACTTGAGGGCCGGGTTCAGTTCGACCACCTTGTCGAGCGCGCGTTTCATGTTGCGGTAATGCAGTTGCGCCAGGCTGATGAGCGCTTCCATATTCGAGCGGTCCTCGGCGCTGATCTCCTTTTTTGCCAGATAGAGCGCGCCGCGGGCCCGGGCCTGGCCGAGACTTTCGGGGAGGCTGGGCATATGGAACAGCCCGGCGCTTATCAAGGGATATCCCTCGGCGTCGGGGTCGCGGGACAACCCGAAATAATCGACGGTGCTGTCCAGTACTTCCAGGTATTCGGTTATCAAGGCGGTGTGCCGCTTGAAGCTCTCGGCGCCGCTGATCGACTGGTTCTGTACGTCCCGGGCCACGCCCGCCCAGCTTAGCACCGCCTGATTCCAGTCGGCGACGATCTTCGGGTTCTGGATGTCGCGAGTCAGAATGCCCTGTGCGGCGGCAATCTCCTCGTCCACCAGTGCCTGCTTCTGCTGGCGCTGGGTTGCGAAATCGTTGTTGCCGCCGAGGAAGCCGGCCGATACGCCGCGGTGCTGCTGCGTGTATTGAATGAGCTGCAGCAGGGCCTTGGTCGGCACTATGCCGGCCAGTTCCATTTGCGCCGCGTCGATGCCGGCGCTACTGGCGCGCCAGTACATCACCAGTGGCGGCAGTGCCATCATCACGCCCAGCGCCCCCAGGATGGTCAGTTTTTGCCACAGCTTCAGTCGTCCAAGTAGTCCGTTCATTTTCGCTCCTTTGTGAAATTGAAATCGGCCACTCAAATAACATCGCTAATGCTGATGGTCAGACATCGCCGGCCCATTGGCAGAAGCTGATCGCAGGATGCCCGGACGCGGGTGGCGTCGGATATCTAACAAGATAAGAAGATATTTATTTCTGTAGTCCGTGCTCGAAATTTACCCAGCTGACGTTCGTACGTCAATGCGATCAGGCATGCTGGGGAGGACTGGCTGACGAGCGGTAGCACACGCCCGACTGGCGGTAGGGATATGCATGTCATCCGGCAATTGCCAATCCCGCCAGCGCAACGGACAATCGCCCCTTGCCCCTATCGCCTTGAACAAAATGGCCCAACTCCCTAACGCCGTCGAACAAGTTCTCCTGGTTCATGCCGCTTTCATCCACGCCGTGGTCAATGCCTTGCGCGACCGCAGCCAGTTGCCCGACCTGATGCAGCAGCTCGATGCGGCCGAACAGGCCGGCTGGCCCCGGCTGGTGGGCGCGCTACGCCATCTCGTCAACGGTCGCCGCGATCCGTCGATCAAACTGGGACTGGACGAGGAAGACAGCATTCTGCTCGACGCGATCCTGCGCGGTATCGACAACCCCGCCACGCTGCCCCCGCTCAATGCCCAGCCCGACGGAAGCTCGGCCGCCCCCGGGCTGGCCGCGCTGATCGATGCCTCGGCACGCGGCGACGCCCAGGCGATGTCAGTACTCGCCAACATGGCGGAACAGATGATGAAAGCGGGGGGTGACATGGCGCTGCTGGGTGGCCGCATGCGCAGGCTGTTGAACGGCGAACGCGACACCGATCAACTGGTTGCCGGCATGAGTCCCCTGGGGCGCGAACTGGTGATCAGCCTGCTCGACGAATTGGCCAGGCTGCGGCCGCAGTAAGAGCACTGGCCGGCAAGTTGGCGCTTTGACAGCATGGGGGCCAGTCAGCTAAAATGCGCGGCTTTTCGGCAGTCCTGTGCCGGATATGCGGTCCTTCAGGTGATGTAGCTCAGTCGGTTAGAGCATCGGATTCATAATCCGGGGGTCGGTGGTTCAAGTCCACTCATCACCACCAATATTCATTTCGTTGCGGCGCGTTTCAAGCGGCGGCGGAATCCCAGCCCCCAGTCTATTCACTGTACCGGCACATGATCCCAACAACCGCAGTCGACCGCTTTCCGTCCCGATCAAGTCCGCACGAATGCGGCGTTTCGGATATTCAGGGCACTCTGCGGGCAGCGGGCAACGCTACACACCCGCTGGCACGTCCGGACGCGCGCCTGCCTTTGTCGCGCCTCCTTGCCTACCCCGGTAGGCTGCGTCGTTGCTTCGCGGCAGACACCCGCCCAAACGCACCATCGGGTGCGTCCGACTACGGTTGCTAGGATCATGAAAAAAATCTACATCAAAACCTTCGGCTGTCAGATGAACGAGTACGACTCGGACAAGATGGCCGACGTGCTCAATATTTCAGACGGTCTGGTGAAAACCGATACGCCGGACGATGCCGACGTGATCCTGTTCAACACCTGCTCGGTGCGCGAAAAAGCGCAGGAAAAAGTGTTCCACGACCTCGGTCGGGTGCGCCACCTGAAAAAAGCCAATCCCAATCTCATCATCGGCGTCGGCGGCTGCGTCGCCAGCCAGGAAGGTGCGGCGATTGTGTCACGCGCACCTTTTGTTGACGTGGTGTTTGGTCCGCAGACCCTGCATCGCCTGCCCGAATTGATTGCGAAAAAACGCGCAACCGGGCGCGCCCAGGTCGATATCAGCTTCCCCGAAATAGAGAAATTCGACCACCTGCCGCCCGCCCGCGTCGAGGGCGCAACGGCCTTTGTGTCGATCATGGAAGGCTGCTCCAAATATTGCACCTTCTGCGTGGTGCCCTACACGCGCGGCGAGGAGTTCTCGCGACCGTTCGACGACGTGATTGCCGAGGTCGTCAGCTTGGCGAATGGCGGGGTCAAGGAAGTCACCTTGCTGGGGCAGAACGTCAACGCTTATCAGGGTGCGCTGGACGAGGGCGGCACCGCTGACTTTGCCTACCTGCTGGAAATGGTGCATGAGCTCCCGGGCATTGAGCGCATTCGTTACACCACCAGCCACCCGCGCGAAATGACGCAGCGGTTGATCGACTGCTACGGCAAGCTGCCCAAACTGGTCTCGCACTTGCATCTGCCGGTGCAGTCGGGTTCCGACCACATGCTGGCGGCGATGAAGCGTGGCCATACCGTGCTGGAATTCAAGTCCATTATTCGACGGCTGAGAGAGCAGCGACCCGAGCTGTGCCTGTCGTCTGACTTCATCATCGGCTTTCCCGGCGAGACCGAGGCCGATTTCGAAGCGACGATGAGTCTGATCCGGGAGCTCGATTTCGACGCCAGCTTCTCCTTCATTTACAGCAAGCGCCCCGGCACCCCGGCGTCGAGCTTTCCGGATGACGTGACCGCCGAACAGAAATCGCAGCGTCTGACGAAACTGCAGGCGCAGCTTGAAGCCCAGGCGCAGGTGGTGAATCAGGCCATGATCGGCACGGTGCAGCGCGTGCTGGTCGAAGGTCATGCCAAGAAAAACGCCGACGAGCTTGCCGGCCGCACCGACAACAACCGCATCGTCAACTTCGCCGGGCAGCCGAGGCTGATCGGGCAGTTCGTCGAAGTCACGGTTACCCAGGCTTTGTCGCACAGCCTGCGTGGCGAAATCGTGACGCTCGAAAGTGTCGCCGCTTGAAAACCGACATCGTTGAATTGCGTCTGGCACCGGAAGACAACCGGCGCCTCGCCAACCTGTGCGGGCCGATGGACGAGAACCTGCGCCAGATCGAGGCGGCGTTCGATGTCACCATCGGCCGTCGTGGATCGAGCTTCCGCTTTAGCGGTGACGCGGCGCAGGCTGAAAAGGGCGCGCAGGCAATCGAACATTTTTACAACCGCGCGCACGACGAACTGAGCCTGGACGACATTCAACTCGGTTTGGTCGAGATCACACGCGGCCGTGCCGATGCCGAAGGCCCCGAGTTGCGTACCCGCCGCGCCGATCTGCGCGCACGTACGCCGCGCCAGGGCGAATATATCGAACAAATTCGCAGTCACGACATCACCTTCGGCGTCGGCCCGGCCGGTACCGGCAAGACCTATCTGGCGGTTGCCTGCGCGGTGGACGCGCTGGAGCGCGAACAGGTCAAGCGCATCGTGCTGACGCGCCCGGCGGTGGAAGCCGGCGAACACCTGGGGTTTCTGCCGGGCGACCTGACGCAGAAGGTCGATCCTTATCTGCGCCCGCTCTACGATGCGCTGTATGACCTGATGGGTTTCGACAAGGTGACGCGGCTGATCGAGCGCCACTCGATTGAAGTGGCACCGCTCGCCTTCATGCGCGGCCGCACGCTCAACCACGCCTTCATCATTCTCGACGAGGCGCAGAACACCACGCCCGAGCAGATGCAGATGTTTTTGACGCGCATCGGCTTCGGCGCACGCGCCGTGGTGACCGGCGACCCGACGCAGATCGACCTGCCCAAGCACATCAAATCCGGCCTGCTCGACGCCACCGAAGTGTTGTCCGACGTGCGCGGCATTGCGTTCACCCATTTCCTGTCCGAAGACGTGGTGCGCCATCCGCTGGTGGGGCGCATCGTCGATGCCTATGCTGCGCGCCGCGCGGAAACGGAAGCGCGTGGCAAGTCCTGAACCCGAGTTGCGATTGTCCGTGCAGTTTGCCAGCGCGGCCGGCGAACTGCCGACGCGGGCACAAGTTCGTCGCTGGGTTATTGCGGCGTTGGAGCACTCGGTCGAAATCACCGTGCGCATCGTCGATGCCGAAGAAGCGCAGGCGCTGAATACCGATTACCGCAACAAGGATTACGTGCCCAACGTGCTGACCTTCGAATACGGCGAAATCGGCCACGATGCGGCAGGGCGCGCTACGCTGGGCGGCGACGTCGTAATCTGCGCCCCGGTGGTCGAGCGCGAGGCGCGCGAGCAGGACAAACCGCTCAAGGATCACTACGCCCACATGACCATCCACGGTGTGTTGCATCTGCAGGGCTACGATCATATCGAGTCTGCCGACGCCGACATCATGGAATCGCACGAAGCCGCTATACTGAAACGGTTCCGTATCCCCAACCCTTATTTTTCCTGACCAATATCCGCATGGAGTCCGACAGTAGTCCCAGATCGAGCTTGCTCGAGCGCATTTCCCACTGGCTGATGCGCGAGCCCGAAGACCGTGAGCAGTTGATTGAACTGCTGCACGGCGCCTACGAAAACAGTTTGATGGACGCCGATGCGCTGGCGATGATCGAAGGCGTGCTGCAGGTGTCCGAAATGCGCGTCGGCGAGATCATGATCCCGCGCGCGCAAATGGACGTCGTCGACATCAACGATGCGCCCGAAGTCTTCATTCCCCGCGTCATCGAAACCGCCCACTCGCGCTTCCCTGTCATCGACAAGGATCGCGACGACATCATCGGCATTTTGCTGGCCAAAGATCTGTTGCGTCACTATGCCGAAGACGATGCCGACATTCGCGGCATGCTGCGCCCGGTCGTGTTTATCCCCGAATCCAAGCGGCTGAATGTATTGCTGAAGGATTTCCGCTCCAACCGCAATCACATTGCCATCGTGGTGAATGAATATGGTGGCGTGGCCGGATTGGTCACGATCGAAGATGTGCTGGAGCAGATTGTTGGCGACATCGAGGACGAATATGACTTCGACGAAACCGAAGACAACATCATCCATGAACACGATGGCGTGTACCGCGTCAAAGCCAGCACCGAAATCGATGATTTCAATGAAACCCTGGGCGCGCAATTCTCCGACGAGGAATTCGATACCGTGGGCGGACTCGTCGTGTCGCGTTTCGGTCACCTGCCCAAGCGCGGCGAATCGGTCAATTTTGATGGCTTTATCTTCAGCGTGTTGCGCGCAGACAGCCGCCGCTTGCATGTGATCCGGGTGACCCGCCTGGCGGTAGACCCGGTCACGCAGCTGCCGCTGGTGTAGGAAGGGTTTGTAGGAGCGGCGCCCTCGCCGCGAATGCAGTCGCTTATCGCGGCGAGGGCGCCGCTCCTACGTATTGTCGCGATTGCGCAAATCCTACAGCGTGTACTGCCGGTCGCCGCGGGCAAACCCCGCCAGCGGCGCGATGTTTCCCTGGATCAACCCGATCACCTTGAACAGATCGCCCATTTCGGCCGGCGACACCAGCCGTTGCACCGCATTGGCCTGCGGCAGATAGACCGCCGCATCGGTAGGTGAAATCTGCATCAGCAGTTCAGTCAGCCCGGCGTTGATCAGGAAATTTGCCTGACTGGCGTAGCCCGCCAGACTCAGCCCCGACGCTTCTGCTGCCCGCGCCACTGCACTGAAATCGACGTGCGCGGTGAGGTCGGCGAGCCCCGGCAAATAAAATGGATCGTCCAGCGCGTGATGACGATAATGCGCGCGCAGGGTACCCATGTGGCGCTGCGGATGGTAGTACTCACTCTCGCCAAATCCATAGTCAATCATCAGGATCAGGCCGTGGTCCAGGCATTGCGCGAGCGCGGCGATCAGGCCGTCGGCTGCCAGGTTGATTTCGGAGAGATAACCGGGCGCCAGGTTTAAACCCGCCGCGCGGGCGCGCAGAACGGGGTCGGCAATCGGACGGTCCTGCCATACGAATGCTTCACCGTTCAGGCTCACGCCGCGCTGCATCGGCTCGCTATCCGTCCAGTGAAGCAGTTCAACCGGCAGCGCATCGAGCACCTCATTACCAAGCATCACGCCGCTGAAACGGTCCGGCAGGGCATCCAGCCAATGTACCCGGTCAGCCAGATGCGGCAGGGCATGCGCCAAGCGTTCCTGTTGGCGCGCGCGCAGGTCAGCACTCACTTCCAGAATGCCATAGCGTGGGGGCAGTGCATCGAGCCGTTCCAGTTCACCCAGTACGTCCACCGCCAGTTTTCCGCTGCCTGCGCCCAACTCAAGCACTTCGCCATCAGTCTGTTTCAGAACCGGCGCCATCTCGTGCGCCAGCGTGCGGCCAAACAAGGGCGTCATTTCAGGCGCGGTCACAAAGTCGCCTGCGGCACCCAGTTTGGTCGCTCCGGCGGCGTAGTAACCGAGGCCGGGCGTATACAACGCGGCCTCCATATACTGCGCAAACGATATCCAGCCACCGGCGTGCTGGATCAGCTTCTGGAGATGCGCGACGACGCGCTGGCTGTGGGTGAGGGCATCGGGAGTAGGGGTGGGCAGCATGGGATGGATGACTTGATGGATAATGCACAATCCTGGGAATATAAGGGCGAACCCCGATGCATGGCAAAACGGTGTTGATTACAGGCGGGGCAAAACGCGTGGGCGCGGCCTCGGCACGCCTGCTGCACGCAGCCGGCGCCAACCTGATGATTCATTACCGCAACTCGGCCAGCGAGGCCCGCGCCCTGCAAGCCGAACTCAATGCGATTCGCCCCGAATCCGTAGCGTTGATCCAGGCGGATCTGCTTGATATCGGGGGTCTGCCCAGTCTGGTGAACCGAACCGTCGCCACCTTTGGCGGGCTGGATGTGCTGCTGAATAATGCATCGAGCTTTTATCCCACGCCGGTCGGCACCATCGGCGAAGCGGATTGGGTCGACCTGATGGGCAGTAACCTCAAGGCCCCTTTGTTTCTGTCGCAGGCTGCGGCACCGGAACTCAAGAAACGCCGCGGCTGCATCATCAACATCACCGACATCCACGCGGATCGGCCGATGAAAAGCTATGTGGTCTATTCCATCGCCAAGGCCGGACTGGTGGGTCTGACCAAATCACTGGCGCGCGAACTCGCGCCCGAAGTCCGTGTCAACGCGGTGGCGCCCGGCCCGATCATGTGGCCGGAAGACGATGCCAATTTTGACGAGGTGTCGCGCCAGCGCATTATTTCGCACACCATGCTGAAGCGCGCCGGCGACCCCGCCGACATTGCCCTCGCGGTGCGCTTTTTCGCGATGGACACGCATTTTGTGACCGGGCAGGTGCTGGCAGTGGACGGCGGGCGCAGCGCCAAGCTTTAACTTTCTGCACCCTCAACACGTAACCGCTTCCCTTGCGTCGCGGTTGCACTTCATTCGGTTGGTCCCGCTCCCAATGCCGCCCGATCAAACCGTAAACCTATTCGTGGTAAACCCTGTGCCTGATGCGATTAACCCTGTTGTGAACTGGACCGAAGCCGATGAGAACCGCTCGGCCCGCTGGCGTGCCGAAGGCGGTGCAGCTGTGCCCAAGCGCGTGATGGTCGTCGACGATCAACTCACGGCGGATGCAGCCTATAGTCTGGCCAGCGAAGGCAACGGGCTGTTGTGGCGGGGCGACTTTCAAAACGCCCGACAACTGCTGCAAGCCATGGCGCGCCGCATCGATCGCAAGCCGCGCAAAGTCGCCACTTCGCCGACCGAAGCCTTCAACTTTCATCGCCAGGCGCAATCTCAGCGCGCCCGCACCCTGGGGATGTTGCTGCTGCCGCTGGACGCGGATTTCAGTATTCCGCTGCGCCGTGCGCCGAATGTGAAAGAAGCCTGTGCCGAAGCCTATGGTCCGGGCGAAGAAGCCTCCATCGTGTCGCTGCGCGAATTGCTCGGTGTGATCGGCGCGCATGAATGGCGCAAGAAAGGCGTGGAAGTTGCGGCGATCGCAGACCGCATCCACCCGCACTATGGGGTGTTTTCGCCCGTGCGCGGCGAGTATGTAGGGCTGGTGAATGATGCGCCGCTGCCGACAACCAAGCTGGCGTTCGATATCGGAACAGGATCGGGTGTGCTGGCTGCAGTCCTGGCCCACCGCGGCGTCAAACATATCATCGCCACCGACCAGGACCCGCGTGCATTAACCTGTGCGCGCCAGAATATCGCGCGGCTTGGACTGAAGGGGCGGGTCGAGGTGGTGGACGCCAACCTGTTCCCTGAGGGCCGCGCGCCACTCATCGTCTGCAACCCGCCGTGGGTGCCCGCACGCGCCAACACACCGTTGGAACATGCAATTTACGACCCGGATAGCCGCATGTTGCTGGGCTTCTTGAATGGGCTGGCCGTGCATCTGGAGCCGGGCGGCGAAGGCTGGCTGATCCTGTCGGATCTGGCCGAGCACTTGGGCCTGCGTTCGCGCGAGTGGTTGCTCGCTGCAATAGAGGCCGCCGGACTGAACGTGGTGACGCGCGTCGACGTCAAACCCACGCACCCCCGAGCATCCGATGCCAGCGATCCGCTGCACACCGCACGCGCCGCCGAACTCACGTCGCTGTGGCGGCTCGCCGCACGCAACGCCTGACCACCCTGTTTTTATCAATACCGTTTTTATTAATACAGTGCACCACGCTTTACAGGAACGCATCACACCATGAATCCCCGTCGCCACTTATTTACCTCCGAGTCCGTTTCAGAAGGTCACCCCGACAAGATCGCCGACCAGATTTCCGACGCCATTCTCGACGCCTTCCTGACCTCAGAACCCGAGGCCAAGGTGGCCTGCGAAACTTTTGTCGCAGACAATCTGGTGGTGATTGCCGGCGAGTTCAAAACCGTGCGCAAGGAATTGTTTAACGAGATTCAGGCGCGCGCTGCAGAGATTGCCCGCCAGGTGCTGCGCGACATCGGCTATCGCGATACCGAAACCGGCATCGATCCCAACAGCTGCGAAGTGCAGGTGCGCTTCAACCACCAGTCGATCCAGATTCACAAAGGCATCACTCTCGCCGGCGGCGACATCGGTGCCGGCGACCAGGGTTTGATGTTCGGCTACGCCTGCGACGAAACCCCCGACTTGATGCCCTACCCGGTATGGTTGGCGCACCGCATCGTGCAAAAGCAGGCCGAGCTGCGCAAGTCCGGCGCCATGCCCTGGCTGCGGCCCGATGCCAAAAGCCAAGTCACCGTGGCCTATGAAAACGGCAAAGTCGCCGGCATCGAAAACGTGATTCTTTCCACCCAGATTGATCGCGACCTTGACCCCGCCTGGGTCGCGCAGGAAGCCGCGCGCGAAATCATCGACCCGCTGGTGCCCATGGCGCAGCGCACGTCGACTTTCAAGCTGTGGGTCAATCCCGCCGGCCCGTTCGAAATCGGCGGACCCAACGGCGACACCGGCCTCACCGGCCGCAAAATCATCGTCGATACCTATGGCGGTTCGTGCCCGCACGGCGGCGGCGCGTTTTCAGGCAAAGACCCGACCAAGGTCGATCGCTCGGCAGCCTACATGGCGCGCTATATTGCCAAGAATATTGTGGCCGCAGGGTACGCAAAACGGTGTCTGGTTCAATTGGCGTATGCCATCGGCGTGGCTGAGCCGGTTTCGCTGTTGATCGAAACCTATGGCACTGGAACCGTGCCGGATGAAATGCTGGAGGCCATGGTACGCGGCACCTTTAAACTGACCCCGCGCGGCATTATCGACAGCCTCGACTTGCGCCGACCGATCTACCGGAAGACGGCAGCGTACGGGCACTTTGGACGCCCCGAGCCGGAATTCACCTGGGAACGTGTCGATCAGGCAGAAAAGCTCGCACAATTTATCGCCTGATCTGAATGATCTGAAAATCAGGCGGTCAGGCATGGCCCGACCGGAGGGCGCTGTCACCTATCAAGGACAGCCCCTTGTTCAAGGACTTGAATCAGCCCTGACGTTTACCCATCGCATTGCGCGCGAGTTCCAGCCGCGCGGTTTCGTTTTTGACCGATTCCGTTTCAGCCGATGCGGCACTCGATATGGCCGACACCTTGCCTGCGCCGCTTGAAATCGTGGCCACGTCGCCGGAAATTGTGCCGCCTTCCTCCACCATCATCGCGCCGTAACGAATCACGCCGGAGACCTTGCCCGTGGAATAGATGATCAGCCGTTTACGGGCGGTCAGTTCGCCTTCAAAGTGGCCGCGCACTTCTGCCACATCGATCTCGGCCTTGCCCGAAAACACGCCGCCTTCAGCGATGCGGATATCGCGGCTGTTCATCGAGGCTTCTACCCGACCTTCCACCACCAGAATTTCGCAATCGGTGATTTCCGAGCCCTTCAGCTTGATGTTTGGGCCGACGATGAGCTTGTTGCCATCTTCGTTGGGCGCAGACTGAGCGGATGCACTGCCTGCTTTCTCAATCGGCTTGGCGGAATCAAGCGATGAATCCTTGAAGCGGTTGGTGTCGATGCCGGAACGACTGGCTGGCTTGGGATCGGCTTGGGCAGGGCTGGAATGCATGAAATTTTTGAGCATGGGAAAGGGTTCCTTCGGTGAGCTTGTTTGCAAAAACGCTACAGCGCGGTTGCAGCCATGAGACTGGTTGCAACATCCGTGTTACGCAAGCTGCGTGCCAATGCCGGAATCGTTTTAATAAACAAACGGATGCTGGATTTGTTGGGGCGTGTTCAGGGCGCCAGAACGGCTCGATTGTCCCGAGACGGAGACGCCCAATTCGGCCCCTATGGGCGATTTCTAAAATTTTGTTTACAAAACAAATGGATATATAGCGTTGCCCGTGTCGCCGAATGGCGACGCGGATGCAAGGGAGCGGTCAGGCTGGTCAAACCGGGCGAGGCGGTCTTCCTTGATCGCCTCGAGTCAGCCATCACCGTGATGGAGGGGGCTATCTGATGGTGTGGCGGCGGTATTTATTGTGGCAGTTTGATCATCTGCCAGCCTGCATGGTTGAAGTATTTGCCATAGGTGTTCAGGGTCTGCGTAATTTTCACCACCCCCTGGGCACGTCCCCGGCCGGCACGCTTTCCCTGCATCGTTTCGACGCCCTCGGCCAGCTCGCCAATGAGAATATGGAGTTGAGCGTCGGCCTTGGGGTCGAGCTTGCAGTTCTCCACGATATAGCCGATCTGCGTATTGACATCGTTCGCCAGGGCAGTGTATCTGGCCGCTGTGAGCTTACCGGCGTGCGCGGCGGGCAGGGCGCCTGCCGCGAGCGTGCGGATCGCGCCCATGCCCTGGCGCAATGCCTCGTCGGTGGGCCATTGGCGGCCGGCATTGAGTTCGACCTTCTGGGGGGCGCTGGCGCCATGGTCGTGATGATGGGCCGGTGCGGCCTGCACCATCAGCGGAAACGCCAGTACGATGGCGGACAGCGAAAACAGGATGGGGCTCATGCTTGATTCCTCTTGGGTTGATGCTTGGTCCGGCGATGCCGGGGTGTCCTGATTCAAACGAAGCGTAAACGGAAATGGCGCATTTTTAAGTTGCGGTGCTGATCTTATTTTTCCGTCGACCGCCACCCCTGCGCCTCGTTTGCTGCGGAGCAGCCGCTTTTAGGGTTCCGATGAATCAGCGGCGTTGAAAAACCGGAAATTGCTGTGCTCACCCTGCTTGGCCAGATACATCGCCGCATCGGCGTACTTGATCAAGGCATGTGGCTGTTCGCTGTCGGTTGGGTAGAGGCTGATGCCGATGCTGGTGCCCACGTTGATTTCGTGTTCGTCCAGTTGCATCGGCTGCGATAGCGCGGCCATGATTTTCTGCGCCACGGACGAGACGTCGCCGGCTTGTGCAACCGATTCGAGGACGACGATGAACTCGTCCCCACCGAGACGCGCCACGGTGTCGCCCTCGCGCACCGAGGCGGTGAGCCGCTGCGCGACCATCTGCAGCAACTGATCGCCCACGTGGTGACCCAGAGTGTCGTTGATCTGTTTGAACTTGTTCAGATCCAGGAACATCACCGCGACCATGTGCCGGTTGCGATGGGCGTGCGCAATGGCGTGTTCCAGCCGGTCGAAGAACAACTCCCTGTTGGGCAGGCCGGTGAGGCCGTCATGGTAGGCCAGGAACTGCATCTGCTTTTCCGCCGCCTTGCGCTTGGTGATGTCGGAGAACACCCCGACAAAATTGACCGCCTCGCCGCGGGTGTTTCTGACCGTGTTGATGGTCAGCCACTCCGGGTAGATTTCCCCGCTGCGGCGCCGGTTCCAGATTTCACCCTGCCAATGGCCGTGAACGCTGAGGTCTTCTCGCATTTTTTGGTAGAACGCAGCGTCTTGCCTGCCGGAGGAGAGTATGGCCGGGGTCTTGCCGATCACCTCGTGCGCCTTGTAGCCGGTGATCTGTGTGAAGGCCGGGTTGACCGACTCGACGATCTGCCTGGCGTTGGTGACCATGATGCCTTCCAGCGTGCTTTCGAACACCTTGGCGGCCAGACGCAGGTGCTGTAGCGACAACGCCAGGCTGTGCTCGCGTTCCTTGAGCGCGTCGCGCAGCTGGCGAATATAGTCGCTCTCGATATGGATCAGGATGTCGGAGAAGGCGAGCAGCCCGCGTAAGCGGCCATCGCTGCCGGTGACGCCGAGATGCCGGAGCTGCCTTTCCACCAGCAGCTTGCGTGCCTGATACAGACTGGTGTCGGGGGTTACGCAAACCAGCGGGTGGCTGGCCGACTCACCCACTTCGGACAATGTCTGGGCGCCCCCGACCCGATGCAGCACATCGCGCTCGGTGAGGATGCCGTGGCTGCCATCGGGGTAGGCCACAAGCAGCGCATCGAAGCGGCCGGCGAGCATCGTCCTGACCGCCGCATCCAGCGGCACGTTGCTCGCGACCACGGGATAGCTGTCGTTGAACACCGACTTGACCTGGCGTAGTGACAGGTAATATTCAAGGCCCTGGTTGAGCACGATATCGGTC
>Ga0180009_10004297_pt1 | contig 15772 bp, 11 predicted proteins | sample OS_PC_MetaG_FD_123537 | JGI IMG/M metagenome (GOLD analysis project Ga0180009, IMG submission 123537) | Groundwater microbial communities from the Aspo Hard Rock Laboratory (HRL) deep subsurface site, Sweden - OS_PC_MetaG | ecosystem: Environmental > Aquatic > Deep subsurface > Groundwater...
CGAGATCCTCGAGCGTCACGTGGCTGGTCTCACCCAGCGCAGCCACGAGCGCGCGCGCGGCTTCTCCGGTACGAAACATCGCGGGCCCCTCGGCCGCGAATTGCTCGAGGGTCGGGGCGAGGAAGCGGTTGCCGCACAGATCGCCCTCGCGCAGCGGCAGCCCCTCGGGAGAGGCCAGCCGCCCCGCTTCGAAGGTCATCCGTTCGATGGGCCACAGCAAGTCGTAGACGACTTGCGCGCAATGGTCGACGGGCAGCCCCTTGCGCGCCGCTTCGACGGCCGGTTCGGCGAGCACGGTCAGGGGCAGTCGGCCGAAGCGCTCGTGGAGCGCCCAGATGCCCTCGGGTGTGCCAGGCACAGCCACCGACGCCGGGCCGACGTGAAACTCCTGGCTCGTGGGACCGAAGTCGATCTCGATGGTGGTCATCGAAGCGTCGACGCCGTTGACGCTTCCCATTCCCGGCATCGCGCTGAAAAAGTCCAGGCACTCGACCTGATCTCCCATGCGCACCATCGCGAGCCCGCCGCCCCCCAATCCGGTCAGCAAGGGCTCGGCCACGCAGGCCATCAACTGGGCGGCCACGGCGGCGTCTGCCGCGTTTCCTCCGAGCTCCAACGCACGTACACCAGCCTCGACCGTATAGGGACTGCCTGCTGCAACCGCACCACCTGTCACGCATCCTCCTTGGGACGTCGTTCCGCCTCGATGGGCGGCTTGCTCGTTGTGTCGTGTGCGTCTTCCTTGGAAATAAGGGGACGCACTGAACTATGCAGTCGGGGGGTCGGACAGCGCAAGTGCGCCCAGGACCGTGGGCCGAAAACGGGCTGAGCACGCGGACCACCGTGGCTCGGCCAAGCGAGCCTCCGAGATCCTTGAATCGTCGGCTTGGCCGTGGTTTTTTCTGCGAGACGCCCGACGGGTACGTCGTCTGCGACTTCCGTGCTAAGGCCATACACGTCGCACATGGACGAGTCCGTACTCCACCAGCTCACCCTTTGGTTTCGATCCTACGTCGACGGATTCCGCGACGAGAACGCGGCGCTCCACCCCATGATGGAGTTCAAGCTCGGGCACACCGCCCGCGTCGCCGTGTTCAGTCGGACGATCGCCGAGCAGAGCGATTGGTCCGTCCAACAGGCCAACCTGGCGGAAGTCGGCGGCTGGCTCCATGACGTCGGTCGTTTCTCCCAGTGGGCCGACTTCGCGACCTACAGGGACGGTGCCTCCGTCGACCATGCCGCGCGCGGCCACGACGTGCTCTCGGAGCACGCGCCGCTTCACATCGTGGCCCAGCCGGAGCGAGCTCACCTGCTCGAGTCGGTGGCGCTGCACAACCGATTGGCTCTCCCCGACACGCTCGACGTTGGGTCGCGAAGGCTTTGCGAGCTCGTGCGCGATGCGGACAAGCTCGATATCTTCGACGTGATCTATGGCCACCTCAGCGAGGGCAACCTCGGTGAGGTGGTGCCGCGATTGTCCTCGAAGCCGGAGGCCAACCCCGTCATGCTCGAAGAGATCCGGACGACGCATCGAGCGAGCTACAGCAACATCCGGACGCAGGCGGACTACGTGCTGGTGTCGGTGGCGTGGGCCTACGATCTCAGCTTTCGGGCCACTGCGAAGCTGGCGAGACAGAAGGACGTGCTCTCGAGGCTGGCGCCGTTTCTGCCGGACACGCCTGAGGTTCGAGCGGTCGTGGACGACGCGGTTGATCACCTTCGAGAGGTCGTGGAGTCCGACGCCTGTTGATTTTACGCAACGCGTCGGGCGGCAGGTCGCCTGCGCAATGTGCGGAGCCCTCGAGGGCGCACGCGGCGATCGCGAGGTGGCGGGCGGAGGCCTGCAACGACGGAATGAGAGGCGTTCGACGACGGGCTATGGAGGGAGGTTCATGTCAGTAGGGCCACCGGGTCGATTCGGACAGATGCCGTCACTTGGCACCACACGACGACCCCGCCGCCGCCGAAACCGTATCGCCTTTTTCCGACTCGTTCATCAGCCCCGCGGCAACGAACGACTGTGCGCTTTGCGCGATACACGAGACGAACTTCCCGTGGTTCTTCCAGGGAGTCGTGGTGCCGCGCGGTCCGCTGCAAGGACACAGTTGCTCGATGGAGCAACCGGTCGTCGGATCGACCACCGATTGCATACTCGTATCTGAACAAACATCGGATTCGTTGAGCACGCCGTCACCATCCACGTCGATGTCGCACGCGTTGCCGAGCCCGTCTCCGTCCAGGTCGCTCTGGTCGGCGTTGGATACGAACGGGCAGTTGTCGGCGAGGTCGGTGGCGCCGTCGTTGTCGTCATCGTCGTCACATGCGTCGCCGAGGAGGTCCCCGTCTTGGTCCAGTTGCTCGGGATCAGCCACGCGAGGACACGTGTCGGTCGCGTTCGGAACCTGGTCGCCGTCGAGGTCGTCGTCACAGGCGTCGCCGAAGCCGTCGCTGTCGAGATCGGCCTGATCCGGATTCGCAGTCTCCAGGCAATTGTCGACGTCGTTCGGCGCTCCATCGCCGTCCAAGTCTCCGTCGCACACGTCGCCCTGGCCGTCGCCGTCGGAGTCGAGCTGCGTGGGATTCGCGACCATCGCGCAGTTGTCAAGCGTGTTCGCTACGCCGTCTCCGTCGATGTCGGTGTCGCAAGCATCACCGAGCCCATCACCGTCGGTGTCTTGCTGATCTCCGTTGACCAACGCTGGACAGTTGTCTTCCGCGTCACCGACCCCGTCGTTGTCGTCGTCGGGGTCGCACGCATCGCCCACACCGTCGGCGTCGAGATCCGATTGACCCTTATTTGCGTCGTCGGGGCAGTTGTCTTGTTCGTTGAGAACACTGTCGCCGTCGCGGTCCGGGTCGCACGCGTCGCCGTCGCCATCGGCGTCTTGGTCGAGTTGATCGGCATTCGAATCCAGCAGACAGTTGTCGGCCTCGTTGTCCACGCTGTCGCCGTCCACGTCGGCGTCGCAGGCGTCGCCGACCCCATCGCCGTCCAGGTCGCCTTGGTCCGGGCTCCACGTGGCGGGGCAACTGTCCTGATCGTTGGGGATGCCGTCGCCGTCCAGGTCGGTATCGCACACGTCGCCTAGCCCGTCCTGGTCGTCGTCCTCCTGCAGCGTGTTGGCCACATCGGGACAGTTGTCGGTCGTGTTGTCGATGCCGTCTCCGTCGGCGTCACCGTCACACGCGTCGCCGCTGCCGTCACCGTCGGCATCTTCCTGATACGGATTGGCCACTGCCGGGCAGTTGTCTTCAGCGTTGCCGACCCCATCGCCATCTACATCATCGTCGCAAGCATCGCCAGCGAGGTCTCCGTCCGTGTCCAACTGATCCGTGTTGCCAACCCATGGGCAATTGTCGCTTATGTCGAGCACGCCGTCGCCATCGACATCTGGATCGCAGGCATCGCCTGTCCCGTCACCGTCGAGATCCTCCTGCAGTGGGTTTGCCGCCGTGGGGCAATTGTCGTCGGGGTCGGCGACGCCGTCTTCGTCGGAGTCCGGCGGGGCGGCGTTGCAGCTGAAAGAGAGCGTGTAGTTGCCCAGCGTCAGCGCCGACGGCGTTACGGTGCAATCTGCTCCCACTTCGACCTTTCCGTTGACGAACCCGTTGGTGAAGCTGTAGGTGTAGCCGGGGAGTAAGTGTAGGTCTTGCACGCCAGAAAATCCCTGGCTGCCGTACAAAGGACCCGGTGCCCAAAGACCGTAGTAGTTGCCCGCATAGCTGCCCGGATCGACACGCACTCTCACATTGTTGAAGGTGAGCCTGTTGTCCCCACCCGTCACCGAGGCGCCCGCGGCAGGAGTCACCCAGCCGTTTTCATCCGCTTTGAAGCTGAGAAGCTGCCCTGGACTCACCCACAGGGCGTAGGGGAGATCGGGCACGACCACGAGCTCGGCGGGCCCGGAGCGCATGGCGTGGCCGTAGTACTCCCACCATGCGCTAGAGAAGCCATTCGTGTCCACAGTGACGGTGGTGTTGCGGAACTTCAGTGTACTTCCCTCCGCCTCGTACGATGCTGGACGGTCGATATCCGTCACGTTGCCGTCCTGGTCGACACGGAAGAAAGAGGTCGTGGCGTACATCGTGACTACCGCTGCTTGATTTGGGACGACCACGAAGTCCTGAATCCCCGAATACCCCCATACCCCATAGCGCACGTTCCCGGCGCTCCACGTACCCTCGTACCCACCCGGGTCGTAGGACACCACGGTATTGAAGAAGGTGAGGGTGTCGCCGCTCGCGGTGGCCGAACTTGGCGAATAGTTCTCCACCGTTCCGTCGGGAAGCAGCTTGAACATGACCGATGTGCTGTTGTTCGCGCCCGGGAACAGGCGGTACTCGACGCCCTTGACGAGGCTAAAAGTCTGCGCGCCGGCGAAGGGAAAACCATGGGGCTGCTCCGGAATCGGGGCCACGTCGATCTTCCATGCGCCGATGTACGCGGCCGGGTCGATGGTCACGTCGCTCGTGTGGAGACGGATCGTGTTGCCGTCGACTTCCGCTGGCACCGGGTCCGCAACCCACCCCACCCCCGATTCCCAACGTCCGATCGTGAGCGTGCCGTCGGCTGCGACCACAAAGCGGAAGCGGCCGTAGCCGTTCGTTCCCACATCCCAGGAATACGAGCCACCGCAACCGGGCACCACCCAGAAACTTCCAGCCCCAAACACCCAGTTTGGCAAGCTGTCGGCACGCCACCGGCCCAAATAGTCGCCCGGATCGACAAACACCTCCACAGTGTTGAGCGTCAACGTGCCCTCGCCGATGGTTGTGGCTCCCGGAGTCCAAGGCGTCGTGATCGTTCCATCGGCCGCGACATTCACCGAGACGGACGTTTCTCCAGTCGGCAAGATGGTGCTCACGCCGACCGGGAGGTCCACCTGTTGCGGACCCACGTAGGACGCGCGGGGACCGTTCGCGGGAGCGAGGACCCATGGCCCCGGAAGGTTTCCCGGATCGATCAGCACGGGAACCGCACTCGCCGTCTTCGCAAACAACAACAACGCAGGGCAACACGCTAGAACGAACCAAGACCTCTTCATGGTGTCCTCCTCCAAGCACAGGGTGATGTCTTCTACTTCTGGTGGGCGGCCTGCTTGACGAACCTCGACTTCTCATCGGATCCGATCAGACCCATGTCGACCGCATCGTTCGCCGCTGCCGCCACGCAACTCACGTAGCGTCCGTGGTTCCGGAAGTCCTCGGGAATGCAAAGCAGCGAGATGTACTGCTCTCCATTGCACCCCTCCGGAGATACGGGGTTCGTGGCCGGTGTGTCGGCGCACGCATCAACGTCGTTCATTACCCCATCCCCGTCGGCGTCGCCGTCGCATACGTCGCCCTCGCCATCACCGTCGAAGTCCGCCTGTGTGTCGTTCGGAACGAACATGCAGTTGTCCACGTCATCGCATACGCCGTCATCGTCGTCATCGTCGTCGCACGCGTCGCCCCAGCCGTCGCCATCATTGTCGCTCTGGGCCGTGTTCGGCTCGAATGGGCAGTTGTCCAGCGCGTCAGGCACGTCGTCCCCGTCGTCGTCGTCGTCACAGAGATCGCCATAGCCGTCGCCGTCGTCGTCGACCTGGTCGGCGTTGGGAAGCTCGGGGCAGTTGTCGAAAGCGTTGTCGACCTCGTCCCCGTCTACGTCGCTGTCGCATGCGTCACCGAGGCCGTCGGCGTCCAGATCGACCTGGTCGAGGTTCGAAACCGTAGGGCAGTTGTCGCTGTCGTCGGGTACGCCGTCCGCGTCGACGTCGAGCGCGGCCTCATGGCAGGAGAACGCGAGTTCATGCCCGCTCACGGCGAGCACCTCCGGTTCCACTGCGCAAGGTGAGAAGACGGACGCAATCCCGGATCCGGTCCCGAGCTGAAAGGTGTAGTCGATGCCGGGAAGGAGCGTGAGATCCTGCACGCCGGTGAAACTGCCTACCTGTCCCAGGCGATAGACACCCGAGTAGTCGCCTGGATCGACGTGGACGTGCACGTTGTCAAACGTCAACGACCCCTGCCCGCCGACGAGCCACGTGTCGGCTGCAGGCTCCACGAAGCCAAACTCGTCAACCAAGAACGTCAGCCGCTGCGCGCCATACACGGAGAGGCTGTAAGGTAGACCGGGGACCAACACGACGTCGGAAGGCCCACCGCGAAACTCCTGTTCACCGAACAGCTTCCAACCGCCCGAGTAGCCTGCAGGATCTACGTAAACATTCACGTTCCTGAACTGCAGCGTGTCGCCAACGGCATCGAACGCTTCGGGACGAGAAATGTTCGTGACGTACCCACCGGGGTCGACGTGGAAGGTGGTCTTCGGTCCTCCCCAGGGGACTAGGACACATAGGTCCTGGTCCGGGACCGCCACGATCGTGTGCGGTCCCGAAACGGCGGCGACGCCGGCGTAGGTGCCACACAGGTGGTAGTATTCCGTGTATTGTCCGGGCTCGTACGTGACCGGTGCATTGAGAAAGGTCAGCGTGGTTTCGTCGCTGGTCATGGACGTTTCGGACTCGCTCCGAACGAATCCATCGTCCAGAACGAGAAGACGCGCTGACGAGGTCCCGATCCCCAATCGGAAATGCAGCCCTTTGATGAGCGAAAGTGAATGCGGGCCGTAGAACGTACCGGCCCCCCGAAAACCCCAAGGGCCAGCGTATTCTACAGGATTTACGGAGATATCGGTGGTGTTGAAGACAATGGTGTCGCCATACGCTTCCGCCGCCACCGTCGGGCTCTGCACGGCAATCGCGCCGTCTGCATCCACGCTGAAGTTGATTCCCCCTTCGCCGAATTGAGGACTAATGTTGTAGTTCCCTCCGTGTCCGGGGACGACCCATAGGCTGCGCGGCGACCCTGTCGCGGCACCGTCGGCGTACCAATCCCCGGAGTACCCATTCGGATCGAGAAACACCTCTATTGTGTTGAAGATCAGCTGATTCTGCCCTCCGGTCGATGTCGCCGGCATCTCCGGCGTGACCCAGCCATTCGCGTCGACCGTCACGTAGAGCCACGCTGCCCACGCCGGTTTGATGACGCTATGACCGGCGGGCATGTCCACGGTGGCGACACCGATGTGTTGCTCCATCTGGCCGTTGATGTTCCAAGTCCACCATGATCCGGGGCTGTTGCCCGGATCTATCTGAACTTCGACCGCCCCCGCCGTCGCGCTCGCCAGAGCCACGGCAGCGAACACGACGATGCCCACCAGGTACCTGTTCATCGCACCTCTCCTTTTGATTTCGAAGGGCTCCGCGGTCCTCGCGCGCATGACCCTACGCCGCTGTGGCGCGCCCCACAATGTCAGCAAATGCTAACATCCAGTGCTCCTGGCGCACCCAACGGTTGGGTCGGGTCGAACCATGCAACCCCCACGTCGACTCATCGACAAAACGACGACAACGTCACAACGCGACATGGCCGCACAGAGCAGGACCTGTGCTGAATTGCGCCTGCGTTCGCCGTCACTACGACGGTACGCAATCGCGGAGTTGCCACTTGACAGACTCGCACTTCGCGAAAGACAATTGTCGATGTCCCGCGGGCACCGATGGTCTTGCGAGGACGGCACTCTACAGCAACGGGGCAACACTCTTCTGGCATGGCTATGCCCAACGCGTCAGAACCTACTCACCCACCGTTCCCCTCGTCGCTCGAGCGTGCCTCCATCAACGTGCGAGAGCTGTGCACCGTGATGGACTCGTTCAACCAGCCGGCGTACTTGGTTTCGGACGCGGGGGCTCTGGTGCACGCCAATCGTTGCGCTCGTGCGCAATCCTCGAGGAGTCCGCATTGGCTCGGTGGCTTCGGCGATCCCGACGGTTTCGCCAGCATTAAGCGATTTGCACGGCTCCAGTCGATAGCCATGGGCCAGGACAAGCTCTGGCTGGTGGTCTCCAGAACCACCCCAGAGCCGGACACGCTCGCGGCGCTGCCCCAAAGCTTGCGCGCGGTCGCCGACCTGTTGGCGGCGGGCCTTACCGACAAGGCAATTTCGCGTGAGCTCAATCGCCCGCTCCCCACGGTCCGCACCTATGTCTCTCGCGTCTACGCCAGACTGGGCATTCGCAGCCGCGCGGAGTTCGTCCTTCGTCTCAAGGGCTGACACTCACCCTGATCCTACTTGCCCTGGGGCAGCGACCGTCACTGTGGACGATCGGTACGGCTGCAAATCGGTAGGGCACCTCTACGAGGCGCCGCGGCGCCCGGTACGGGCACCCTACCGATCTGTCGCCATGGCGACGTTGATCCACAATCACGACCTGTGACCTACCGAAAGAACTGATCGAAGGGCATGTCGATGCGCTGACCGCCGACGATGACCTCGTGCAGGTGGCGCATGAGCGGCAAAGCGCCTGGGGGCAGCTTCCCCTGCGCGATGAGCGAGGGCAGCGCGCCGCCGAGCACCCGGATGAGGTCGGCGCTCTCGAGCGTGTCGCCCTTCATCTTCTCTTGGGCTTCCGGGAAGGAAAGTCCGAGTCCCAGCCACCGCCCCAGACGGCTCGATCGTCCTCCACTCGTGGTCACGAGCATGTCGCCCGCGCCTGCGAGGTGAGGCACATGAGCAGGATCCCCGCCGAGCATGCGGACGAGCTGGTCCATCTCGATGCAAGCCTGCGCGAACACCGCTGCTTCGTAGTTGTGGTGGGCGACGGGCGCCGCGGTTCCGCCCGCTCGTTCGTGCACGCCTGCCCCAATCCCAACGGCCATCGCGTAGGCGTTCTTCAATGCGGCACAGACCTCCACCCCCACCACATCCTTCGACGTTCTGACGTGATAGTACGGCGTGGAGAAGGCCTCTGCGAACCGCTTCAGGGTGGGCTCGTCGCGCCCTGCGAACACGACCGCGGTGTGAACGCGCCGCGCCAGCTCACCTGCGATACAGGGACCGCCGATGGCGCAGGGATGCAGGGAGCGTAGGTTCTCGGGCAAGTGTTCCAGGAACACATCGGGCAGGATGCGCAGCACACCGGGTTCACTCTCCTCGAGACCTTTTGTGACCGCGATGACGGGGATGCCCGGCTGCAGTCGAGGGCCCAGGTTTTGCGCAGCCCATCGCACGCCGGCCGAGCTGACCCCGACACACACCATCGACGCGCCGTCGAGCGCTGCATCCAGCTCCTCCAGCGCGAAGGGCAGAACCCCATCGGGCAGGGGCATGCCGACCTTGGGGTGAACGCCATCGCGCTTCATCCCCTCCACCCATGCAGCGTCGAGGTGGGTTCCAACCAGCCGAACTTCGTGTCCGGCGTCCGCGATGGGGGTACACAGGGCCGTTCCCATCATGCCTGCGCCGAGGACAGCAACCTTGGCCATGAATTCATCTCGTGTCGGACGGTGGGGTCCATCCATTCGGACCCGATACGGGGGCCGCAAGAATACTGGACGAACGAGGACCAGAGCAACGTGCCTGGCACGGGTGGACCACCGATCGTGACGGGCGCCAGAGGGTTGGCTGGTTTCGTCCGGTTGGGTGCAATGTGCTACAAGGTCTGCATGCGCTTTCGTGCCCGTCTCGGGTCAGCTTTCATCGCTGCGACCTTCGCTATCGCGGTCCAAGTCGTGTCCCCCGGCTCCTGGTCGATCCCCGAAGCCAAGGCACACTCGTTCATCGAGGTGTCCGTCGACGCGCTCGCGCTGCGGGCTCAACGCGTGGTGGTCGCCACCCCCGCCGACTCCATGTCGACCTGGGAATCAACCGACGGCGGCAATCGCATCGTCACCTACCACCGCATGCAAGTCCAATCCGACATCGTGGGCGGAGGGGACAGCGAGGTGTGGGTACGCCGGTTGGGAGGCGTCGTGGGCAAGGTAGGCCAGCTCGTTCACGGTGCGGCTCCCTTGCGCACGGGCCAGGCGGTGCTGCTGTTCCTTGCCAAGCGGCCGGATGGCACGTTCTCCGTCATTGACATGGAGCAAGGATGCTTCCCTGTCATCAAGACGAAGGACAACCGATTCATGGTGGGACCTCGGCGATTCGCCCACCCTCCCGTTCCTTCGAGGCTGAGAGAACGACCCGCGTCGACGCTCGAGGGGTTGTCGATCGAAGAAGCGACACACGTCATCGTGGAGGCGAAAAAGAGGCATGCGAAGTAGCAGCCTTGCGAGTCTCCTCGCCGCGTCGATCGTACTCGCTGCCGCAAGTCCAGCCGCGGCCTTCTGCCGGACGACCACCTGCGATCCGGAGCGAAACGACTGCTCTCCACCTCCCGGCCAGGAGTGCACGGACATCGGCATGCCGCTGTACTGGCCGAACGGATGCGTGAGCATCAACCTGCAGCAGGACGCATCACCATCGATTCCTTTTGACACGTTCGCGGAGGTGACCCACCGCGCGTTCGAATCCTGGCTGGCAGCGGACTGCGGCGACGGACAGGGGCCGAGCATCGAGGTGCACGACCTGGGCCCCATCTCCTGCGATGCCGCCGAGTACAATCAGTATGCGGGCAACGCGAACATCATCTCGTTCCGGACAGTGACCTGGCCCTATACGTCCGCGACCCACACGCTCGCGTTGACGACGGTCACGTTCAACACGGAGAACGCTCAGATCTATGACGTCGACATCGAGGTCAATGGGGTGGGCGTCGCGCTGACGACGACGGACGACAACGTCCAATACGATCTGGAGGCCATCCTCGCCCACGAGATCGGACACTACTTCGGGCTTGCCCACTCCGGGGACACGACGGCGACGATGTACGCACGCTACAAGCGTGGCACAGTCGATCTTCGGACACCGGAACAGGACGATCATGAAGGGATGTGCGCGATCTATCCTCCAGGACGCACCGCGGCTGCTTGTGATCCGACGCCGCGTCGAGGCTTGAAGACGACGTGCGGGGATGGCTCGCCACCCGACGAGGGTGGATGTGGACTGACCGTGGCGGGCAGCGCTCCGTCGCGCGGCTCGGCAGCTGCGATCGGTCTTGGCCTGCTTTCACTCTTGGCGGCGCTGTGGCGACGCAGGACCGAACCTTCCACGGATTGATCTACCATCCCGGCGCACTCGCTTATGGTTGACGAAAAGGAAATGGAGCCGCGGCTCGTCGCTGCGCCCAATGAGCTGCAGGCCCTGTTGAAGGACATCGACGGAGCTGCTCGCATCGCCGTGGACATCGAGAGCAACGGCATGTTCGCGTACCGGCCCAGCATATGCACGGTGCAGCTCGCGTGGATCACGCCGGACGGCCGGACACACGTGGCGATCGTGGACACACTGGCGTGCCACGTCAGCGGCTTGGCAAGCCTCATCGAGAACCGTGAGATCATCAAGGTGATCCACGATCTGGCGTTCGATGCTCGCGTTCTGCATCTCGAGCAAGTGGATCTATGTGCGGTGCGCGACACGTCCGTGGCAGCGTCGTATCTGGGCAAGCCAGGGACGGGATTGGCGAGCCTGCTTGGCAACGAGCTCGGCGTTCACGTGGGCAAGGAGATGCAGAACTCGGACTGGGCGCGGCGACCGCTTTCGAGAGAATCGCTGGCGTACCTGGCGGGCGACGTGTCACACCTGTTGACGCTCGACACGCTGCTGACTCGCGAAGTGGCGGAGGCGGGCATTGCGGACGAGGTGGCAACGGAGACGGCGTACCGGCTCATCGACGCTTTGCAGGTCGAGTCGGACACCAGGCCGCCGCACCTTCGTATCCGAGGCAACGAGAAGCTGGATGGCATTGGGCGGCGCGTGCTGGAGGGGATCGCGGCGGTACGCGAGGATGTGGCGGAGGGGCAGAACCTACCTCCTCAGCGCATCATCAACGACAAGCTGCTGTTGACGATTGCGGATCAACGACCCCGTTCGATTCACGACTTGCTCCGATTCCGTGCGCTGAAGCGGCTCGATCAGCGGAACCAGGACAAGTTGTTGCAAGCCATTCGCGAGGCAGTCGCAGAAGGGCCTGCGAGCACGCCGCCGCCCCCCGCCGCCGAGCGTCTGCCCCACAAGGTCCTCGTTGTCCGAAAGGGTCTGGAGAAACGACTGCAGACCTGGAGACGGGCGGAGGCCGAGCGCAGACAAGTCCACGAGCAGGTGGTGCTGCCGACCCATTGCTTGCGACGGCTGGTCAACGCGCCGATCAACACGCCCGAGGCGGTAGCGGCCATGCCGGGGTTCGGACCGGCCCGCGCGCAGCGCTACGCTACGCTGCTCGCGAACATGATGCGGGACGATCGTCGATGACCGAACGCCCTCCGCTGCTGGTATCAGCGGGCGAGGCTTCCGGTGATCGCATCGCCGCCCTGACGCTCGATGCGCTCGGCGACAGCGTGCGCGCATTCGGCATGGGTGGGGTCGGATGTCGAAAAGCAGGCATGGAGGTGCTCGTTCCCCTGACGGACGTAGCCATCATGGGCTGGCTACCCGTCGCCCGACGGTTGCATGCGCTGCACAGAGCCTTCCGGGGTCTTCAGCGTGCAGCGTCGTCGCGCCGGGCACGGCTCGCGCTCCTCGTGGGCTTCACGAGCTTCAACCAAGCGCTCGGTCGTCGCCTGCGGAGGGACGGCGTGCGGGTGCTTTGGTGTGTCGCGCCCCAGGTTTGGGCCTGGCGTCCGTCGCGACTGCAGTCACTGCGCCACAGCGCCGATCGGCTGGCGGTGATTCTCCCCTTCGAGCAATCGCTCTGGAGAGAGCACGGCTACGACGCACACTACGTTGGACATCCGGCGGTCGAGGTGACCCGATGGCGGGCCGCGTCGGCCGATGATGGCCGTCGGTGTTTGGCGGTGCTCACGGGCAGTCGAGATCAGGAAGTCAGGGCAACCGCGGGACCGCTGCTCGCGGCCGCCCGTGTGTGGTGCGACAGGCACCCTTCGTGGCGAGCGGAAGTGTTGGTGGCCTCTTCGCTCTCGTCGCGTACCGAGGGCTTTCTGAAGCGCAGCGCGCGCTCCCTCGGACTCGACCACAAGCTGGCGGATCCGGTTTGGGGGGCGGCCGGAGTCATGCACGACTACGAGATTGCGCTCTGCGCCTCGGGCACGGCGAGCTTGGAAGCGGCGTTGGCCGGCGTCCCGCCCATTATCGGCTATCGCTGTGATCCAATGACGGCCTTCGTGGCGCGGCGGCTGATTCTTACGGACCACATCGGCCTGCCCAACGTGCTTCTCGGCGAGCGCGCTTTTCCGGAGCTCGTTCAGGGCGAATTGCAGGTGAATCACATCGTCGCTACGCTCCAGAAGTTGCATGACCACTTGCCGGAGCATCGCGACGCGTGCCGCCGGGTTCGCACGCTCCTGCAGTTGGAGGACGGACGGAAGTTTGGGGAGCGGATTGCTGGATTGCTCGACGGCAGCTGACAAGCCGCATTTCCGTCGTAGGGGCGGGGTTCGAACCCTCCCGCTCTATTACCTTTTCCGTTTGCCTTTTCCCTTCTAACCTCGTCCCGTCATGGTGCCACAGCACCTCCTCGAAGGGCTCCGACCGCCCCGGCTCCGACCGGCGCTGTGGCATGCGCTCGCCGATCTCGCACGGCGTCGAGATCCCTGCAACGTGCACCACAACCAGGAGGTGTGGCACGACTTCGTGCGGCGCCACCGACAGTGGTCCGGCGCGTGGGCGCGTACCCCCGAGCTCGCCGCAGTCGGCCTGCAACTCATCGATCGGAGCCGTCCCACCCACGAACGCATCGAAGGTTGCATCTGGCTCGCCATGTTCCCATCGGTCGACACCGTCAGCGCGCTGGCCACGATCGCGCTCGACACCACCGAACCTATCGAGTTGCGCAACCAAGCCACATGGACCCTCGGGTACCGTCAGCTGCAACAGAACCACGATACGTGTTGGTGGGAACCGCGTACGGTGGAGTACGCCGACGAAGCGCTCCTTGCGCTGTGGCGCTGCCCCGACCGCGACGCGCTTACGGAGTTGGGCCGGGCGATGCGCCACGTCTCGTCGCCCGAGGTGCTCGACGTTTTCGCCAACGACGTCGTTGCTGCCGCCCCTGCCATCGAAGCGTTCGCCACGCCCAAGCTCGCCGCCGCGCTCCTCGATCGCCTCGAGCAACTCGCAAGTGAGCACGCACCGCGCATCATCCGCCTCGTCGCGCACGTGCTCGGTCCCGACATCGTGCGGAGACTCCTCGGGTACGCCGAGACGGCGCCCATGGCCGAGCGGGTCGAGGCGTTGATGACCGCGCTCTCGCTCAACGCGAGCCTCGCGTTGCCAGCTATCGAATCCTACCTGGGTTCGCTCAGGTTCGATCGGGTCGCCCGGGCTCGCGCCGCTTGGCATCGAGCGAATCCCGGGGTGATGCCCACGGTCCGCGCGCTCGCGATCGCGCGTGTCACCGCGGTGCTTCCACGTGAAGAACGGACAGAGCGATGCCGTGCTGCAGCGCAGGACTTCGCTTCGCTGGCGGCGGTGGAGCCCTACCCCGAAGCCTACCTTTATGACCTGTGGCGGCACGTCGCCTTCCGTTCCCGCGATGACACCTGCCTGGTTGCGTGTGTTGAGTCCGCGCCGTCGATGCTCGAGCACGGTCCGTACTTGGTGGCGCCGTATCTCGGAGCGCTGGCACGGGCGGGGCGATTCGAGCGCATGGTGCAGGTCGCGCGCGATCACGCAGCCACCTCGCAGGCTGCGTGGATCCTCGCGACGCACGGGCGTCCTTTCCATGCACTCGCGATGCGGCGAATCGCGACGGCGACGGGATCCACGCCGGAGGCGGCGGCGGCAGGGGCGCTGGCGCTCTTCTTCGCGGGACGTCCGGACCTCGCCTCGCTCTCCCTCGAGCGCGAGCGTCCACGCGCGGAGAACTTGGTGGGAGAGGGGATTCTCCCGTTCCCCGGACCCGACGAGCTCTGGCGCGTGGAGCATGAGCCGGAGACGTGTGCCGCGATTGCCGCACTGGTCGACGGCACCCTGCCCGGGCTCCTCTCCCACGCCCGTGGAGCCCCCGACGGCGCCGACCCGGATCTGTTCGACTTCAACCTCATCGTCGAGCGCGAGCGAGAGCTGCAGCGCATTCTCGCCGGCGCGACCGTCTGCTTCGTGGGTGCCGTGCCAGACGCCACGGTTGCGGAGGTGGTGGCGAAGGGTGCTCAGATCGTGGACGGTCCATTTGCGAAAACCGATTACTTCGTAGCAGGTTCGGATGCCGACCCTGCCGCGATCGCGCGATTGCGATCCATGGGCGTCACGGAGCTCACAGGCTCATGAAACGGCGTTCCTCGCAAGCGCACTCTCAAACGCTGCTCGAAGGAGAATAGGCTGCTATGGCGGTCCCCCCGATTCTGCCGCACCGAGTCACGTTCCTCGCCCCACGTCTCACGCTGCCCTCGAACGCGGTACACCTCGAGCAAGCCGCCGCGCTTCTGCTCTTCGTGACCATCTTCGAGCACATGCTGCGCCATCCGTCCGTCTCGATGACCGACCCTGACGATCATCGCCTCGTCGACGGCGACGATCGATTGCTCACCATCGATCACCCCGAGATCGACGAAATCCGTTCGACAGAGTTTGGCGGCGGGCGTCGCGACGAGCTCATTTGGATGGATATCTCGCTGGATCCGTCCCGACCGGCGCCGGTTCGGCTGCACGCGGAGCGCTTCGATGGGCTGCACGGGGAGTTCGTGGCCATGGGCCAGGCCCCCCTCGGTAGCCAGATCGACAACTGTATCGGACAGTGGTTGTCCGCGATCGGTCGCCCGCCGCCCCCGCGTTCGCTCGAGCCCTTCTCCGCGGACGACTTCCTGTACGCCGCGGGCTGCGGCTACGGCGCACTACAGAGTCGCACGCCCGACGGCGGCGTGGACCTGACCATCCCTGCGCGCTTGCAGGTCC